>Ga0075339_1000094_pt1 | contig 10929 bp, 7 predicted proteins | sample RushMan_CattailN_4_FD_120076 | JGI IMG/M metagenome (GOLD analysis project Ga0075339, IMG submission 120076) | Natural and restored wetland microbial communities from the San Francisco Bay, California, USA, that impact long-term carbon... | ecosystem: Environmental > Terrestrial > Soil > Wetlands... | reverse complement strand
GCTCGCTCCGACCAGCAGCGCCCCTGCCAGTCCGGGGCCTGTCGTGACCGCAATGGCGTCGACGTCGGCGAGCGTCCGCCCGGCGTCGGCCAGGACGGCGTCCAGCAGTGGCAGGACCCGCCGGATGTGGTCCCGGGAGGCCAGTTCCGGCACTACGCCGCCGTAGGCCACGTGCATGTCGACCTGTGAGTGCAGGGCGTGGGCCAGCAGGCCGGCATCGCGGTCGAGCAGGGCGAGCCCGGTCTCGTCGCAGGAGGTCTCGATGCCCAGAATCAGCATCCGGCGAGTGTACGGGAGCCTCCAGGCATGCCCCCGGGCCCTTCCGGGCCTAAATCCTTGACTTGTCTAGCCAATTGGCTTCGGGCTAGAATTGCGGGCTTGACAGCTCCGTGCCGGCGCTCAATTTCAGGATCCAGATGCCTACCATCCGACTCAAGGAAAACGAACCCTTCGAAGTGGCCCTGCGCCGCTTCAAGCGCACCATCGAAAAGAGCGGTCTGCTGACCGAACTGCGTGCGCGCGAGTTCTACGAAAAGCCGACGGCCGAGCGCAAGCGCAAGAAGTCCGCTGCGATCAAGCGCCACTTCAAGCGCCTGCGCAGCCAGATGCTGCCGAAGAAGATGTACTAGCAGAGCAGCAGGTCCGGCACACGAAGCGCGCCTACGGGCGCGCTTTCGCTTTGTGGAGAACTCTTCGAGGAGGATCAAGTGAGCCTGAAGGAACGGATCACCGAGGACATGAAAGTGGCGATGCGCGCCCGCGACGCGGCGCGCCTGTCCGCCATTCGCATGCTGCAGGCGGCGATCAAGCAGAAGGAAGTCGACGAGCGCATCGTCGCAGACGACGCGGCGGTCCTCGGCATCGTCGAGAAGCTGATCAAGCAGCGCAAGGACTCGATCGAGCAGTTCGCGAAAGCTGGCCGCACGGACCTCGTCGACAAGGAAACGGCCGAACTCGACCTGCTGTCCCAGTACCTGCCGGCGCAGATGTCGGATGCGGAGCTCGCGGCGGCCATCGACACCGCCATCGCCGAGTCCGGCGCCGCCGGCCCGCAGGGCATGGGAAAGGTCATGGCGGCCCTGAGGCCGCGCATCGCCGGCCGGGCCGACATGGGCAAGGCTTCCGCGCTGGTGAAACAGCGCCTGGCGTGACGCTGCCGGCGGGGCAGCCGGACTGTCGGGGCATGGCGCCGAGGGGCGCGCACTCGACTGAGTCGAATGACGTGCCGGCGCATCGGCAAGGCCGATGCGTACACTTTCGTCGACCATCATGATTCCCCAGGGCTTCATCCAGGACCTGCTCGCGCGCGTCGACATCGCCGATGTCGTCGGCCGCTACGTCCAGTTGAAGAAGGCCGGGCAGAACCTGCTCGGGCTCTGTCCCTTCCACGGCGAGAAGACGCCGTCGTTCACGGTCAGTCCGTCGAAGCAGTTCTTCCACTGCTTCGGCTGCGGCGCCCATGGCAGCGCGATCGGATTCCTGATGGAGCACCGTGGCCTTGGCTACGTGGACGCCATCCGCGAACTTGCGCAGATGGCTGGCATGCAGGTGCCGGAGGAGGCCCCGCGGGCGGGCGAGGGGCCATCGAGGACGCGCGCGCTCACGGAGGTCCTGGCGCGGGCAGCCGAGTTCTATCGCAAGCAGCTGAAAACCAGCGAAGCCGCGGTCGATTACCTGAAGGCGCGCGGCTTGACCGGACAGACCGCCGCGCGCTTCGCGCTCGGCTTCGCGCCGGATGCGTGGCAACCGCTGCGCGCCGCTTTCGATGACTATGACGACCCGCGCCTTGCGGAAGCGGGCCTCGTCATCTCCGACGAAGGCAAGCGGTACGACCGGTTTCGCGGCCGCATCATGTTCCCCATCCGCAATGCACGTGGCCAGGTCATCGGTTTCGGGGCGCGGATCATGGGCGCGGGCGAACCGAAGTACCTGAACTCCCCCGAGACCCCGGTCTTCCACAAGGGGCAGGAACTCTATGGACTGCACGAGGGGCGCGACGCCATCCGGCAGGCGGGCCGCGCCATCGTGGTCGAGGGCTACATGGACGTGATCCAGCTGGCACAGGCGGGCTTCGGCGAATCCGTGGCGGCGCTGGGCACGGCGATAACCGGTGCGCACGTGAGCGCGCTGCTGCGGATCACCGACCACGTCGTGTTCGCGTTCGACGGCGATGCGGCCGGACGCAAGGCGGCACGGCGCGCGCTCGAAGCCACGCTGCCGGTCATTGCCGATACCAAGCGCGCAAGCTTCCTGCTGCTACCCGAGGGCGAGGACCCTGACAGCTTGATCAAGGCCCACGGCAAGCAGGGGTTCGAGGGCGAACTAGAGCATGCGCTGCCGCTGTCCCGGTTCTTCGTCCGCGCGCTGGCAGGTGGCGGCTCGCTCGACACGGCGGAGGATCGCGCCGCGCTGGTGGCCGCCGCGAAGCCGCTGCTGCTCTCGATGGCGCCCGGCGCGATGCGAGCCCAGCTCCTGCGGGAACTCGCTGAAGCGGCGCGCCTGCCCGCCGAAGAAGTCGCATCGATGTTCGGGCTGCGCCGCGCCGCGCCGAGTCGCCCCGGGCCAATGGCGCGTCGCACGCGGCACATGGACGTCGACGATCTCAAGCGCCGTGTCCTGCAGCAGCTGCTGGTGCATCCGCAGCTCGCCGCCGAGTTCGCGGACCTGGTGACCGAGGAGCATGGCGCTGGCGAAGACCAGGCCGACCGCGAGATCCTCGAGGTGACGAACACCTCGGTCGACCAGGGCCTCGCCGCGACAAGCGCGCTGAGTCACGGCGCCCTGATGGAACTGCTCGCCGACAGCGAGCATGCGAACGCATATCGCGCCCTGGCCGCGCAGGAGCTGGAGCTGGAAACGGACGTCGAGACGGCCCGGCAGATCCTCACCGAGGCGTTCGGGAAGCTGCGCCTGCGCCGGCTGGAGCGGGTGCGTTCGGAGCACCTGAACGCCTACCAGCAGGAGCCTTCCCCGGAGGCGCTCGAGGCGTACCGGCTCGCCGACCAGGCCTATCTCCGCGCGCGGTCCGAGGTCCCGGAGAACACGCACCGGTAGTTCGGTCCGGGTCGGGAACTTTTGCGGGGCATGGTGGCCTCAGTTTGCTATACTCTTGAATTTTCAGCGGTTTCGTTCCTGCCGAAATGCGGCAAGCGACACGAAGCGCTGGCGCCCAGGAGATCGCGTGAAGATCGGTGGCGCGTAGTGGCAGTTCATCGTGACAGCGCAAGCCAATGAGGCGCGATCGAATGAATCGACGCCTGTTCGACGCGGGATCGCCGTCCCGCACGCGCACTGCGATGCATTCTCGATGCGCCGACGGAGTCCGCTCGCCCGAGCGTGCTCCCGGTGCCGTTGAGAAGACGCAATTGAACCCAATGATGTCCATGCAGGGATCGACTGCCGCCTCCCGGGCGAAGCGGTTCCTCCATGACCGAGCAGCAGTGTGACTGGCGTCGCGCACGGGCAGCGCGCCCCGAACAGGATGAAACGATGGTGACGAAGAAGACGACGGCGGTGAAGGCGAAGGGTTCGACCAGCACCAGTGGCAAGGCCGCGAAGAAACAGCCGCCGGTCAAGGCCGCGGCGAAGTCCGCCCCGGTCAAGGTGCCGACCTTGAAGGCTCCGGCCAGGGGCAGCGGCAAGGCCGCTCCGGTGGAGACGAAAGTGACCACGCCGAAGGCCGCTGTTCCTCCTGCCCCGCCGGCGCCGCGCGGCCGTCCCGGACGCAAGCCGAAGCAGACCGAAGAGCAACTCATGGGCGGCGACGCCGCCGTGCCGGAAGCGGGTGACGATGCCGCCGACCCGGGCGTGCAGATCGTCGAGAAGATGAGCGCGACGAAGCTGCGTGCCAAGGACCGCCGGGCCAAGGAAAAGGCGCTCAAGGAAGCGCTCGAGCGCAGCTACCACGGCACCGAGGAAGACCTCGAGGCCCGCAGGAACAAGCTGAAGGTTCTGATCAAGCTCGGCAAGGAGCGCGGCTTCCTGACGTACGCCGAGATCAACGATCACCTCCCCGACAACCTGGTCGACGCAGAGGCGATCGACTCGATCATCAGCACGTTCGGCGACATGGGCATCCAGGTCTACGACCAGGCCCCGGACGCCGAGACACTGCTGATGAACGAGAACGTCCCGGCTGCGTCCAACGACGACGACGTCGAGGAAGAAGCCGAGGCGGCGCTGACGACCGTGGATGCCGAGTTCGGCCGCACGACCGACCCGGTCCGCATGTACATGCGCGAGATGGGTTCGGTCGAGCTGCTGACGCGCGAGGGCGAGATCGAGATCGCGAAGCGCATCGAGGACGGCCTGAAGCACATGGTGATGGCGGTTTCCGCCTGCCCGACCACGATCGCCGAGATCCTGGCGCACGGCGAGCGGATTCGCGCGAGCGAGATCCCGATCGACGAGGTCGTCGATGGCCTGATGGATCCGACCGCGGAGGACTTCCCCACGGCTGGCGGTGACGACGAGGACGAGGAAGGCGAAGAGACGACGGACATCGGCGCCTCGGGCATGACGGCCGCGCAGCTCGACGAACTGAAGGTCCGCGCACTCGACAAGTTCGACCGCGTCTCCAGGCTGTTCGAGAAGATGCGTGTCGCGTTCGAGAAGGAAGGCTACAAGTCGCCCGGCTACCTGAAGTCGCAGCAGAAGATCCTCGACGAGCTCATGAGCCTTCGCTTCACGGCCAAGATGGTCGAGAGGCTGTCGGACACGCTGCGCCGCCAGGTTGACGAGGTGCGCTCGATCGAGAAGCAGATCTACGAGATCGCGGTGAACAAGTGCGGCATGCCGCGCACGCATTTCCTGAAGACGTTCCCGGGCCACGAGACCAACACCCGCTGGGCCGCGCGCGAGGCTGACGCCGGCCAGCCGTATTCCGAGGTTCTGCGCCGCAACCTGCCCGCGATCCAGGAGCTGCAGGGCAAGCTGTCCGACCTGCAGAAGCGCGTCGTGCTGCCGCTGAAGGACCTGCGCGAGGTCTACAAGCAGATGGCGACCGGGGAGGCCAAGGCCCGCAAGGCCAAACGCGAGATGACTGAGGCCAACCTGCGCCTCGTGATCTCCATCGCCAAGAAGTACACGAACCGCGGCCTGCAGTTCCTGGACCTGATCCAGGAGGGCAACATCGGGCTGATGAAGGCGGTCGACAAGTTCGAATACCGCCGTGGCTACAAGTTCTCGACGTACGCCACGTGGTGGATCCGGCAGGCCATCACGCGCTCGATCGCCGACCAGGCGCGCACGATCCGCATCCCGGTGCACATGATCGAGACGATCAACAAGATGAACCGGATCAGCCGCCAGATCCTGCAGGAGACCGGCCAGGAGCCGGATCCGGCAACGCTCGCGGTGAAGATGGAGATGCCGGAAGACAAGATCCGGAAGATCCTGAAGATCGCGAAGGAGCCGATCTCCATGGAGACGCCGATCGGCGACGACGACGATTCGCACCTGGGCGACTTCATCGAGGACACCTCGACGGTCGCGCCGGTCGACGCCGCCCAGTACAACAGCCTGTCCGGTGTGACGAAGGACGTGCTCGACTCGCTGACGCCGCGCGAAGCCAAGGTGCTTCGCATGCGTTTCGGCATCGAGATGTCGACCGACCACACGCTGGAGGAGGTCGGCAAGCAGTTCGACGTCACGCGCGAGCGCATCCGCCAGATCGAGGCGAAGGCGCTGCGCAAGCTGCGCCACCCAAGCCGTTCCGACAAGCTGAAGAGCTTCCTGGAGTAATGTCGTGAACCCCAGTGGGCCTCTAGCTCATGCCTGGTTAGAGCAGCGGACTCATAATCCGTTGGTGCCGGGTTCGACTCCCGGGGGGCCCACCAATCCCCCCGCAGGCATAGTCGTCCGCCGGCCGGCTTCGCCGCGCGGACTCGCCGGCAGCTCCCGCTGGTCGCCGTCGGCTCCGTTGGTGCCGGGTTCGACTCCCGGGGGCCCGCCGTCCTCCCTTCGCATACCGGCGCCTGTCGCCACTTTCCCGGCCGCAGCCCGGCCTCATTGATGTCCGACCCAAAAGATTTCACGCACTTCGGCCTCGACCCGCAGCTGCTCGCTGCGATCACCGAGATGGGTTACACGACGCCGACGCCGATCCAGGCGAAGGCGATACCGGTGGTGCTGCGTGGCGGCGACGTGATGGGCGCAGCCCAGACCGGCACCGGCAAGACTGCGGGCTTCGGCCTTCCGATGCTGCAGCGGCTGATGCAGCACGCCAACGCCAGCATGTCGCCGGCGCGGCACCCGGTCCGCGGACTCATCCTCGAGCCCACCCGCGAACTGGCCGACCAGACCGCCGAGAACATGAAGAAGTACGCGTCGAAGTCGCCGCTGCGCGTCGCGGTCGTCTACGGCGGCGTCGACATGAAGCCGCAGACCGAGGCCTTGCGCCGCGGATGCGAAGTGGTGATCGCCACGCCCGGGCGGCTGCTCGATCACATCGAGCAGAAGAACACCAACCTGTCGCAGGTGCAGATCGTCGTGCTCGACGAGGCGGACCGGATGCTGGACATGGGCTTCCTGCCCGACATCTCGCGCATCCTGAACCTGCTGCCTAAGGAACGCCAGAGCCTGATGTTCTCGGCCACGTTCTCCGAGGAGATCAAGAAGCTGGCCGCGAACTTCCTGCGCGATCCGCAATTGATCGAAACGGCGCGCCGCAACGCGACGGCGGAGAACGTGAAGCAGGAGGTCTACAAGCTCCACGAGTCGGAGAAGACCGACGCGCTGCTCGAGATCCTGCGCACGCGCGGGCCCGACGGCGGGCGGCTGACCCAGGTGCTGGTCTTCGTCAACGCAAAGATCGAGTGCCGCCGCCTTGCGCGGCAGCTGCAGAAGGCAGGCGTCAACGCCGACGCCATCCATGGCGACAAGACGCAGGACGAGCGCATGAAGGCGCTCGAGGGCTTCAAGAACGGCACGATCGAGGTGCTCGTCGCCACCGACGTCGCGGCGCGGGGGCTCGACATTGTCGAGCTGCCGGTCGTCATCAACTACGACGTGCCCTTCCAGTCCGAGGACTACGTGCATCGCATCGGCCGCACGGGTCGCGCCGGCGCAAGCGGCCTGACCATCATGCTGATGACCGGATCCGATGAACGCGCCGTCGCGGGCATCGAGCGGTTGACGAAGCAGCAGTTCGAGGTCCGCACGCTGGCGGGCGCACGATCGGCCAGCCGACCTGAGCGCGAGCGGAACCCCACGGGGCGCCGGCGCGCGGCGCCGGCCGAGGGAGGCGAGAAGAGATCGAGCCCGCCCCGGCCTCCGGCCTCCACGGACGACTTCTTCAGTCGGCCGTACGAGCCTGGAACTCAGGAGTCGACCACGTCCCCTGATTCCGAAGCGGGCGGCCCGGATGCAGGCGAGACGAAGCAGCGCGCGGGAAGAGTTTCCGCGCTGCTCGGAGGCGGCCGGAAGTGACGGCCGCGTAAGGACGCGCGCAGCGCTGCTCGGCCGGTCAGAACCGGCCTGCCTGGTGGCGCTGCCCGATGACTTCCTGCAGTTTCTGAACCACCGCGAAGGCGTCCCGCAGTTGGGAACGCTGGAAGTTGGAGAGCTCCGCGGGCGCCAGGAAGTTGTCTGGCGCTTCGCCTGCCGCGATCTGGCGCGCCTGGTGGTGGATGCGTATCACCGCGATGTACTCCAGCGCATCCCGGAGGTCGCGGGCACTCTCCGTCGTCACTTCCCCGCCGGCGGTCTCCAGTCGATCCCACGTGTTCACCGCCGCATGCCCGCCTGCGAGCGCGTATACCCGCGCGAGATCGACGATCGGCACCACGCCGAGGTGCTTCAGGTCGACCTTGCCGCGTTCCGGTCCGCTGCGCGCCGTCGCGATCCGCCCCAGCACGTTGAGCGGCGGGCGATGGGTGAGCGCATTCCCGACCATGTACGCGAGGAAGATGCTGTTGTTGCGGGCGAGCTCGAGGACTTCAGCCCGGACCTCGTCGAGCAGCGCGGTCTGTCCGTGGACCGCCCGAAGGTCGAAGAACACGCATGTCAGCATCAGCGCCTTCGGGGCTGGCTCGAGGATCCATTCCCGGAAGTACTGGCGCCAGCGGCGCTGGGGCTGCCGCCAGACATCGGTCATCGCCATCATGTCGCCCGGACAATGGATGTAGCCGCAGGCATCGAGGCCGTCGCAGACGAACGTCGCAAGCGCCTTGAAGTACTCGCCGTGTCGCGCTTCGTCGTAGGCGTCGTCCAGAATCATGCAATTGTCCTGGTCGCTCTTCGCCGTCTGTTCGCAGCGCGCCTGTGAACCCGCCGCCACCCAGACGTAGGGGACCGGCGGAGGCCCGAGGCGGGTTTCCGCCATCTGCAGCAGGCGCCGTGTCAGTGCGTCGGTCATGGCTGTCACGACCTGGCCTGTCGCATACGCCGTGGCATCCGCAGCGGCAAGGTTGCGCTGCAGCAGCCGAATTCGCCCGGTGACCTTCTTCAGGTCCTCAACGGATGCCTGCTTGTGGATCTCGCCCGCGAGGACCACGGCGGAGGCAGTCTGCCGTGCTGTCAGGTCGGTGGCCGTGATCATTCCGGCCACCCGCCCCTCGTCCAACACTGGAACATGGTGCACGTTGTGGCGCGCCATGAGCAGCATTGCGTCGAAGGCCGTTGTCCGGAGATCTGTCGTCAATACATCCCGCGTCGCGATTTCGCCGACCGGGCGCTCCGGATCCAGGCCGGCGGCGACCACCCGGTTGCGCAAGTCACGGTCGGTCAAGATGCCGACCAGCCGCTCGCCTGAGACGATCAGTACGGAGGACACCCCGTGTTCCCGCATCCGCTCGGCCGCGACGCGGATGGTCGCCTCGGGCGGCACGGTGACCGGCGCGCGGGAGAGGACTGCCCGGACCGGAGTGGAGGCGAGGTCTTCGGCACCCGCCCCCGGAAGCGCGGGGCGCTGCGAAGCCGGACCGGGGGCAGGAACGGGGTCAGGGGAGGCCATGGGAACGGCGATGGTGGCACGTCGGGCCGCCTTTTGCACGGCTCCGACATACGTATTGTTGCTTAGAAAAAAGTGCGCAACCGGGACGTGCCATCAGTTATGTGTAAGTTTTCCTTCTGATACTTGCGGGCGCGCGGCCTAGCGCAACTACTAAGACTCGACTTTCCGGGAGGAGACACCCCATGAAGCACGACTCGCAGGGCTACTGGTCGGCAACGCTCAGGTTGCTGACCCAGGTCCTGATCATCTGGTTCCTGGTCTCGTTCGGGGCCGGGATCCTTTTCGCGCCCTGGCTCAACAACTTCCACCTGGGAGGCTATCCGCTCGGGTTCTGGTTCGCGCAGCAGGGGTCCATGTACGTCTTCATCGCGCTGATCTTCTACTACGCGAAGAAGATGGGGGAAATCGACCGCCGCTTCGACGTTCACGAAGACTGAGGGCTGACCATGGACCTGCAAACCACGATTTACCTGGTCGTCGGAGCGAGCTTCGCTCTGTACATCGGCATTGCCATCTGGGCGCGCGCCGGCACCACCAGCGAGTTCTACGTCGCGGGCGGCGGCGTCAACCCGGTGATGAACGGGATGGCGACGGCGGCCGACTGGATGAGCGCGGCCTCCTTCATCTCGATGGCCGGCCTGATCTCCAACATGGGATACGGCGGCGGGCTCTTCCTGATGGGATGGACGGGCGGCTATGTCCTGCTGGCGATGCTGCTTGCCCCGTACCTGCGGAAGTTCGGCAAGTTCACCGTGCCGCAGTTCATCGGTGACCGCTTCTACTCGAAGTCGGCCAGCACGGTCGCCGTGCTCTGCCTGCTCGTCGCTTCGACGACGTACATCATCGGCCAGATGACGGGGGTGGGCGTCGCCTTCAGCCGCTTCCTTGGCGTGTCGAGCGAGGTCGGCATCTACGTCGGCATGGGCATCGTGTTCGCCTACGCGGTGTTCGGCGGCATGAAGGGGATCACCTACACGCAGGTCGCGCAATACATCGTGCTGATCCTCGCGTACACGATTCCCGCGATCTTCATCTCGCTGCAGCTGACCGGCAATCCCATCCCGCAGCTGGGTCTCGGCTCCAACCTCGTGGGGCACGACATCTCGCTGCTGGCCAAGCTCGACCAGGTGGTCACCGATCTCGGCTTCGGCAAGTACACGACTTCCTTGCCTGGCAGCACGCTGAACATGTTCGTCTACACGATATCGCTGATGATCGGGACGGCGGGACTGCCGCACGTGATCATGCGATTCTTCACCGTGCCGAGCGTCAAGGACGCGCGGTCGTCTGCCGGCTGGGCGCTGGTCTTCATCGCGATCCTGTACACGACCGCTCCCGCGGTCGCGGCCATGGCCAAGACGAACCTGATCCGCACGGTGACCCCGGGCATTGTCATGCAGGATGCGAACCCGTTCGCACCGGGGGCGACGCTTGAATATGCGCAGCGGCCCGACTGGATGAAGCGGTGGGAAAAGACCGGCCTGCTCAAGTTCGAGGACAAGAACGGCGACGGTCGCATCCAGTACTGGAACGACGCCACGAAGAACGCCGAGGTCAAGAAGAAGGCCGAGGAGGCGGGCTGGAAGGGCAACGAGTTGTCCGTCAACGCCGACATCATCGTGCTGGCCAACCCCGAGATCGCGTTGCTTCCCAACTGGGTCATCGCGCTGGTGGCGGCGGGCGGTCTCGCTGCCGCGTTGTCGACGGCTGCGGGCCTGCTGATGGCGATTTCTGCTGCGGTCTCGCACGACCTGGTCAAGGGCGTTTTCAAGCCCGATATCAGCGAGCGCGGCGAACTCCTGACGGGCAAGATCTCCATGGCAATCGCGATCGTGATCTCCGGCTGGCTGGGGCTGAATCCGCCAGGGTTCGCGGCCGGTACCGTTGCCCTGGCGTTCGGTATCGCCGCGAGTTCGCTGTTCCCGGCCATCATGATGGGCATCTTCAGCAAGAAGATGAACAAGGAAGGCGCCATG
>Ga0075339_1000091_pt1 | contig 11185 bp, 10 predicted proteins | sample RushMan_CattailN_4_FD_120076 | JGI IMG/M metagenome (GOLD analysis project Ga0075339, IMG submission 120076) | Natural and restored wetland microbial communities from the San Francisco Bay, California, USA, that impact long-term carbon... | ecosystem: Environmental > Terrestrial > Soil >... | reverse complement strand
TGTCATCGACCAGCCGGCGACGATCCGCCACGGCCTGCTCCACCGTCTCCTCGATGCCGCCCAACCCCTGCTCCGACAGCGTGGACTCCAGTCCTTCGATGGCTCCCGTATCGAGGCCCAGGTCCTCGATCGAGAGTTCGGCAGTAGGCTCCTCAACGGGCGCACGTACCCGCGGGGACTCAACGGTAGGGGACTGCGACGCGTCGTCCGCGCCACCGCGTTGAGGCTCGTCCAGCAGGAAGTCGACCGAGTCCTCGCCCCGAACTTCAGGGGAAAGCGCAGTGAACTCGAGATCGACCGTGCCAGTGCCGCCTTCGGGCAACTCGAAATCGGTCGTCGCGGTACCACCCTGGAGTTCGAGGTCGAGGCTCGCAGCCGATGACAGCGTCTGGTCAGCAAACAACGGATCGTCCGGCGCAATCTGCCTGCCCATGATCAGGACCTTGTCCCAATCGCCGGCGCCACCTTTGGCACGGGTCGAGTTCATCTGCCGCGCGGTCTCGAGGAATCGGTCGCGGTTGCCCCAGACAAAGAAGATCTCGACCAGCTTGAGCATCAGGTCGCGGCGGTGCGGCTCGCGCTTCAGCGCCAGCTGCACCAGATCGGCGGCCTGGTCGTAGAGGCCGTAAGCCATGTGGAAGTCGGCCTCGGCGAGCGGGTCGCCCGCCTCGATGCTGACCGGACCGTCGCCCGAGATCGTGTCGGCGACCGTGCCGGCACGTCGGCCGGCACCGGCCGTGGCAGCCGCCGCCGCGGCCACGGCGGGCTCGGCGGCGTGGCGCTCCTCGACCACGATGTCGGTCTCCCCGGCACGCGGCACAGGCCGCGCGCGCAGGTCCCCGTCGAGCGCGGGGCCAACGCCTCCTCGAGGTCATTCGAGGCAGGCTGCGCCTCCCGTCGCCGGCGCGTCCAGAAAACGGCGCCAAGCGCGAGCAGCAGTGGCAGCAGCAGCGCCCACCAGTATTCGCGCACGCGATCGATTAACGTGGGCTCTCGCTCCTGCCGTACCGCCGCTTTGCGCTTGGGCTTTTCCGCTGGAGCAGCCTCGGGTTGAGCGGCAGGCGTGGGCTCGGCCGTCGCCTCAGAATCGGTCGGCTCAGTTTCAGGGACGGGGCTCACGACCTCGCCGGGCACAACCGGCTCGACACCGGGCTCGGCGGCCGGCGGCGCCGCGGCCCCCTGCAGGGTTGCCAGTTCCGCATTGCGGACCTCCAGCAGCCGGCGTGCTTCGGCCAACTCGGCCTCGAGGCGCTGCAGGCGCTCCTGGACCTCGACCGTGGATGCAGCCTCGCCCCCCGCCTGCTGGGTCGCAGACACTGCGGTCGCCTGCGAAGGAGCCGCGCTGCCCTGCTCGGGCGTGACCAGCCGCAAACGGCCCGCGTCGCCGGTCTGTGCCCCGGCAACAGCGCCCTCTGACCACAATCGATACTGGCGCGCAACCTCGTCGGCCGCCGCGGCCGCGGAAATCGCCGACGCTTCGCTGCTGGTCGGGATACGCAATTCGCTGCCGGCACGCAGAACGTTGATGTTGCCGCCGAAGGCCGCCGGATTGGCCTGGAAGATGGCAACCATCATCCGATTGACTTCCGACTTCGGTCCCGGACTGGCCGCACTGGCGATGCGCCAAAGCGTGTCATTCGGGCGAACGCTGTAGGTGCTGCCAGGATCGATGCTGGCGGGTCGGGCCGCCGTCGCGTCGCCGGTGCGGGACGTGCGGCCTGCGGACGTGGCGGATTCAAGCACGACGGGTGCGGCAATCGTTCGCGGGCCGGACTCCATCGCGACTGCGGGCGATGGCGAAATCGGCGCCGCAGTCACCGTGGCCGGCGCCATGGTCGGCGGGTCCAGAAGCACCGTGTATTCACGCAGCAGGCGGCCGCGCGGCCAACTGGCCTCGACGAGCAGCGTGACGAACGGCTCTGTCACCGGCCGCGGCGAGGTGATCCTGAGCACGTCCCGGCCGCCGGACCGTGCCACGCGGAAGGTGAAGTCAGAGAGGAACGCCGGCTTGTCGAGGCCGTAGCGCTGGAAGGTGTCCGATGGCGCGAGCGCGGCGCGGAGCGCGGAGAGGTCCTCCGTTGTCGCCGAGACGAGTTCGATCTCCGCGTCGAATGGCTGGTTCAGTGCCGAATTCAGGCGAATCTCGCCAAGCCCGAGTGCGAACAGCGCGGATGGCGCAGCCAGGGCGCTCAGCAGCAGGGCACGGCGAACAGCTCTCTTCATGGGGACTCCCCGGACACGCAGGCCCACGTCGCGCCGGCCCGTTCCTCGGCCTCGACACGTACAGGCAACAACTGTGAATTAAACATAACTATAGCCCACGGCCGGGACAGCTCCCAAGGTTGGCCGGATTCCGAATGCTTTTTAACCTTTCGCGGGGGACGATTCGGGGACGCGGCGCACAGTTCCGCGCCTTGAGGAAACCCGTCACGAGGACCCCGGAATCACGGGTGTCGGACACCGGACGTCGGCGTTCTGCGCGCGATGCCGCAGGTGATGGTCCATGAGCACCAGCGCGAGCATCGCCTCGGCGATTGGTACCGCGCGGATGCCCACGCAGGGGTCATGACGGCCTGTTGTGCTGACCTCTACGGGTTCCCCTCGGACGTCGATCGTCCGGCCGGGAATCACGATGCTCGAGGTGGGTTTCAGTGCCAGGCTCACGATGACGTCCTGTCCCGAGGAAATACCGCCCAACGTTCCGCCGGCATGGTTGCTCAGGAACCCTGCCGGCGTGATCTCGTCGCGATGCTGTGAACCGCGCTGCTCCACCACCCGGAACCCATCCCCGACCTCCACGCCTTTAACCGCATTGATCCCCATCATCGCGTAGGCGAGATCGGCGTCCAGGCGGCCGAATACGGGTTCGCCGAGCCCAGGAGGAACTCCTGTCGCAATGACGGTGACCCGGGCTCCGACGGAGTCGCCTTCGCGGCGCAGCTTGTCGATCAGGGCCTCGAGTTCCGGGACACGCGAGGCGTCGGGACAGAAGAACGGATTGCGGTCCACTTCGTCGAGGTCGCGCGGCTCGATACGATGGTCGCCTATTTGCGCCAGCCAGCCCCTGATGACGATGCCGAGCCGCTCCGCCAGGTACTTGCGCGCAATGGCTCCCGCGGCCACGCGCATCACCGTCTCACGCGCCGAGGAACGCCCGCCACCGCGGTAGTCGCGGAACCCGTACTTTTGCTGGTACGTGTAGTCGGCGTGACCGGGTCGGAAGCGGTCCTTGATCTTCTCGTAGTCGTAGGAACGCTGGTCCTCGTTGCTCACCAGCAGGCCGATGGGTGTGCCGGTCGTGCGGCCCTCGAACACGCCCGAGAGAATCCGGACGCGATCCGACTCGCGACGCTGGCTGGTATAGCGCGAAGTACCCGAGCGCCGCCGCTCTACATCCTCCTGGATGTCAGTCTCGCTGATCTCCAGTCCCGGGGGACATCCGTCGACGATGCATCCGAGTGCCGGCCCATGGCTCTCGCCGAAGCTCGTGACGGTGAACAGCTGTCCGAATGTATTGCCAGCCATGCGGCCCCCGAGGATGCGACCGACTGGTCGCGATCAGATCCCGAAATCCCGGCGCCGAAGCAGGAATACCCCGCCGCCGCCATGCTCGAACTCGAGCCAGACGAACGGCAGCCGCGGGAATGCCTGGTTCACGCGGGCCTCGCTGTCGCCGACCTCTACGATCAACACCCCGTCCTGCGCGAGGTGCGCGGGCGCCCCGGCAAGGATCTGTCGCACGACATCGAGTCCATCCGGGCCGGCCCGCAACGCGAGGTCGGGCTCGTGCAGGTATTCCCGCGGCAGCGCCGCCATCTCCTCGTCGCTCACGTAAGGCGGATTCGCGACGACGAGATCGTAGCGCTCGCCGGCCACCGGACCGAAACAATCACCCTGCAGCAGCCGCACGCGGTCCCCGACACCGTGCTTCGCGACGTTGCGCGCCGCGACCGCGAGCGCATCGTTCGAGATATCGACAGCGTCTACCCGCGCCTGGGGAAAAGCCAATGCGCAGGCGACGGCGATGCACCCCGAGCCCGTGCCGATGTCAAGCACTCGCCGCACGCGGCCGGGCTCGACCCAGGGCTCGAAGCGCGCCAGTGCCAGTTCCGCGAACGGCGAGCGGGGCACGATTACCCGCTCGTCGACCTCGAACTCCAGGCCCGCGAACCACATGCGGCGCATCAGATACGCGGCCGGCACGCGACGCTCGATGCGCTCCCTGAACAGATCGAGCACGCGGGCGACGGCGGCCGCTTCAGGATGCCGGCCGTAGGCGGACTCGGCCTCGTCGTGATCCAGACCGAGTGCGTGGAAAACCAGCGCCGCCGCCTCGTCAACGGCATTCCCCGTACCGTGGCCATAAGCGAGACCGGCGCGATCGAAAGCCATAGCCCCGTGGCTGATCAGCTCTGCGACGGTCGGCGAGCTCGGCAGGTCGCTGGTGATGGCGCGGGGACTCGGCATTCTGCGTCGGGTCGATGTGGAATAATGAAGGCCACGTCAGCCCCGACCGAGTTTCCCCAACCCGCCCATGGCCGCACGTCCGTTGAGGATAGGCATCCTCGTCATTGTAGCGTTTGCGGCGGGGCTGATCCTCGCCCGTCTCCTCACGCCCGCGCGCGACGCAGCACCGCAGACCGAGCGCGCGACGGTGTTGCCGGAGCCACGGGCGCTGCCGGCGCTCGCCCTCGTGGACCAGGACGGGCGTGCGCTGCCCGCGGGTTTCTTTGCGGGCCACTGGACACTGGTGTTCTTCGGCTTCACCCAGTGCCCCGATGTCTGCCCGACGACGCTTGCGACACTGGCGCAGGCGAGCAAGCAGCTTGTCGACCTGCAGCCGGCGCAGCGGCCCCGTGTGCTGCTCGTCAGCGTCGACCCGCAGCGCGATTCCCCGGAGCATCTCGGGGCCTACGTGCGCTTCTTCGATCCCGGGTTCATGGGCGCCACGGGGTCGCTCGAAGCGACCGCGGCTGCAGCTGCGGCCTTCGGCGTGCCGTATGCCAAGGTCGCGTTGCCGGACGGCGGCTACACGATGGATCACGGCTCCGGGCTCTTCCTGGTCGGGCCGACCGGCGGCATCGTGGCGTTCCTGTCGGCACCGCACGACGCCGGCGTGATCGCACGAGACTATCGCAGGATCGTCGCATGGGCGGGCGACCAGCGATGAGCGTTCCACCCGGGGAGGCGGGTGCCTCCGACCGCGCTTTTGCGCTGGTCCAGGAACTGCTGCCCCAGCACCTGCTTTCCCGCGGCATGCATCGGCTTGCTCGAAGCACCCAACCCACAGTCCGCAACGCGATCATCCGCGCAGTGCTGCGCGCCTACCCAGCCATCGACCTGAGCGAGGCCGAGCAGCCCGATCCGTTCGCCTATCCGTCGTTCAACGCTTTCTTCACGCGCGCCCTCCGGACGGGCGCGCGCCCGATCGCCGGCAGCGAGCAGGATCTCGTATCCCCCGTCGACGGCAAGCTGAGCCAGTCGGGCACGGTTCGCGACGGCCTGCTGCTGCAAGCCAAGGGCATGTATTACACGGCGGGGGCCCTGCTCGCCGATCAGGCTGCAGCCGCCCGCTACGAGGGGGGCTGCTACGCCTGCATCTACCTCGCGCCGTACGACTACCACCGTATCCACATGCCGCTCGCCGGCCGCCTTGCGGGGACGCGCTACGTCCCCGGGCAGCTCTTCAGCGTGAGCGCCGCCACGACCAGGACCGTGTCGGGGCTCTTCGCGCGCAACGAGCGCGTGATTTGCGAGTTCGAAACGGAGCTGGGCCCCCTGGCGATGGTGCTGGTCGGCGCACTGTTCGTCGGAAGCATCGAGACGGTGTACGCAGGCGAGGTCAATCCGCCACCGGTACGCGGTGGCGCAGTGCGGACGATCGAGGCCGGCGCGGGCCGGATGTTTGCCCGCGGCGAGGAACTGGCGCGTTTCAACATGGGCTCGACCGTGGTGCTGATGCTTGGCAACACGGCCGCGCGACTCGCTCGAGGCCTGGGTCCCGACAGCACGCTACGGCTCGGACAGTTGCTTGCGAGCCTCGGATGATCGACGAGGCGGCACATTGGCGCCCTGCTGCACGCCTCGAGGTGCTTCGCCTGCGGGCGCAACTTCTCGAGACCGTGCGAGGGCATTTCGTGGCGACCGGCGCGCTCGAAGTCGAGACACCGGTGCTGGTCGGTGCGGCGGTCACCGATGTGCATCTCGAGTCGCTCGAAGTGCGACGCGGCGACGGCTCGAGCGTGGGGTTCCTGCAGACCTCGCCCGAGTACGCGATGAAACGGCTGCTGTGCGCAGGCGCACCTGACCTGTTCCAGGTCGCGCGCGTGTTTCGAGAGGGGGAGCGCGGCCGCAACCACAACCCCGAATTCACGATGGTCGAATGGTATAGGCTCGGCATCGACCACCATGCCCTGATGCACGATGTCGAGGTTCTGCTGCGGGCGATGCTGGAGCCGCGCCGGGCCGTGGGCGCCACGCGAAAGGTCACCTACGCCGAAGCCTTCGAGTCGGCGCTCGGCTGCAATCCGCTCGACTCGAGCGCTGCCACCATCGAGCAATGCCTGCGCAGTCGCGGCCTCGACGTGCCCGCTTCCCTCGCTGGTGACCGGGATGGACTGCTCGACCTCGGCATGGCGACCTGCGTCGCGCCCGGTTTCGACCGAGAAAGCATCACGTTCGTGCACGATTTTCCGGCCTCGCAGGCGGCGCTCGCCCGCATTCGCGGCCCGGTCGCGTCGCGTTTCGAGGCTTTCTGGGGCGGCCTCGAGCTAGCCAACGGATTCCACGAGCTGGGCGACGCGAAGGAGCAGGAACGACGGTTTGCCGCGGACGCTGCCGAACGCGCGCGACGTGGCCAGCCGCAGCGCGCGATCGACCGGCACCTGCTCGCGGCACTCGCTGCGGGCCTGCCGCCCTGCGCCGGAGTAGCGCTCGGCTTCGACCGGGTCGTGATGATCGCCGCCGCAGCAAGCCGCATCGACGAGGTGATCGCATTTCCCACTGAGCGCGCCTGAAACGAGGAACCAGTGACATGCACGCATTGACCGAGCTTCCCGGGGACAAGACCACCGCATACGCCGAGCTCGGGAAGAGCCTTCGTGCGCTGCTCGCAGGCGAGCGTGACCTCGTCGCGAACGCAGCAAACTTCACTGCCCTGCTCTACTGGAGCCTGCCGCAGCTCAACTGGGCAGGGGTGTACCTGGTCGAGCCGGTAAAGGGTGATCTCCTGCTCGGGCCCTTTCAGGGCAAGCCGGCATGCGTCCGCATCCCGGTAGGGCGCGGTGTCTGCGGCACGGCGGCGGCACGCCGCGCGACAGTCGTCGTGACAGACGTGCATGCGTTCCCCGGCCACATCGCCTGCGACTCGGCCTCGAACTCCGAAATTGTCGTACCGATCCTGCGCGGGGACGAGTTGCTCGGCGTGCTCGACCTCGACAGTCCCGTCCGCGCCCGCTTCGACGCGGCCGATGCGAACGGCCTCGAAGCGCTGGTCGCGGTGTTCGTCGCGTCTGTGGCCCCGGCGGCGCGTTGACCGCCGCTCCAGCGGAACAACGGCCGGACCGCTATTTCAGCAGGTGTCTCACGTCGGTATTGAGCACGGTCCAGAGCCATTGCGCGGCGGCGACCGCGAGATAGGCGACCAGCAGGCGGGTCGTCAACCATTCCACCCCGCGAGAAAAAGCCGACGCCGCAGCGCTCGCCCGGCGACCCTCGGGATATGTCTTCCCCATGGCGCGCCCCTCCTTGTTGTTGTTCGCAGGAGGAACGTACGACTGTCACGCCGGGAATTGTGACCGTCTTCACATATCGCAGCAGGGGCCTCAATCCGCGACGCGCCGCGCAGGCCAGGAAGCAGCGGCGTGGAAACCAGCGGTCGCGGCACTCGCGACCGCGCGCGAGCGCGCCGACGGTCAGCCCTTGGCTCGCGAGAGATACTCGCCGCTGCGGGTATCGACGCGGATCACCTCACCCGAGTTGATGAACAGCGGCACCCGGACCACGGCACCCGTCTCGAGCTTGGCGGGCTTCTGGCCGCCGGTGGCCGTGTCCCCACGCACGCCGGGATCGGTCTCCACGATCTTGAGTTCCACGTGCGCGGGTGCCGACACGGCCAATGGCGTGCCGTTCCAGAGCATCACCTGGCAATGGACGCCGTCCTTGAGCCACTGCGACGCATCGGCCATGGCCTCCTTGCCGGCCGTGTGCTGCTCGAAGGTGTCCGGCACCATGAAATGCCAGAATTCGCCATCGTTATAGAGGTACTGCATGTCCGACTCGACGACGTCCGCGGCCTCCACCGTCTCGCCGGACCTGAAATTGCGCTCCAGGGTGCGTCCGGTCTTCAGGTTGCGGATGCGTACGCGGTTGAACGCCTGCCCTTTGCCGGGCTTCACAAACTCGTTCTCCACGATCACGTACGGGTCGCCCTCGAGAATGATCTTGAGCCCCGAGCGGAATTCGTTAGTGCTGTAGCTGGCCATGGCGATGTCACCGTAAAGGTTTTGCGGGGCGGCAGTCGTGGGAACGCGCGAGCCCCTCTGGGGAAGGAATCCTGCCCCGCCGCGACGAAGCCGCGCATGATACCCGCAAGCTCACCAGCACGTCAGCCCCTGCAGGTGTCCGCGAGGGCCCACGGCTCCCGTGAGGCCATGAAGATCCCCGCGATCCGTTGCCCGGGCCGACCACGCCGCGAGCCACGGTGGACGATGCTGCCACCTGCGTCACGTTAGCCGCGGAATGCCGCTGATATAGTCCCGGCCCGTTCTTGGACTCGCGACGCCGGCGCGGCCGGCTCGCCTGAGGGAGTTGGACTTGGCCGAGACCGGCGCAATACCCGTGGTGGTCCTGTCGCGACAGCAGGATCCCGTGGAAATAATCAACAGCACCCTGCGCAACGCGGGTCACCCGGTTCACTGCACGTGGGTACGGGACCTGTCGTCGCTCGGCGACGCACTGGCGCAGGCCTCGCCCCAGCTGATTTTCGTCTGCTCCTCCGACAGCGACGAGACCGCTGCTGCGCTCGACGCGCGACAGCGCTTCGCCACCCAGGTGCCGACGCTGCTCGTGCGCGACGCCCTCACCGAGGAGGACCTCAGCGAAGCGCTGACGCGCGGCGCCCAGGACGTCGTCACGCTCAACGCGCGACCACGCCTTCAGTCGGTCGTGAACCGCGAGTTGCACTCGGCGCGCCTCGATCGCGCCCTGGCAGGCACGCTGGCCTCGGCAAGGCAGTACCGTGACCAGATGAAGGCCTTCATGACGGGCTCCGCCGACGCGATCGCCCACGCGCAGGAGGGCATCGTCGTGGACGTGAACCCGGCGTGGGTCGAGCTGTTCGGTCACGCTGAACCATCCGCGTTTCTCGGCCAGCCGCTCATGGACTTCTTCCAGCAGCGCAGCCATGCCGCGCTCAAGGGCGCGCTGGTGGCCACGGCCCAGGGCCGCTGGTCGAGTCACTCCCTGCAGGCCGTCGCAGTCATGCCCGCCGGTACCGAACTGCCGGTGGAGATCGAGTTCGAGAGCTTCGAGTTCGACGGCGAGCCGGCCGTACGAATGCGCGTTCCGACCCAGAAGCGCGACGTGGACACCCTGACGCGCCAGCTCGAGGAAGCGCTGCAGTTCGACTCGACGACCGGACTCCTGAAGCGCGCGGTATTCCTGGAGCAGGCGACCGCGCAGGCAGGCCACGCTCTCAAGGCCGGCTTGCGGGCCCTGGTCTACCTCGAGCCGGACAATTTCTCGGGACTCGAGGCCGACGCGGGACCGCTGGCCGCAGAGGGCGTGGTCGAGGCGCTGGGCCAGCAGCTGCGCGCGCAGCTGCAACCCGGGGATCTCGCCGCGAGGATCAGTTCGCGAGGCTTTGCGCTGCTCGTGGAGCGTGGCAATACACGCGACCTCGACGCGTGGGTCGCGCGCCTGCTGCAGCGGGTGTCCGAGCACGACCACGGAAGCGCCGAGCGCTCACGTTCGATTACCTGCAGCGCCGGCGCGACATTGCTGAACGCGCATGGCGAGCAACTCGCCGCCGCGCTCGACTCCTCCGTCAAGGCACAGCGCCAGGCCGCGGCTGCCGGTGGCAATCGCCTGCGACGTCCCGAGCCTTCGTCCGGCAAGCCTGAGATGGAGGCCGCCGACCAGGCATGGGCAACGCGCATACGCTCCGCGCTAATGGCAAACCGCTTCCGTCTCGTGCACCAGCCGATCGCGAGCCTGGTTGGCGACGGCCAGCCGATGTTCGACCTCGTGGTTCGAATGCTCGACGAGGGCGGCGAAGAGGTCCTGCCGTCGGAGTTCCTGGCCGCGGCACAGCGGACCGATCTGCTGAAGAACATCGACCGCTGGGTCGTGGGCGCAGCGATGTCGTTCTGCTCCGCCAGCGGCGATGCGCGCGTATTCGTTCGCCTGTCGCGCGACTCGATGCGCGATCGCACGCTCGGTGCCTGGCTCGCGCAGCAGGTCAAAGCGACTGGCGTCAATCCGAAGCGCGTGGTGTTCGAGCTGCACGAGGAGATGGCGGCCGCCAACCCCAAGGAGGTGCGTGCGCTGGAGGCGCTCGTGAAGCCACTGGGGTTCCAGGTCGCTCTCGAGAATTTCGGCGCTGGCGCCGACCCCGAGGCCGTGCTCGGACAGGTCGAGGCGAGCTACGTGAAGATCGACGGTGCCCTGATGCAGGGCCTCGCCACCGATCGTGCCCTGCAGGAGCAGGTCAAGACGCTGGTCCAGGCCGCGAAGGCCCGCAACGTGACGACCATCGCCGAGCGCGTCGAGGACGCCAACACCATGGCGGTGCTGTGGCAACTCGGCGTCGAGTACGTGCAGGGTTACTTCGTCGGGAATCCCGAGGAAGTGGTCATCCAAGGGACGCGCTGAGCGGATCGCGAGCTGCCAGGCCCGCGGCCGCCAACCGGCAGCGCCGCCGCTGCAGGTTCAGCCGACGTCGACTTCGAGGCCGTCCACCTTTCGCCAACCTCGCGGCAGCACCGCGCCGCGCTGGCCACGTTCCCCGCGATACTCGCCCAGCTCGCGGTAACTCAGGCCCATGTGGCGCTCGCCCGAGAGCACGCGCAGCGACTGTCCCGGCGCCACTGCCGCGATGGCCACCAGCGATTCCTCTCCGCTTGCCGCCTTCTTCGAGGGAATGCCGAAGATCTTGTTGCCCTTGCCGCGCGGCAGCTCCGGCAGA
>Ga0075339_1000084_pt1 | contig 11344 bp, 7 predicted proteins | sample RushMan_CattailN_4_FD_120076 | JGI IMG/M metagenome (GOLD analysis project Ga0075339, IMG submission 120076) | Natural and restored wetland microbial communities from the San Francisco Bay, California, USA, that impact long-term carbon... | ecosystem: Environmental > Terrestrial > Soil > Wetlands... | reverse complement strand
GCACGCCTATGAGGGTCTGCCTGTGCTCGTAACAGGGCATACTGGTTTCAAAGGTTCCTGGTTGACAACCTGGCTGCTGGACTTGGGTGCCGAGGTCACCGGCTTCAGCCTGCCGGACCCGCCCACTCAGCCGAGCAATTTTGTAGTGTCCGACCTCAGCCGGCACATCACTGATATCCGCGGGGATATTCGCAACTACGAGGCCGTGGAGCAGGTCATGCGGGAACATCGCCCTCAGCTTGTGTTCCACCTCGCTGCACAGCCCATCGTCCTGCACTCCATCAGCAAGCCTAAGCTGACCATTGACACCAACGCGGGCGGCACTGTAAACGTCTTGGAGGCCATTCGTTGCACGGACTCCGTTCGCGCCCTGGTCAGTATCACCACCGATAAGGTCTATGAGAACAAGGAATGGCTGTGGGGCTATCGGGAAACCGATCGCCTCGGCGGCCATGATCCCTATAGCGCCAGCAAGGGTATGGCTGAATTAGCAATCGAGTCCTATCGCCAGTCGTTCTTTCCCGCCCGCGCCTACGAGGAACACGGCGTCGCCATCGCCGCCGTGCGCGCCGGGAACGTGATCGGTGGTGGTGACTTCGCGGACTTTCGCCTGGTGCCGGATTGCATGAAAGCCCTCATGGCCGGTAAACCTATCGGTATTCGTAATCCACTGAGCATACGGCCGTGGCAGCATGTCCTTGAACCTCTCAGTGGCTATCTCTGGTTGGGTACGCAGCTGATAGAACATGGTCCGGAGTATGGTGAATCCTGGAACTTTGGTCCCCGGGAACAGCGAGGCATCCCTGCTCAGGACCTGGCCGCAAAACTGGTGGAGTTGTGGGGCTCAGGCAGTTGGGTCCACACCGAGCCGGGATTTGCCAAAGTAGAAACCGGCCAGCTGCGGCTCAGCTGGGAAAAGGCAGCACAGCGCCTTGAGTGGCAGCCGGTCTATTCCTGGGCCGAAGCCCTATCCGAGATAGTGGACTGGTTCAAGGCCTTTCAGCTCTCGCAATCCAATGAAGTGGATATGCATGGGGTCGCGCGCGCGCATATCATGAACTACGTCGCCCAGGCACGCGCCGCGGGGCTGCCCTGGGCTTGAGTCACAGCCTGGCTGCCCGGCATCCCCTTTCTCCGGCTGCATCATGAGGCGTCCCCAACGCAGCATGCGTGATCTCCACGACGCGCATTCCGACATACTTTCCCTGCGCGCCGCCTGGGCCATTTTCGCGGTTGGCTCGCTGGCCATCCTCTATTTGACCTTGAAACCTCTGGATTTTCGGTTCCAGGCTTTGACCCTTTCCCAGTATCTATCCCGCTTCGTCCTGCCCCCCAGCTCACCCCTGGATTTTCCCAACAACATCTTCCTCTTCATGCCTTTTGGCTTTGGCCTTGCGGCACTCCTCGATCGGTGTCAAGGTTCACCTCGCCGGCTGTGGCCAATCGTAGGTGTTTGTGGTTTTCTGCTCACATGGTTGGTTGAATCGCTGCAATTATTCTTGACCGGCCGGGTGTCTTCGGTAAGCGATCTCTTGAGCAATACCCTGGGCGCCCTGGCCGGCCTGGGCGCCTATCGCCTCTGGCAGGCGCGTCTGCCCATCGCGCTGCGCATTCGTCATCTCCTTGTCGCGCCGCGCCAAACAGCCGCGATCCTGGTCCTTTATATGGCTGCACTCGCTGTTCTCTCCCTCTTCCTTGCGTCCAGCACGCGCTTCACTAGCTGGCACCCGGACTATCCACTGCTGATAGGCAACGAACGCGGCGGCCAACGGCCGTGGCGGGGTCATGTCCACAACCTGGCCTTCTTCGACCAGGCGCTGTCGGAGCAAGAAGCGCAAGCACTGTTGCACTCCGGCGACTTGACGGCCGTGAACGGGGCCGGCTTGCTTGCCTTCTATCCGCTTTCCAGTACAGATCCCCTGGAAGACAAGACCGGACAACAGCCGCCACTGGAGTGGCAGCCGCCAGATGGCGCTCCCTACGAATTGAACGGCTCGCACTGGCTGGAGAGCGACGCACCCGTAACCGGCCTGAATCGGAGTCTACGGGACAGTTCGCAGCTTACCGTCCTCCTGAATGTAGCCAGTGCCTCTGTGGAGCAGGGAGGGCCGGCCCGTATTGTGTCCGTCTCGACAAACCCCTTGCAGCGCAACATCACGATTGGTCAGCGCAAGGGCGACCTTGTATTGCGCCTCAACATGCCCGTCAGCAGTGACAATGGCGACGCCCTGGAAATGCACTTTCCCGGCCACTTTCGTGACAGCTCACCAGCAGCCCTGCTCCTTACTTTTGACGGTCTGACGGCCAGCCTCTATTCCTCAGCCGCGCAGACGCAAGCTATAGAGGTCCTGCCCGGCCCCGCTTTCTACCGCTATCTAAATCCCTATGCCGCTGCGCATTGGCGAATCAGCTCCGACCCCTTCTTGACCTGGCTCTACCGCCTGATGTTCTACGCTCCTCTGTTCCTGCCGATCGGCATGCTCCTCGCGGGGCCCTGGGTCAAAGAATGGCGCCGGCAAGACCGCATCTCTATGATTGCATTTGCGGCGATCATCGTTCCGCTGGTTGTTGAATGGGCGCTGGTATTCCAGTCCGGGCAACCTCTACGGCCGTTACACATCCTGCTGGCCACCGGGGCTGTACTGCTGGGAGACGTCGCTGCCGGCCTGCTGTCCGCCCTCTGGCGCCGCGCCAGCACGACGGCCGCCTAGCAGCGCGGCCGTCCCTCGCTCATGTGCCCTGCAGTTGGCAACGTGATACACTTTTGCGGTTGCGCCATGGCAAATTTCCTTGTTCGTCGCAGGCTGAAGCGGCGAGCGGCGTGCTAGCCGTGGGGAGTAATCCACCAGAACAGGTAAGTTAGAGCATGTTGGAGATTGTCTGGCAATACGATCCCCTGAGACCCCATGAGGATAACAAACCTCAGACGGCCATCGCGGCTCTCAACGAGCTGGACAGGGGCAACGCCACCTTTGCCGCCCTGACCGACCTTGCCAGTCTTAGCGGCACTACTGGCACCACAGAAAGGCACATTATGCCGGTCGCGGCCAGCGATCTGGGCCTCGCCGCTGCGCCCGGAACCGACCTAATACAAAAGCCTTTCACCGCCATCCTTGGCTGCGCCGATGCGCGTGTGCCGCTTGAAGTGATCTTTGGCCTGCAATCAAACAACGCCTTCGTGGTGCGTGTCGCCGGGAACGTGCTGGGTAGAGAGTGCCTTGGCAGTCTGGAATATGCCGTAGCCAACTTGGACAGTGTGCGCCTCTTGGTCGTGCTCGGCCATACCCAATGCGGTGCCGTAACCGTCGCCGTGGATGCTTTTCTGACCCCGGTTACTTACATGCATATTTCGACCAGCTTACCTTTGCGCTCGATCGTCGACAGCCTGATGGCTCCGGTTACGGTCGCTGCTGATTCACTGGCCGATGTGCACGGCAGGCTGGTAGACCAGCACACAGGCTATCGTACGGCTGTGATCGAAGTAGCCGTAGCTCTCAACGCCGCGCTCACCGCCAATGCTGCCGCTCACCATTTCAATTCGGAACTGGGCGACAACCTGGGTGTGGCCTTTGGCGTTTTTGACCTGCGCAGCAGGCGCGTGGGCTTGCCCAGCTTTGAACCAGAGGACCAGCAGATTTGGCAGGGTGGACTCTTCACACCTCCGCGGGACGAGCCTGGATTCCAGGAACTGGCCCGCCAGCTCGCCAAGAGCAGCTATATCAAGGACCTATTGGCCTGAGCAGGTAACTTCAACGACCCGGATAGAGACGACTATGACTAGAATCATCAGCTTCCTTTTCATCATCGCGGTATTCCTAGCCGCTCTCCTTAATCGCAGCCTGCCAGAGGCTGCCGCGCAATCGAGCGAAGATCCCCGCCATCTAAAGGTAGCAACCAAGGAAATTGAACCCTTCGTGTTTATCAACGGGAACGAGTTGAGCGGCTTCAGCATTGATCTGTGGGATGCGCTCGCGCTGGAGGCCGGGTTCACCTATGACTTCGAAATCGTGGAAACTGTACTCGACCAGATTGACGTCGTTGCCACCGGTGAGGTCGATGCCGCTATTGCCGCCATCAGCATCACAGCCGCCCGCGAAGAACGCATTGATTTTTCGCACCGCTACTTCGAATCGGGTCTGGGTATCCTGACCAAAAGCGGCGGTACTAGGACCGTTTTGGACTCGCTCAGGATCGCGTTCTCACCTTCGCTGCTGCGCCTATTTGCCTTCCTGGTGATTACCATCCTGATATCCGGCCACATCATCTGGCTGATAGAACGAAACCGTAACCCCGAATTCCCGTCCACCTATCTGCGCGGTGTTTGGGAGGGTATCTGGTGGGCTGCCGTCACCGTAACAACCGTTGGCTATGGCGACAAAACGCCCATCGGTAGAATCGGCCGCGTGTTCGGCATCTTCTGGATGTTCGCCGGGCTGTTTATTATTGCCAACTTCACCGCCGGTGTAACCTCGCAGCTGACCCTGGAGGCTATTCAGGGAACCATCAATGGCCCTGAAGATCTGCAGGGCAAGCAAGTAGCGACCGTAGCCGGTAGCACGGCCAATGAATGGCTCATTGCCCAAGGGATTGCGAACACGGCCGTGGAAACCGTCGATGAAGCATATGCTCTGCTCGATGCCGAACGTGTTCAGGCAGTAGTCTATGACCACCCTGTCCTGCTTTACTACGCTCTTCAAAACGAAGAGGACGGCTACAGGGTCCCTGGCGGCTCCTTCAACAAAGAAGACTATGGCATCGCCGTTCCGGAGGACAGCCCGCTGCGCGAGGAATTCAATCGCGCCCTGCTGGCTCTTGTGGAAGACGGAACTTATCAACGGATTTACAGCAAATGGTACGGTGCTGCCGGCGGGTCATAATATTCCCATGAGTACGCGATGGGCGCAGTCACTCCTAAGATGTGCAGCCCCCTACAAGGTGTCCTATACTTAAACGCCGTGCGCACACAGGGCTCGCGCCGTAGCACATGTCAAATTGGGCCAAGGCCCACACGCTAGAAGGAGTTCTACTATGGCCGCATACGCACCCTGGATCACCCTGCTGCTTGGCTTCCTGCTCGGGTTATTGATCTATCACATCACAACCATCGGCAAACGCCAGGACCAGGCCGCCTATGTAGCCGGCCTGGAGAACGATCTCCGGACAGCGCAAACGGATCTGGCTGCTTGCCTTGAACAGGAGGCTTTTCTCAAGAGTGAGCACAAGGATCAGGTGAAAATCCTTCGTGATGAGGCCAAAGTCCGTGTGGCAGAACTAAAGGCCCTGACCACGGAGACCGAGGCACGCGCCGCCGAACTTGCAGCCTGCTTGGCCGCAACCAAGGCGATACAGCAGGAATTGGAATCCCTGAGGCACAATGCCGCAGTGCCCGGCGCCGCTGCTCAGTCCAAAACTATGACCCAAGGGGCCGATGATCCAGCCGGCGTCGTCGCCCAGACGCGCAGCAGACTGCCGGAACTACAGGGCAGCACATCTCGTTCCTGCCCGCAGGACCTGACGCAGGTTCGTGGCATTGGCACAGTTTATGAGCAGCGCCTCTTTGAAGCAGGTATCGGCACATTCTGGGAGCTGGCCATGTTAGCGCCGGAAGAACTGAGTGCCGTCCTGGGCGTCGCCAATGATCAGGACGCAGACCTTGCCGCCATCAAGCAGGATGCGCTGCGCCAGGCTGAGGAAACTGAAACCGTGGGCTACAATTGGGATGGTTCAAAACCCGACGATTTCGAGATTCTGGAGCAAATTGGCCCGGTGTTTGAGTCTCGCCTCTACGCCGCTGGAATCTGCACGTTTGCAGCGCTTGCCGCGGCTACAGTAGCCCAGCTGGAAGAGATTTGCCAGGCACCCAGCTCCCAGCGCGTTGAATACGGCCGTTGGATCGCCCGGGCGCAAGAATTGCTCACTTCCGGCGCATAAACCGCGCTTCCCACATAGAGCCCTTTTTCAGGAGACCTGATCCATGCGCGGAGTCCGCCTCTTATTCATCTTCGTTCCCATTGCCATCCTCGCGGAGATATTCCATTGGGGAGACCTCATCATCTTTGGTTCGGCCGCACTGGCCATCATCCCCTTCGCCGGTCTGCTGGGTGAGGCCACCGAAGCTTTGGCCGAGCATACCGGACCTCGCATCGGCGGTCTGCTTAATGCCAGTCTGGGCAATCTGGCGGAACTCATCATCACCATCACCGCCATCTCCGCCGGCAAGATCGATCTCGTGAAGGCCTCCATCATTGGCTCTATCCTGGGCAACCTGCTGGTCGTATTGGGCTTGAGTTTGCTATTGGGTGGTCTGAGAAATGGCATCCAGCGCTTCAGTCGCGACCGTGTCTCTGTGGATGCCACGCTCGTCATCCTGGCCGCCATCGCCATCAGCGTGCCCTCCCTCTTCAACGAACTGATCGAGCCCGATTTCCGGCGCGTAGAGGCGCTCAGCCTCACTACCGCTGCGGTAGTCCTTGGTCTGTATGTGCTGTCCATCATCTATACGTTGAAGCAGCCCGCAGAAGAACCCCTGCACGCCGTGGCCATCGAACCGTCACACAGCGGGCCGCACTGGTCCACCGGGCGTGCCCTCGCGGTGATGGGTCTCTCTATTGCCGGTCTCGCCTTGATGAGTGAATTCCTGGTTGGCTCCCTGGACATCGTCACCGAAACGCTGGGCCTCAGCGAATTCTTCGTTGGCATTATCATCGTGCCCTTGATTGGTAACGTGGCCGAGCACTTGGTTGCCGTTCAGGTGGCCATAAAGAACCAGATGGACTTGAGCCTGTCTATCGCTCTCGGCTCCAGCCTGCAGATTGCGCTGTTTGTGGCTCCGCTGCTGGTCTTTATCTCCCTGGCTATGGGCAACCCCATGGCCCTGGAATTCAACCACCCCGAGCTAATCGCCATGATCGCCGCCTCTGTAATCGCCGCTTTGGTGGCCATCGACGGCCGTTCCAATTGGTTTGAAGGTGCAATGCTGCTGGGCGTCTTTTTGATTTTGGCAATTGGCTTCTTCTTCCTGCCCGCCACTTTCTAGGACTACCAGCTCTTAAGGATTTGTCGAGGCCGCGCCAGACGAGCGCGGCCTCTTGCTCCCGCAAGCACCTCAATCCTGATAAACGATCGTATCCGGCTTAAACGCGGCCCAGGAGAACCAGAAATGATTGCCGTGAACGACAGGCTCCAGCTGCCGGCCCTGCAGAGGACCGCCGGTCGCCTGCCCCAGAATATTCCAACTTGACCCGGTCTCGGCATCCACGATTTCCTCCTCTTGCACCTGGAACGTCAGCTTACGGCCGTCCAGCAGCGCATCAAACACCCCGGTCGCGCCCACATCCTGGCCTTCGGCAATAGTCTCCGCCCCCAGCGCGCTGCTCGTACCCGATCTGTGAAAGACTGCCAGGTCGCGGCCGCCACGGCTCTCCTGGATCACCCCCACGGCCGAAAGCACGCTCAGCGGGTAGGCAATATCAATCCCTTCATCGGCCAGGGAAACAGTCACCACCCGTTCCACCGCCTGCAGACGGCCGTCCATTGGGCCTCGGTAAAGGAACGGGTTAGAGCCTATGGTGTCGTACCCTTCATAAGGGTTACGGCCATACGGGCGGCTCGCTCCTGTCTCCCGCGACAACACCTGCCCCTTCGGGTATGCCGCGCGGAAGTCGGCAAAGCTGACCAGGGAGGATGGCAGGAACGCCAGCTGCTCACCGGCCAGGTCGCCAATGACACCCTCTCCTGTAAACTGCTGCCACAACGACTCCGTCGTGCGATCATACATAATCAGGTCAGAATTGCGCAGCAGGCCCGATACGCCGAATTCCAGCACCTCTGCGCCCAGGCGGCGATCAAACGTCAGCGCCGCATTGCAAAGCGGGCAGAAAGTGACCACAACCGGCACCCCTCCCACCGTGTCATTGGCGATCTCATGCCAGGTCAGGATCTGCAGGGGATAAGCGCGTGCGTCCCCGTTGATCTCCAGCGCGATCACTGGCTCGTTGCCCGCCAGCCAGGCCGCTGCTTGCTCCACACCAACAAACTGCGGCTGATCGATCGAAGGGATGCCGTCACGAGGTGGTCCACCTGACAGCAAAGCACTAGTATCAATCGTGCGCCTCCCCCAGTTCGTGTTCCAACCGCGAGTCAATGCCTCCAGTTGCGGCGAGCGATCGTCGCCGCTCAGGATGGTCGCATCTTCAGCAGGCAGCCTTGCTTCAGAAGCTACCGCTGCGGAAACCTCTTGCGTCACGGCCGTTGCCGATTCTACAATGTCATCAGTGGAGGACGCCGGCCCGCCGTCAGGTTCATCTGGCCGCAAGAGCACAAAAGCTGCGCCCAAGCCTAGCACCAGTAAACCAACAATCAGCCACAGGCCCGTTCGATTCCACGCACTACTCATAAACACGCTCCTCAAAATGCTTACGTATACCGCTAACCTCGCCCAGGCATTGCCCGGCGAGTGCCAGCACTGCGGCATTCAATAGCACCAGCATAGCGCGGGCAGCCACCACGGTCTGGAAGGTAGTTTACAAAATCCTGGTCACAAATCAGTTGCCCGATCATTTGACTGAGGATTGCCTGCCGATCTGCACTTTGCTCAGGGAACAGTGCGGATGAATGGATAGGAGAGAATTGTTCTTCTAGCGACCATCTCGAAGCTCAGGCCAGGATCTCAGGCAGCTCAGCAAGAGAAGTAATGCGCATCACACGCGGCGGCAGCGGCCGTTCCGCCTCCCGATCCACGCGATCCAACCAGACGCCGCAGCGGTATCCACCCTGCGCTACTGCCGCCCTGGCATCAACCTGCAAATTGTCGCCGACCAACAGGCAGTCGTCGGGGCGTGCCCCGGCCCGCGCCGCAGCACGCAAAAAAATCGTCTTGGCCGGCTTGTGCACCCCCAGTTCTTCGCTCAGCACGATGCGCGGTGACGGAACGAGGTCACCCACCAGCCTCTCGATCACCGCACGCGCGCTGCGCGAATGGTTGGAGATAACGCCCAGGTCATAGCCCACATCACGCAGGCGCTCCATCGCCGGGCGGCTGTCGTCATAGAGGTATGTCGGCAAATAGGCATAGCTTCCGTAGAGCCGTTCCATCACCGGCCAGCTTGTGTCCTCTTCTCCCAGGTAACCTAAAAGACGCTGGTATAGCTGGGCGATCTCCCGGCGCTTCTGCGGCTTGGCAACCGGCACAAATTTGCCAAGGGCGACATCCTCGCCATATTGCCGCAGCGCGCCCTCGATATCGTCCTGGCTGTAAGGCAAACCGGCATGCCCAAACATGAAAGCCAGCCGTTCTCCCATCGAATTGCCATCTATTTCGGTATAGGCGAGCGTAAGGTCCCAATCGAAAAAGAGCGTGGTCAATGGCCGTTTCATACGTACTGTGTTCTTAATGCGCGACTTTTCAGCCTGCTGGATAAGGTGTCGATTCAAGTGTCGGTTCCGGCGGGGGCTCGAGTGTCGGTTCCGGCGGGGGTAGCGTCGCGAGCGGTTCTTCAGGCGTCGGCGTGATCAATTCAAAGGTAGGTACCACGGTCGGGGTTGGCGTCTCCGTCGGCAGCAGCGTGGGCGTGGGACTCGGTGTCTCCGTCGGAGTAGGCGTTTCCGTCGGGGTAGGGCTGGGTGTGGCCGTAGGCTGCAGGACGGTCAACTGCACCCGCTGTTCCATAGTGACCGGATCGACTTCCTCGGTATACGGATTATCCGGCCCAAACAGCACCAGCCGCAGCGTAACCGGGCCGCTGCCGTTAATCTGCGTCGTATCCCACTGTGCCAGCAGATTGTTCTCCACCGTGTACGGTTGGCGGCCCGAAACGGGCCCCCAGCCACCAGGATCATGGCTCAGCCCATATTGAACCTCATATCCGGCCGAATTCGGCCCGACGGCCGTGCCAAAAACCCCCACCGTATCCATCACCTGCGCCCCGTTACCCGGCTGGGCAATCTCCGCCCGTGGCCGGGGAGTTCCACCGTCGCAGGTTTGGCTGGGTGGAAGCTGTAAGGGGATGGCCACCTCGCGCTGCGCTGCCCAACTCTGGCCGGCCGGGGTTTGTTCCAGCCACAGCTGTGCTCCGTTGCGCTCCCGCTGCAAGACATCTTCATTGCCGAATACGAGGATCGTGAAAAAATTCGCTTCGTAGACGGCTTCGAGACAGCTGTTGGAGACCAACAGGCGGGTCCACAAATCTATGGGCTTCTTCTGAATGAAATCATGGCTGCTGTCGAGCGGCGGTTGGTCACCTGCAAATTGCTCCTGCCCGCGATCGAAACAGTCCTGGCCGGGTTCGGTACCGGAATCAGTGCATATCGTGCGTTCTATAACGCCCGGCGGCCGCAGAAATTCTAGGTTCGGCCGGTTAGCGAGATAGGTGCTCATGAAACTGTTCCAGATCGGAGCCGCAACCTGCAAACCCGACTGCCCCTCACCGATGGGGCTGTTGTCCGTATTGCCCACCCACACGGCCGTGACCACGTCCGGTGAATAGCCGATCGTCCAGGCGTCGCGCACATCAAAACGATTCGTTCCCGAGGTGCCGGTCTTAACCGCCACTTCCCGCCCCGGAATCACCACGCTGCTGTTCCGGCCAAAGGCCGGTTGGCGCGCGTCATCGTCGGCCAAAATGTCGCTCAGCAAGTAAGCATGCTCCTGACGCACAACCTGCGCAACCTCCGGGATAGGTGGTGTGCTGCTGAAAACCACCTCCCCCTGGCTATTTTCGATACGGCTGATCGCGTAGGGGGGCATGGCCCGCCCCTGATTGGCCAACACACCAAAACCGCCGGCCATCTGCAGCGGCGAAATCTCGCCGCCGCCAAGGGCCAAAGAGAGACCGTGCTCACGCGGCTGGCCGCTTTCCTGGCAGCCGGTATCGCTCAAGTCTGTCAATCCCAGTTTCTGCACATTGTTGATGAAATTACAGACGCCCACGAACTCCAGCGCCTTGACCGCCGGGATGTTGTAGGAATTGCCCAGAGCCTCCCGCAGCAGCAGTGGGCCATGGAACTGGTCGTCGTAATTCTTCGGCTCGTAGAACGAATTTGCGCCATCGGCAAACTGTGTCGGCACATCCCAGATCAGCGTCGAAGGGGTCCAGCCTCGTTCCAGCGCTGAAAGATAGACGAAAGGCTTGATCGAGGAGCCGGGCTGGCGGGGAGCCAACGCCATGTTGACTTGCCCGCTGATCGCCTCATCGTTGTAATCAACGCTGCCGACAAGGCCCAGGATTTCCCCCGTGTCTGGTTTCAGCACAACCATAGCCGCATTGTTTGCGCCCGCCGCCTGGATACGGCCTCGCTCAGCTGCGATGACCGACTCCGCCAGCTCCTGTGTCGCCGGGTCAAGCGT
>Ga0075339_1000083_pt1 | contig 11351 bp, 13 predicted proteins | sample RushMan_CattailN_4_FD_120076 | JGI IMG/M metagenome (GOLD analysis project Ga0075339, IMG submission 120076) | Natural and restored wetland microbial communities from the San Francisco Bay, California, USA, that impact long-term carbon... | ecosystem: Environmental > Terrestrial > Soil >... | reverse complement strand
GCTTGGACGCGGGGGGAAGCGCGCGCCGGAGCGGATCGCCCCGGCGCCGACCTATAGCGTCGCCCGGGCCGCGTTCACTGCGAGCCCGAGCAACGCCAGCGTGGACAGTCCGAACACGGTGAAGCGCACGATCACCCGGTTCCAAAGCGACTGAACGAGGCTGTGCACGATGCGCAGCACCACGTACGCCCAGGCGAGCTGCAGATTGACGCCTCCGCCTTCCCCGACCAGCGCAAGGATCACGACCGTGACGTAGAACAGCGTGGGCTGCTCCATCAGGTGCGTGTAGTTGTGCGACTTCCAGTTCACGCGGTCGGGGACGACGCCCTCGAGATTGACGCCGCGGCTGCCTACGATGCTGCCGAGGCGAATCCCCACCTTGGACATGGCCGGCAGACGCGTGATCGCGAGCCACGCGAGCATGAACAGGGACCACAGCACCAGGACGACTGCTGGTGCCAGGATTGGACTCTGGATCGGCACGTGCCAGGCTCAGCCGCGCGAACGTGTCTTGGCCCGGCGCCGCGTGGCTCGCTTCGCACGGCCTCTGGCTGCAGTCTTGGCCGGTGCTGCCACTTTGGCCTTGCGGCGTACGGCCTTGCGCGTCTTCTTCTTGGCTGCCTTGGCTGGCTTTGCCTTCGCGGGTGCCGCTACCTTCCGTGCCTCGCCTGCAGCCGACTTGAGGATTGCCACCGCGCGCGCGATGTCGTCCACGATGCGCTGTCGTGCCGCCTGGAGCACCTCAGCCTGCATGCTCGCGAGATCTCGCACGCTCTCCGTGTATGCCATGCGCTGCAGTTGGTCCGCCGCTTCGGTGAGCGCCGAATTGACGATGTCGGCCTGCAACTCGATGAGGCTCTGTACCGCACCGTGCGAGATGTAAGTCAGGCGCACGCCCGAGCGCGCGAGGTCCCGGACGCGGGTGTTGAGCGACTTGACGCGCTGTGCCGATTCCGTCGCGGCGCGGCGTGCAGCCGCGACCCGCGAGCGCTTCAGGTCGCCGACCAACTCTGTGAGCCCTTTCATCTGCTGCTCGATGAATTCGTTCATTTCGATTGGCATCTGAATCTCCCTTGGCTGGAGCACCGACGGCGCTCAACATACGCCACCACGCTCACCGGTCAACTGCTCGTGCGCCTGGGCCCGACCTGGAATGAGTCCGGCCGGCAGGCCGATCGCTGCCAGGGACCGTGCGCTTGCGAAGTCCAAAACGAGCGGGCAGGCTGCTGCGGGCGAGCACTCGCGAGGAGGACGGCCATGCTGGTGACGACGACTCCCAACATCGAGGGCCGCAGGATCACCAAGTACTGCGGCATCGTGGCCGGCGAGGCGATCCTGGGGGCCAATGTATTCAAGGACGTGTTCGCCGGAATCCGCGATCTCGTCGGCGGGCGCTCGGCGACGTACGAGCGCGAGCTGCAGCGCGCCCGCGACATCGCGGTCGAGGAACTGCAGCAACGGGCTGCAGAGCTGGGCGGCAACGCGGTGATCGGCGTGGACCTCGATTACGAGGTGCTCGGCCAGGGCAACGGCATGCTGATGGTGTCGGCGAGCGGCACGGCGGTGGTCGTCGAGTGACCCGCATCGACCAGGCGTCACGGACGAGGGAGAGCAGCACGTCGGTCGATTTCAGCTTTCAGTCCGTCGAGCTGCGCTGCGACCTGCCGCCGCACGAGCAAGGTTCCGATGACTGGTGGCACCCAGAACGCCGGCTGCATGTCGGCGAGGTAGTCGATCGTGCAGGCGGCGTCCCCGCCGTGGACCTGCCATCGCCCTTCCATCACCGCGAGGTTGCCTGCGACCCTCTTGAACGTGATCTGCCGCGGGGTCTCGGTCGAGAGCGCGAGCGTCACATCGATGGTGTATCGGGAAAGTCCTAGCGTGGTCTCCCCGACCTGGCGCAGCTCAAGCGGCTGTCCGGGCTCGCTCACGATCCTGCTCGACCTGAGGCCCGGGATGAAGTCCGCGAGCCGGTCGAAATCCGCGATCACGGAGTAGCAGAGCTCCGGCGCCGCAGCGGCCGAGATGGTCGCGCGCACCCGTAGCAGCCCGGCGTCGCGATCCACGTGCAGATCGATCGGCCCGGCGGCGCCAACCGGCTTGATGAACGACAGCATCAGAGCCAGGAACGGCACTGTTCTCCATATCCGCTGGCGTGCCACCGTCCTCGGCCGGACGCACGGTCCGTCGCTGCGTGGCTCAGCCATCCGGATCATGTGCGTGCGCACCCAGGAACGAGCCGACGGCTCGCAGGTACTCGGGCGAATCGCCGAGCGTGTTGTGGCCGACGCCCTCGATGACGACCACCGACGCCTGCGCCGGCCGCAGCGCGTCGGCCAGCGCAAGCGACCTGCGCATCGGGATGATCTCGTCCCCGGCGGCGATCACGAGCAGCACCGGGACGGCGATCTTGCGCGCGTGTCGTGCCGAGTCATAGCGGTCGCGAAGCAGCAGCCTCACCGGCAGCCAACGAAAGTACTCCGCCGCGAGGTTCACGAGACTGTCGTAGGGCGTGACCAGGACCAGTCGCTTCACCGGCCGAACGCTCGCGAGCTGAACTGCCACGCCACTGCCGAGGCTGCGGCCCATCGCCGCCACTTCCGCATGCGTTGCGTGCACGCGGTCGAATACGGCAATCGCGTCGGAGACCAGGGCGGCTTCCGTCGGTCGGCCGCTGCTGCCGCCGTAGCCGCGGTAGTTCACGAGGTAAAGCGAGAGCGACGGAAACGCCTCGGTGAATTCCGCGAGGCTTGCACCTACGTCCTCCGCATTGCCACCGAAATAGATGAGGGCTCGAGGGCCGGGCCTCGGTACGGACCAGACCTTGATGCGCTCCGCCTGTGAATCGACATACATCGCTGCGGCGTGGTGGCCTACCGCCGGCGTCGGGAAGTAGATCTGAGCGCGCTGCGTCGTGAAGACCCACGCGCACAGCACGAGGTACGCGGCCACGACGGCGCCGACGAAAGGCAGCAGGTTGCGCATCGCGTCCACACTTACCACCACAGCGTCTGCCGATCATGCCCCGTTGGGCCTCGGCACGGCTATCGCTGCGCAAACGAGAGCGAAGGAACCGCCACGCAGTGACGCGCGCGTTCGGGCGTGTGGCAAGATCGCCGCCCGTGACGCCGGCTGCCAGATTCAAACCACGCGAGCGGACCGCTCTACGACACGGGGCATGCGTGCCCGTTGCGTGGGACCGGCTGCGCCTGATGCGCTGGCTTGCCGCGCTGGCGCTGGTCACGATTGCTGCCTGCCAGACCGCGCCGCCACCGCCTCCGGCTGGCACACCGCCGCCGACCGGCGACAGCCTGCTGCGAGAGAAATCGCGCTGGGTCCCTGTCGCGTGGCAGGAGCTCCCGGGCTGGAGCGCGGATGCGCAGCGCGCGGCGTGGCCCGCGTTCGTCCAGAGTTGCCAGCGTCCCCCGGCGAACTGGCTCGCGCTTTGCGAAGACGTAGCCCGTCGTACGCCGGGCAGCGATGCGGAGATGCGCGACTGGCTGATGAAGTCTTTCCAGCCGTATCGCGTCGAATCGTTCGAAGGCGCTCCAGCCGGCTTGATCACCGGCTACTACGAGCCCGTGATCGAGGCGCGTCGAGTGCGCGGCGGCGCGTTCAGCACGGCGCTCTTTGCGCCCCCGCCCGACCTGGCTGCGCGCAGGCCTTACTGGACCCGCCAGCAGCTCGACTCGCATCCGCCGGCGCAGTCTGCGCTACGCGGACGCGAGATCGCCTGGGTTGCCGATCCGCTCGACGCACTGGTGCTGCAGATACAGGGCTCGGGACGGCTGCGTATCTTCGAGCCGGACGGCCGGATGCGGGACGTTCGGCTTGCTTATGCCGGCCATAACGACCAGCCGTACAAGTCGGTCGGGCGCTGGCTGATCGAGCAGGGCGAGCTACAGCCCGGCCAGGCTTCCTGGCCCGCGATCCGGGACTGGGCCCGCCGCAATCCCTCGCGACTCGACGAGCTGCTGTGGGCCAATCCGCGCTACGTATTCTTCCGTGAAGAGCCGCTCCCCGATCCCGCCCTGGGGCCGCGCGGTGCACAGGGCGTGCCGCTCACTCCCGGCCGCTCGATCGCCGTGGATCCGAAAAGCGTTCCATACGGTACGCCGGTCTGGATCGACACGACCGAGCCGAACTCGAGCGTGCCTCTTCGCCGCCTCACGCTTGCGCAGGACACTGGCAGCGCGATCGTTGGCGCGGTTCGCGCCGACTATTTCTGGGGGTGGGAGGGCAACGCAGCCGAGCAGGCCGGCCGCATGCGCCAGCCGCTGCGAATGTGGGTGCTGTGGCCGCGGCGGTGAGTGGTCACCCGACGCCGCGCCAACGTTGACAACCCGGGAGCCGCTTCTGCGAGGCCGACCGGGCGACGAGCCGAGGCGCGTCGCCCGGGTCCAGCAGCCGTCAGCCAGACTCAGGCAGCCTTGGTCTTCGACTTGGCCGTGCGGCGGGTCTTGCGCGCGCGGGGCGTGATCACCTCGGCAGGCGTCGCGACCTTCTGATAGGTCTCGACGGCAACCTCCTGCATGCCGCGGCCAGCGGTCGCGAAGATCTCTATCGCGCGGTTCGCGTCGTTCGCGAGGCGCTCAGCGCTCCGGCGTGCGGCATCTGCCTGCGCGCTGACAAGCGACGCGAAGTCCGTCGCCCCGGCAACGCGCTCCAGGCTCTCGGCCATTTCGGTCAGCGACGCCGTCATGAGGTGCGACTGGAGTTCGATCAGCTCCTGTGTCGTCTTATGCGCCAGCGACGACAGCTGCACGCTCGAGCGCGCGGCGAAGCGCACGGGCTGCTTGAAAGCCTCGACGGTTTCCGCCGAGTACGAGACGCCTTCGCGAACCGCAGTCAGCGGGTCGTCCTTCAACTGCTGAGCACGCCCGGTGAATGCCTGCATCTGTTCCGTCACGAAATCCTGCATCTGATTGAACATGACTCGTCTCCGGTTTGTTGCACCGCAAAAGATTTGTGCGGTGCAAAATAACTGCAACCCTTTGGCCCGTCAATACCGGCTGCTGTCAATGCGTAGCTCGGTGCAGGATACTGATGACAATTACGAGAAAAAACACAAATCGCTTGCTATAAGGCTCTAGTACTGATGGTTATCAATTAATTCTATCGCGACAGCGCCTGCACCCAGACGCGGTCGGCCTAAGGGAATGAGCTGCTGACGCAGCTTCGTGCGGTAATCGGGGTCAGCTGGATGCGCCGCTGCTCGGACGTGGATCCGGCTCCTGGGCGCCATGAGAGGGCTCGGTCGCGGACGTCCGCTCCTTGTCCTGCACCGCCATGTTCAACGGCCAACGCGTCTTCTTCTGTTTGTACATCAGTCGATCGGCCTCTTCCCACGCGCGCATCAGCCCAAGTGTGGGGTCACGCAGCGAGATTCCCGCCGAGGCCCGCACTCCACGTCGGTCGAGTGCATCGCGGATGCCGGTGAGCAAACGCCTCGCGCCGCTTGCGTCGCACTCGATCGCGATGATCCCGAACTCGTCGCCGCCAAGCCGTGCGACCACGTCGCTGTCGCGCACTGCCTCCCGCAAGGCATCCGCTGCACGCTCGAGAAGCTCGTCGCCAGCAGCGTGGCCGTTCGCGTCGTTCACTTCCTTCAAGTCGTCGAGGTCGAGCATGAATATCGCCGCGGGATGACCGTAGCGCCGGCAGCGATCCTCCTCACGAGCCATCAACTCGTCCCAGGCGCGCCGGTTTGCGAGGCGCGTGAGCGGATCGAGCATGGCCTCGACCTCGAGTCGCTCGCGCCGTCGGGATTCCTCGGCTGCCCTTAATTCAGAATGAACAATAGAGCTCAGCATCGAAGCCAACAGCTCGATTAATTCACGTTCCTTGATGATATCCGAAGGTTGGTGATCGGGGTCGATGCCGCAGAGCGTGCCGAAAAGCGTGCCATCGGCGTTGGTCAGCGGCACCCCGATATAGGCGCCGATCGGCATCTCCCTGCCGACCGGTGCGGTCACATACGCCGCAACGGCAGACGTATCAGGCGCGATGCGCGGTCCGGCGCCCTTGACCATCTGGTAGCAGAAGGCGTCGGCCCATCGGAACACCCGACCCGCTTTGACACCGTAGCCGCGATCTTCCGACTGCAGGACGATCCAGTCGTCGCCCTCGACCCGCGTCAGCATCCACAATCGGAAGCCGAACCGGCGGTGCAGAAACCCGAGTACGGCCCGACCCGCTTGTTCGAAGTCCGGTGGCAACGGTCCCATCGATTACCGTCCTCTTGTCGAGGCCAGGCCACTCGACAACTGCTCGTGACGTCCCCGTCGTCGTCTGGTCGTGCGTCCTGACGATCGACGCGCTATTTTGTAGCACAAATTCATATTCGGTTCGCCAACCGCGACAGAGGGGATTCCAGGTGGACATCGAGGAACTGGAGTACGTCGGATTCTGGCCGCGGGTTGGAGCGGCGCTGATCGACACGCTGCTGATCCTGATGGTCACGGCGCCCCTGATCACGTGGGTCTATGGGCGTGAGTACTGGTCCTCCGCGAGATTGGTGCAGGGACCCGCCGATTTCCTCATCAACTGGATCCTGCCGGCGACCGCCGTGATCCTGTTCTGGATCTACCGGCAGGCGACACCGGGCAAGATGGCGATCGGGGCGCGGGTCGTCGATGCGACTACCGGCCAGGCGCCGAGCACCCGGCAACTGGTCATCCGTTACCTCGGCTACTACGTCTCCACGATCCCGCTGATGCTGGGCCTCATCTGGGTGGCCTTCGACCCGCGCAAGCAAGGCTGGCACGACAAGCTCGCCGGCACGGTCGTCGTCCGATCGAAGCATCGCGTCGCGCCGGTCAGTTTCGGGGCCCGGCCAGCCGGGGACAGCTGATGTCTGTGTTGCCGGACACTGGCTCGCCATCAGCAGGCGGTCACCCGTTCGACAGGACGATGGCGCAGGGGGGGCTCGGCCGTGCCGGTCGGCCCCGCTCGATTACACGGCCAGAGGTACTTACGCCTGTGACCCAGGACGGCCGCCAGGCCGCTGGATGATCTCCGCGATCGTGGTCTCGATCCACCGCTGCGCCTGCTCGTTCACCTGGCGTGCATCGAGGCCGCGCGTATCGATCGCCTTTCCGATCACGACGTAGATAGTGCCGGGATGCTTGAGCAGGCTGCGGCGTTTCCAGAGGTATCCCGAGTTGTGCGCTATCGGGACGATGGGCGCACCGCTCTCGACCGCGAGCAATGCGCCGCTCACGCCGTACTTGCGCGTCTGGCCGGGCGCCATCCGTGTTCCCTCCGGGTAGACGATCACGCCCATTCCGGCGGCGAGCCTCTCGCGTCCTTGCCGCACCACCTGGTTCACCGCCGAGTGTCCCGCGCCGCGGTTGATCGCAATGGGCTTGTAGGTCTTCACGGCCCAGCCGACCACGGGAATCCAGAGCACCTCGCGCTTCAGCGACCACGCGGCCGGCGGCACGACGAACATCTGCGCCATCGTTTCCCACGACGAGGAGTGCTTCCAAAGCGAGACGAACGGCACGTCGGGCAGGTTCTCGCGCCCCTCGACCACGTAGTCGATGCCGCAGATGGCCTTGGCGAGCCAGGTCAGCAACAAACCCCAGTACCGTGGGATCACGTAACGCTGCTCGATCGAGAGAGGTAGCAGTGCCGACACGAGCACCACTCCCCCGAAAAAGAGCGTGGTCAGGAACAGCAGGGTCGTGAAGACCAGCGAGCGAACCCACTGCATGGCCGTCGAGCTACCCCGGCAGTCGCGAGAGGTCCGCGGCGCGCATGAATAGTCCCTGCATCCGCTTCAGGAGCGCGAGGCGGTTGGCGCGCAGCGCCGGATCGTCCGCCATCACCATCACCGAGTCGAAGAACGAGTCCACCGCGTTGCGCAATACCGCGAGCGACTTGAGCGCCTCGGTGTACTGGCGCGCCGCGAACTTCGGTTCCACCTGACGCGCGATGGCGTCGACCTGCTCGCCGAGGATCTGCTCGGCCGGGTCGACGAGCCTCTCGGGATCCACGCGCTCGCCCACGGGGTCGGTCGCCTTGCGCAGGATGTTGGCGATGCGCTTGTTGGCCGCCGCGAGTGCCTGCGCCTCGGGCAACTGGAGGAAGTCCACGAGCGCCTTGAGCCGCGCGTCGAAGTCGAGCGGCGAGGCCGGCCGCGTGGCGAGCACGGCGTCGAACATCTCCGTCGTGACCTGCATGCCGGCGTCGCCCTCGACGTAGTACGCGCGCAGGCGCTCTATCACGTAGTCGTAGACCTCGCGCGCGCAGTCTGTAGGCGCAGCAAACGGCAACGCGGCCAGCGCCTGCTCGATCAGCGCCTGCAGATCGAGGTCGAGGCGCTGCTCGATCGAGATGCGCAGCAGGCCGAGCGCGGCGCGGCGCAGCCCGAAGGGGTCGCGTGTGCCGCTGGGTTTCTGGCCTGTGGCATAGATGCCCGCGATCGTGTCGAGCTTGTCGGCAATGGCAACCGCCATGCCGGTACGCGTCGCGGGCAGCGCGTCGCCAGCGTGGCGCGGCAGGTACTGCTCCCGAATCGCCTCGCATACCTCGGGGTGCTCGCCGTCGTGCTGCGCATAGTAGCGGCCCATCAGGCCCTGCAGCTCCGGGAACTCCCCCACCATCGCCGTGATGAGGTCGCACTTGGCGAGTTCGGCTGCGCGGTCGGCAAGTCGCGGGTCGGTGGCGATCGCGGTAGCGACGGAGCTGGCGATCGCCCGCACACGCTCGGCCTTGTCGTGCAATGAGCCGAGCTGGGTCTGGAAGGTGACGCGCTTCAGGGCCTCGCAACGCGCATCGAGGCGCTGCTGGCGGTCGGTGGCCCAGAAGAACGCGGCGTCCGAGAGGCGCGGGCGGACGACACGCTCGTTACCGGCGATCACCTGCTGCGGGTCGGCACTCTCGATGTTTGCCACCGCGATGAACCAGGGCATCAGCGCACCCGACGCATCCCGAACCGGGAAATAGCGCTGGTGATCCTGCATGGTTGCGATCGGAACTTCCGCCGGCAGGTCGAGGAAGCGCTCGTCGAAGCGCCCGGCGAGGGGCACCGGCCACTCGACCAGCGCCGTGACTTCGTCGAGCAGCGCGTCGGAGATCACCGCGAAGCCACCGATGCGGGTGGCCGCGGCGATCGCCCCCTGGCGGATGGTCTCGCGCCGCTCGTGAATGTCGACCAGCACCTTGCCGCGTTTGTGCAGCGTCGCGACATACGCCGACGGTGAGCTGATGCGCACCGGCTTCGGTGCCATGAAGCGATGGCCGTGGCTCACGTTGGACGACGCGACGCCAAGCAGCTCGCAGGGCACGACGTCCATTCCGAACAGCATCACGAGCCAGTGCACGGGTCGCACGAACTGTGCCTCGCCGGCGCCCCAGCGCATGCGTCGCGCAATGGGCAGCGCGTCGAGCGAGGCCTGCACGATGCCAGGCAGCAGGCTCACGGTCGCGGCACCCGCCTCCGTTCCGCGATGGACGAGCCAGGAGCCTTTGGGTGTCTCGAGTCGCTCCAGCGAGGCCACCTCGACGCCGCAGCTTTTCGCGAATGCAGACGCGGCCTGGGTGGGGGTCCCATGCGGGTCGAACGCCGCCTTTACCGGCGGGCCGCGACGTTCGACCGCACGATCAGGCTGGCGCTCGGCAAGCTTTCGCACGCGCACCGCCAGCCGTCGCGGCGTCGCGAAGCGCTCGACGGCACCGTGTTTCAGCCCGGCATCGGCGATCCCTTTCTCGATGGCCGCGGCGAACGCGGCGGCCAGGGCCAGCAGCGACTTGGGTGGCAATTCCTCGGTGCCGATCTCGACGAGGAAGTCGCGCGAGGGGCTCATGCCAGGCCCTCGGTCGGCAGCTTGATCGTGCCCAGCACGCGCTCCGGGGCCACGGCAGGCCGCAGCATCGGGAAGCCGAGCGACTCGCGGCTCGCGTAGTAGGCCTCGGCCACGCCGCGCGCCAGCGTGCGCACGCGCAGGATGAATCGCTGGCGCTCGGTGACCGAGATCGCCTTGCGTGCGTCGAGCAGGTTGAAGGTGTGCGAGGTCTTGAGCATGCGCTCGTAGGCGGGCAGCGGCAGCTTCGCCTCGAGCAATCGCCGGCACTCACGCTCGAAGGCGTCGAACTGCCGGAACAACTCGTCCACGTCCGCGAACTCGAAGTTGTACTTCGACTGTTCGACCTCGTTCTGGTGGTAGACGTCCCCGTACGTGACCCGGCCCAGCGGACCGTCGGTCCAGACGAGATCGAACACGCTCTCCACACCCTGCAGATACATGGCGAGTCGTTCGAGTCCGTAGGTGATCTCGCCCATCACGGGACGGCAGTCGAGGCCGCCCACCTGCTGGAAGTACGTGAACTGGGTGACTTCCATACCGTTCAGCCAGATCTCCCAGCCAAGGCCCCACGCGCCCAGCGTCGGCGATTCCCAGTTGTCCTCGACGAGCCGGATGTCATGGACCAGCGGGTCGATGCCTACGGCCCGCAGTGAACCGAGGTAGAGGTCGATGATGTCGTCGGGCGACGGCTTGATGACCACCTGGTACTGGTAGTAGTGCTGCAGCCGGAACGGGTTGTCGCCGTAACGGCCGTCGGTCGGCCGGCGCGACGGTTGTACGTAGGCGGCACTCCAGGGCTCCGGTCCGAGCGCCCGCAGAAAGGTCGCCGTGTGAAACGTTCCTGCGCCCATCTCCATGTCGTAGGGCTGGAGGATCACGCAGCCGCGCTCGGCCCAGTAGCGTTGCAGCGTCAGGATCAGGTCCTGGAAGGTCCGCGGGGCCGCGGCGGCCGTCTTGGGCATCGGGATTCTGCCGGGTAGGGCTCGAAGGGCGCGCAGTATATCGGACCCGGGCTTTCCGACCGCGGGAGGGCCGTGCCAGGCTTCACGCGAAAAGGACGGCCCATGAACAGCAAAGACGACCCCATCGCACGATTCCTGCAGTCCCCCGCCTTCGGAGTCGTCGGGGCTTCCCGGCGCCGTCACAAGTACGGGAACAAAGTCCTGCGCTGCTACCAGCAGGCAGGTCGACGCGCGATCGCGGTGAATCCGCGGGAGACCGAAATCGAGGGCGCCAACTGCGTAGCCACCGTGCTCGAGCTGCCGGAGGAGGTACGGAGCCTGTCGGTAATCACCCCGCCTGCGGTCACCGAGCGCATCGTCGAGCAGGCGATCGCCAAGGGAATCGAGCACGTCTGGATGCAGCCGGGGGCCGAGAGCGAGCGGGCTGTTGCGGCCTGCTTGGCAGCCGGCATCAACGTCATTGCCGACGGCGAGTGCCTGCTGGTGGTGCTCGGGTACCGGGAACGGTAAGGGGATCTCGGTGCAGACTCTGGGCCAGGAAGGACCAGTACCTGTATCAATGAAGACTTCGTATTTG
>Ga0075339_1000082_pt1 | contig 11402 bp, 10 predicted proteins | sample RushMan_CattailN_4_FD_120076 | JGI IMG/M metagenome (GOLD analysis project Ga0075339, IMG submission 120076) | Natural and restored wetland microbial communities from the San Francisco Bay, California, USA, that impact long-term carbon... | ecosystem: Environmental > Terrestrial > Soil >... | reverse complement strand
GGCCGGATTGACCAGCGCGCCCTGAACGCGGTCGATGTTCTCGTGCAGCTTGTCGATCAGCGCGCCTTCGTGGTTGGACTGGAAGCACTCCAGCGTCACGCCCAACTCGCCCGCCAGCGCGTGCAGTCGCTCGTCGATCTGCGCGAGCGTGGTCGTGCCGTAGATGTGGGGTTCACGCCGGCCGAAAAGGTTGAGGTTCGGGCCGTGCAGGACCAGCAGTTTGATCATGCCGGGATGCTAGCACTTTGGAAAGAGTTTCCATTATGGAAAGCACCGACGGCTCACGATAGGATGAGGCTCATGAGCAGCCTTCTCGAACGTGGCATCAAGGTCCTGGAGCTGCTGGCCGGGCACCCCGAAGGACTCGCGCTGTCGGCCATCGCTTCGGCCGGCGACCTGCCGCTCAGCGCTACCCATCGCCTGCTGACGGAACTGGTGCGCGTGGGCTACGTGCGCCAGCTGCGCGGCCAGGGCGACTACGTACTGACCATCAAGCTGGTGTCGCTGGGGTTGTCCTTCCTCAGTGCATCGGGCATGGTTGACGTGGCCCAACCTTCCCTGGATGCGCTGGCCGGGACCTCGCGCGAACTTGTACGGCTGGCCATCGTCGACGGCGACGAACTGGTTTTTGTGGCCAAGGCGCAGGGGGCAACGCGCGGGCTGCGCTATGACCCGGACATGGGCCTGTCGGTGCGCCTGTCGTGCAGCGCCGCAGGGCATGCCTGGCTGTCCACTCTGAGCGACGATGCCGCGCTGGCGCTGGTGGCGAAGCAGGGTCTCGGAGACCCCGGCGATCACGGGCCGCGCGCCCCGACCACGATCTCCGCGGTGTTGAGCTGTGTGCGCGCCACGCGTCGGCGCGGCTACGCGATGATCAGCGACATGTTCGCCCCTGCCATGGCGTCGTTGGCGGCGCCGGTGGTCTACCGCGGCACCACATTGGGCGTCGTCACGATCGCCGGACCGATGGTGCGCATGACCGAAGAGCGCATGATCGGGCTGAGCGACGCACTGCTGCACACCGCTGAAGAGGTCGCGGCCCTGAGCCTGTCGTCGGCGCTGTTCCGCAAGCGCATCGGCTCGCATTGAGCCGTGTGCCAGCGGCGCGGACCGCCCGGTACCGGTTGCGCGTTGCGCGTCGCGTTGCGCTTTTCGCTACCACGCGGAAAACTGATCCTTGGCAACACGCTGCGAGGCACTAGACGACGCCATACCTGCCGGTCGCGAATGCCCGCTGAGGCCGGGCCCATCGCCAGCGAATGTCGGATGATCGGTATCTCAAGTTTGGACGACGGCATCAAGGCCACGACTTCGTTGGATCGACTGTCAAGCCTCGACCCACAGCGGAAGTCCAGCGACCTCATTAGACCGCCGCGAAGCAGACATCCAAGTTGCTTTCTGGCTCAATCATCGTGGTAGGTGCTACGTCAAGCGCAGGGATTCTGTAGACCTCCGTGCCACTACTCCCTATGGTTTGAGCCATTGTCGCCCGGCGCTTGCTGGGCCGACGTCCCGGCTCTCTAAGCAGACTTAAGCGAAGAGGTCGCGGCGGCCTCGCCGTGCAGCCACGCCAAGAATGCCTCCACAGGGGGCCGCTTGGCATGGCGCGCCGGATAGACCGCAAAGTGCGCTTTCACACGGATGCACTTGTCCATGCCCAGCACGGGACGCAGCTTGCCTTCAGCCAAGTGCTTGCTGCCCGTGGTCGTGCTTTCCAGCGCCACGCCGAGCCCTTGCGCTGCGGCGTCGAGGGACATATGTGCACGGTCGAAGCGCAAGGCGAAGCGGTCGGGCGCACGTTTGTCTGAGAACGCTGCGAACCAATCGGACCACTGCACGACACTCACGTTGCTCTGGATCAGCGGCACATTCAGCAATTGTTCGGCGCGCTTGAGCCGATGCCGGCGAATGAACGCCGCGCTCGTCAACGGAACGATGCGTTCCTCGAACAACGGCTCCACTACGAGGTTCGGCCACTGCGGCACACCATAGCGAATATCCAGGTCCACCTGACCCAGCGCGAAGTCGCTGTGGTTGTGGGCGGCCGACAGGTTGAGCGAGATGTCCGGGTGAGCCTGCGCAAACAGATGCAGCCGCGGCATCAGCCATTGGGTGGCTAGGCTCGGCGAGCAGTGCACGTACAGGTTGTTGCTGACACCTTGACGCATGTCGTCGGTGGCCGCCGCGATGGCCGCCAGCGCACCGGACAGCCGCGACAGGTAGTGTTCGCCCGCAGGGCTCATGCGCACGCCATGCGCGCTGCGTTCGAACAGTCGGATGTCTAGATCCGCTTCGAGCCGCGCGATCTGGTGGCTGATGGCCGACGCGGTGAGATGCAGTTCGGCGGCTGCCAGGGCAAAGCTGCGGCGACGTGCCACGGCTTCGAAGGCCACCAGATTGGGCATGGATGGAAGAGCCGCCATGGTGTTTCCCCGGATATCAGATGACAAAGCGTCATCTTAGGGTGAAAAAGTATCGCTTGTCGTCAAGCGACTGCGACTTCACCATTCGCTTCACGAACAGGAGACAAGCCGCGGCCTACGGGCCGCGGCCCTAGAAAGGGCCACACAAGGCCTCGAGGGTTGCACCAGGCGGCATCTCCTGTGTTCGAACTGAACACCAATTTCCATAGGAGATCGAGATGCTGCTCAAGGACAAAGTCGCCGTCATCACCGGCGGCGCGGGCCCCAACGGCCTGGGATTCGCCACAGCCAAGCTCATGGCACAACACGGCGCGCGTGTGGCCGTGCTGGACCTGGCCGGTGCCGATCCTGCCGCCGCCGCCGCCAAGCTCGGCGCCGGCCACCTCGGTGTGGTCGCCGACGTGACCGACAAGGCGTCGTGCGATGCCGCCATCGCCGCCGTGCTCAAGACCTTCGGCCGCATCGATGTGCTTGTCAACAACGCCGGCATCACTCAGCCGCGCAAGACGGTGGACATCACCCACGCCGACTACGACGCGGTACTCGATGTCAGCCTGCGCGGCACGCTGCTGATGTCCCAAGCCGTGATCCCGACGATGCAGCGCCAGCGTGGCGGCTCGATCGTCTGCATTTCGTCGGTCTCCGCGCAGCGCGGCGGCGGCATCCTCGGTGGTCCGCACTACTCGGCGGCCAAGGCCGGCGTGCTGGGTCTGGCCCGCGCGATGGCGCGCGAACTGGGGCCCGACGGGGTCCGCGTCAACTGCATCACCCCCGGGCTGATCCAGACCGACATCCAGAAGGGCAAGCTTAGCGAGGAGCGCAAGGTCGAGATCGCCAAAGACATCCCGCTCGGTCGCCTCGGCGTGACCGCCGACGTCGCCGGCGCCTGCCTCTACCTGGCCAGCGACCTGTCCAGCTACTGCACCGGCATCACGCTCGACGTGAACGGCGGCATGTTGATCCACTGACCCACACCCAACCGAACCTCACAGGAGACACCCACACCATGCAACGCAAGAATTTCACCCGAGCCGTCCTGGCGCTGGCCGCGATCCTCACCCTGCCGCTCGTAGCACACGCTCAAGCCGTCAAGCTCACGCTCGGCCACGGCGCCGCCGTCGGCAATCCACGCCACGAAGCATCCGTCAAGTTCGCCGAGGTCGTGAAGGCCAAGAGCGGCGGCCGTATCGAGGTGCAGGTGGCACCATCGGCACAGCTCGGCGACGACGCAGCCATGGTCACCGCATTGCGCACCGGCGCACTCGACATGTCGGCCAACTCGCAAGGCGCTGTCGCCAATGCCGTGCCCGAGTACGCCGCCTTCGGCATGCCGTTCCTGTTCTCGAGCCCCGCGCAGGCCTTCAAGCTGCTCGATGGCCCGCTGGGCAAGGAGCTTGCCGACAAGTCGGCCGAAAAGGGCCTGATCGTGCTCGGCTACTGGGATAACGGTATCCGCCAGACGACGAACAGCAAGCGCCCGATCACCAAGGTCGAGGACATGAAGGGCCTGAAGATGCGCACGCCGCCCGATGCGACGCTGGTCGACATCATGACGGCCCTCGGCGCCGAGGCCCAGCAGATCAAGTTCGCCGAACTCTACGTGGCGCTGCAGCAGGGCGTGGTCGACGGCCAGGAGAACCCGCTCGTCAACATCTACGCGAGCAAGCTCTACGAGGTCCAGAAGTATCTGGCGATGACCAACCACCAGTTCCAGATGACGCCCTTCCTGATCGGCAAGCGCACCTGGGACCGCCTGTCCGAAGCCGACCGCAAGGCGGTGCAGGAGGCGGCGGTCGAGGCCACTGCGCTGCAGCGCAAGCTGTCGCAGGAGGAGAACGACAAGTTGCTCGGCGAGCTCAAGGCCAAGGGCGTGCAGGTGACCACGGTCGACAAGGCCGCGTTCGCGAAGGCGACCAGTTCAGTGGACGACAAATGGATCGCCTCGCCGATCGGCCCGTACGTGAAGAAGGTGATCGCGGCCGCCCGCGCCCAGTAAAGAGACCCGCAGAGGTTGCGCCGGGCGGTGCCCGGCAAGTTCCCGCCAGGAGACAAACATGAGCGACAACGACAAGCCCAACCTGCTAGAGCGCGGCGTTGCCGCCCTGTGCAGCATCGTGCTGTGGCTGAGCACGACCGTGATCTTCGCGATCCTGGTCGCCAACACCGTGCTGCGCTACACAACCGGTTCCAGCCTCGGCTGGGCCAACGAAGTGCCCGAACTGCTGTTTCCTTGGCTAGTGATGTCTGGTGTCGTGCTGGCCTCGCTGCGCGGTGCCCACATCGCCACCGTGTTCCTGATGGAGGCCGTGCCGGAAGGCGTGCGGCGCGTGGTCGGCGTCGGCGGCTGGCTCGCCGTGGCGGCCATGTATGCGACGTTGTCGTGGGCCACCTTTCGCATGCTGGACATCGTGCAGGACGAGACGTCGCCGATCCTGCATGTTCCCGGATCGGTCACCTATGGCTGCGTGATGGTCGGCATGCTGCTGATGGCCGTCCTCGCCCTGCAGTCGGCCGTGAGGGCCACGCGCCCCTTGCCGCAGCGTGATCCGGGCGCCGAGCCCCAGATCCAGGTGCCCCACTGGTAGGCCCAACCGTGCACAGGAGAAAGTTATGAGTGTCCTGATCCTGGCCGTCTTCCTCGGCGCCGCGGTAGCCGCTGTGCCGATCGCCCATGCGCTGCTGATGGCCGCCATGGCGGCCGCCGCGACCACCGATCGTGTACCGCTGGATCTGCTGGTGCAGCAGATGGTGGCGCAGGTGCAGAGCTTTCCGCTCATCGCCATCCCGTTCTTCATGCTGACCGGCGCGCTGATGATGGGCGGTCGGCTAGGCGAAGCCATCGTAGGCACGCTGTCGACGCTGGTCGGCCGATTCCACGGCGGGCCGGCACAGGTCAGCGTGCTGTCGTCGACGCTGTTCGGCGGCGTCTCCGGCTCGGCGGTCGCCGACGCGTCGGCGATCGGCGCGCTGCTGATGCCGTGGCACCGGCGCCTCGGGTACCCGATGGCGTTCTCGGCCGCCGCGCTCGCTTCGGCCGCGACGATCGACATCATCATCCCGCCGTCGATCCCGATGATCCTGTTCGCGCTCACCGCCAACGAGTCGATCGCGGCCTTGTTCTATGCCGGCATCCTGCCCGGCCTGATGCTGTGCGGCGGCTTCATGTTCGCGTGCTGGTGGGTCGGCAAGCGGCGCAACCTGCCGCGCGAGACCGGCGCCGTCGACTGGAAGGCCTTCCGCAGGAACATGGTGTTCTCGATCCCGGCCGTGATCATGCCGGTGCTGATCGTGATCTTCCTGCGCTTCGGCATCGCCACGCCGACCGAGGTTGCCGTGCTGTCGACGCTGTACGCCTGCCTGATCTCGCTGGTGATCTACCGCGACCTGACGATCCGGCGCATCCATGCCGCCGTCATCGAAGCGGGCCTGGCGACCGGTGTAGTGCTGCTGGTGATCATGGCCTCGGCGGCGATCGGCTGGCTGCTGACCTTCGACCAGATGCCCCAGGGCATTGCGAACTGGGTCCAGAGCAACGTGCACATCAAGTGGGTCGTGATCCTGCTGATGAACTTGATGATGCTGTTCATCGGCATGTTCATCGACCTGCCGGCTGCAGTGCTGCTGCTGACGCCGGTGTTCCTGCCGCTGGCACACGCCATCGGCATGGACACGGTGCAGCTCGGGCTCATGATGGTCGTCAACCTGGCGATCGGCCTGTACACGCCGCCGGTGGGCACGACGCTGTTCATCACCAGTGCGCTGGCCAAGGTCAAGGTCGGCCAGACGGTGCGCGCGATGGTGCCGTTCTACCTGGTCGCATTCACCGTGCTGGCACTCATCTCGTACGTGCCGGCGTTCACGCTCAAGTGACCCTATTCATCTTCCAAGGAGTCGATCGATGACTGCAAATCCGAACACGGTGGCCACGCTGGCGCAGCGTGCCTACCGCATCCGCCGCTTCGCGCTGCGCATGGGCGAAGTCCAGGGTCAAGGCTACATCGGTCAGGCCCTGGGCTGGGCCGACGTGCTTGCCGTCGCCTATTGCCACGCACTCAACTATCGTGCCGACGAACCCGAGTGGGAGGGCCGCGACCGCTTCCTGCTGTCGCACGGCCACTATGCGATCGCGCACTACGCAGCGCTGATCGAGGCCGGCATCATCGCCGAGTCCGAACTCGAGACCTACGGTAGCGACGACAGCCGCCTGCCGATGTCGGGCATGGCGACCTACACCCCCGGCATGGAGATCTCCGGTGGCTCGCTCGGCCAGGGCTTGGCGATCGGCGTGGGCATGGCGCTCGCGCTGCGCCAGAAGAAGAATCCGGCCTTCGTCTACAACTCGATGTCCGACGGCGAACTCGACGAAGGCTCGACGTGGGAGGCGGCGATGGGTGCGGCGCACCACCGCTTGGGCAACCTGATCTGCCTGGTCGACATCAACAACCAGCAGGCCGACGGGCCGTCGGGCAAGGTGCTCGGCTTCGAGCCGCTGGCCGACAAGTGGGCTGCATTCGGCTGGCACGTACAGCGCGTGAATGGCAACGACATGTCAGCCGTGCTGCAGGCCTTCGACGCCGCGCGCCAGCTGCCCGACGCCAAGCCGCGTGTGATCCTGTTCGACACGCTGATGGGCAAGGGCGTGCCCTTCCTGGAGCAGCGCGAGAAGAACCACTTCATCCGTGTAGACCCGCCAGAGTGGCAGCAGTCCCTCGAGATCCTGGATCAATCCCAACCCTACCAGCAGCCCGAAGGAGCCCCGGCATGAGCACCGTCACTGAGAAGAAGCCGCGCCTGACCACGTCGGCGATGATCGCCTCCATCGCCTCCGAGGGGCAGCGCGTGAAGGCGGCGCCGTTCGGCAAGGCGCTGGTCGAATATGCGGCCAATCGCCCCGAGGTCGTCGGCCTGACTGCCGACCTGGCCAAGTACACCGACCTGCATCTGTTCGCGCAGGCCTACCCGGAGCGGTTCTACCAGATGGGCATGGCTGAGCAACTGCTGATGGCCGCGGCCGGTGGCATGGCCAAGGAAGGACTCGTTCCATTCGCAACCACTTACGCGGCATTCGGCACGCGCCGCGCCTTCGACTTTATCCACCAGGTGATCGCCGAGGAGAACCTCAACGTCAAGATCTGCTGCGCGCTGCCGGGGCTGACCACCGGCTACGGCCCGAGCCATGCCGCGATCGAGGACATCGCGATGATGCGCGGCATCCCCGGCCTGACCATCGTCGACCCCTGCGATGCGCTCGATATCGAGCAGGCGGTGCCCCAGATCGCCGCGCACCAGGGCCCGGTCTACATGCGGCTGCTGCGCGGCCAGGTGCCGCTGGTGCTCGACGAGATCGAGGGCTACCGCTTCGAACTCGGCAAGGCAAAGATGCTGCGCGAAGGTGCCGATGTGCTGGTGATCTCCAGCGGCCTGCTGACGATGCGGGCGCTGGAGGCCGCGAAGGACCTAGCAGCCGACAAGGTGGGCGTGGCGGTGCTGCATTGCCCGACCATCAAGCCGCTGGACGAAGCCGCGATCGTCGAGGCCGTGCGCTACCAGCACCGCCTAGTGGTCGTGGCCGAGAACCATTCGGTGATCGGCGGCCTGGGTGAAGCCGTCGCGAGCGCCTTGTTACGCCATCGCGTGCAACCGGCCCGCTTCCAGCTGGCGGGGTTGCCGGATGCCTTCCTCGACGCCGGCGCGCTGCCTACGCTGCATGACCGCTACGGCATCAGCCGCGAGGCGTTGGGCACCCGCATCAAGGCTTGGATGGGCTGAGCATGGAAACGCCTGCCTCAGCCGCGATGGCCAACGCCATCCGCTTCCTCGCCATCGACGCCATCGTGCGCGCTGGCGAAGGCCACCAGGGCGTGCCCCTCGGCATGGCCGAGATCGCGACGGCGCTATACACGCGGCATCTGAAGTTCGATGCGGCGGACCCGACCTGGCCCGACCGCGACCGCGTGGTGCTGTCCAACGGACACGGATCGATGCTGCTGTACGCGCTGCTTTACCTCAGTGGCTACGAGCGCATCGACATCGAGCAGGTCAGCAGCTTCCGCGACTTCGGCTCGCGCTGCGAGGGCCACCCGGAATACGACCACGCCTCGGGCATCGAGGTGACCACCGGCCCGCTCGGCCAGGGTATCGCCAACGCCTTCGGCATGGCGGTGGCGGAGGCTTATCTGAACGCACGCTTCGGCGCGGGCGTGGTCGATCACCGCACCTACGCCTTCGTCGGCGACGGCTGCCTTCAGGAGGGTGTCGGCCAGGAAATGATCTCACTGGCCGGTCACCTCGCCTTAGGCAAGCTGACCCTGCTGTGGGACGACAACCGCATCACTGACGACGGCACCACCGATCTGTCGATCAGCGAAGACGTTGCGGCGCGCTTCCGCGTCGCCGGCTGGCACGTTGTCGAAGTCGACGGGCACGACCTCGAAGCCGTCTCGGCGGCGATCGGCGCCGCCAAGGTCGACGCGCGGCCGTCGCTCATTGCATGTCGCACGGTCATCGCCAAGGGCATCGCGCGGCTACAAGGCCAACGCGGCGGCCACAGTGCCAAGCTCTTTCCTGAAGACGCTGCATCGGCGCGCGAGCAGCTGGGCTGGTCGTCTGCGCCGTTCGAGGTGCCCGCAGACGTGCTGGCGACCTGGCGTGATGCCGGCCGTCGCGGCGCGGCCGAGCGCGACAGCTGGCGCGATCGTGTGGCGGCTCTGCCGCAGGCCGAACGCGCCGAGTTCGAACGCATCGTCGCTGGCGAACTGCCCGAGGGCTGGCGCGAGATTCTGCTGGAGTACAAGCGCGGCGCGATCGGGCGCGCGCCGCTGGCGAGCGGCATCTTCATCTCCGCCGAGATCAACGACCTGCTGGTCGATCGCATGCCAGAACGCATGGTCGGCTGCGCCGACCTCGAGGCACCCACCAACCACAAACGGAGCCTGACTGCCTTCACGGCGCAGGACCGCCGAGGCGCCTACGTGCACTGCGGCGTGCGTGAGCATGTGATGGGCTCGATGGCCAACGGCATGGCGGCACACGGTGGCATCGTGCCGTTGGCGGTCACCTATCTGGCCTTCTCCGACTACGAGCGCCCGGCGATGCGAATGGCTGCCCTGATGGGGCTGCCGGTGAAGTTCGTCTTCAGCCACGATTCCATCGGCATCGGCCGAAACGGGCCGACGCATCAGCCGGTGGAGATCCTGGCGGCGCTGCGCGCGATGCCGAACATGCTGGTGCTGCGCCCCGCTGATGCGGCCGAGGCCGCTGAGTGCTGGGAGATCGCGTTCGAGCATCGCAGCGGTCCTTCGACACTTGTATTTGCGCGCCAGTCGTTGCCGCACGTGCGCCGCATGCACACCAGCGCCAACCTGTCGCGTCGCGGCGCCTACGTGCTCGCTGAAGGCCAGGGTGGGCCCCGCCGGGTGACGCTGCTGGCCACTGGCTCCGAAGTGCCACTCGCGCTGGCCGCGCGCGACGCGCTGCAATCGGACGGTACGCCCACGGCTGTGGTTTCAATGCCGAGCTGGGAGCTGTTCGCGGCCCAGGATGCCGCCTACCGGGCCAGCGTGCTCGGCACAGGCACGGTGCGTGTAGGTTGCGAAGCCGCGCTGCGCTTCGGCTGGGACCGCTGGCTTGGCGAGCACGGTGGCTTTATCGGCATGACCGGCTTCGGCGCGTCCGGACCGTCCGAGCTGCTTTACCCGCACTTCGGCATCACCCCAGAGGCCATCGTTGCCGAGGCGCGTCGCCTGCTCGCCGCACAACCTGAAAGCGCCGTCGCATGAGCCATCGCATCGTCTTCCTCGACCGCGCGACCATCGCGCCGCAGATCCGCGTACGGCCGCCGTCGTTCGCGCACGAACTAATCGAGCACGCGCACACGCATCCCGAACAGGTAGTCGAGCGCTTGGCCGGCGCATCGATAGTCATCACCAACAAGGTGCCGATCACCGACGTAGCGTTGGCGCAGCTGCCGGCGCTGAAGCTCGTGGCGGTGGCGGCGACCGGCACCGACTGCGTCGACAAAGCGGCCTGCGCCGCGCGCGGCGTTGCGGTGAGCAATATCCGCGGCTACGCGGTCAATACCGTGCCCGAGCACACCTTCGCACTGATCCTGGCGCTGCGCCGCAATATCGTGGCGTATCGCGAGTCGGTGCTAGCCGGCCGCTGGCAGGAATCCGGGCAGTTCTGCTTCTTCGATCATCCCATCCGCGACCTGCGGGGCGCGCGGCTTGGCATCATCGGCGAAGGTGTGCTCGGCCAGCGCGTGGCCGAGATCGCGCGTGTCTTCGGCATGCAGCCGCTGTTTGCTGCGCACAAGGGCAGCAGCGGCCTCGGTCCGCTCTACACGCCGTGGCAGGAGATGCTCGAAACAAGCGACGTGATTACCTTGCATTCGCCGCTGACGCAGCAGACGCGCGGCATGATCGCGATGCCTGAGTTCGAGGCCATGACGCGCCGCCCGCTGATCATCAACACGGCGCGCGGCGGCCTGGTCGATGAAGCTGCACTGGTGCGCGCGCTCGACGCCGGGCTGATCGCTGGCGCCGGCTTCGACGTAGTCGATGGCGAGCCGCCCGCGACCGAAAACCCGCTGATGCGCGCGGCAGCGCGTCATAACGTGATCCTGACGCCCCACGTGGCCTGGGCGTCCGACGAAGCGCAACAGGCGCTGGCTGATCAGTTGGTAGACAACATCGAGAACTTCATCGGCGGCCGACCGACAAACCTGATACATGGGGCCTACTGATTCCAAACAACTCGACACGACAAGTCCTCAGAGCGCCAGGCAGCGGGCATTGCGTGCGCTGCGTGTACTCGGCAATTCGTGTGGCAAGTGCGGTTCTCCAAAGCAGCCGCATCTGGCCGTCGGCAACTGGCCGGGACGGGACAAAGCGCAGTTCAAGTTGGTCGCCGTAAACCAGTCATCCAAGGCGGGCCAGGCGGGAAAATTCTGAGCAGATCACCAAGGGCCGGTTTTGGCCG
>Ga0075339_1000081_pt1 | contig 11406 bp, 6 predicted proteins | sample RushMan_CattailN_4_FD_120076 | JGI IMG/M metagenome (GOLD analysis project Ga0075339, IMG submission 120076) | Natural and restored wetland microbial communities from the San Francisco Bay, California, USA, that impact long-term carbon... | ecosystem: Environmental > Terrestrial > Soil > Wetlands... | reverse complement strand
TGCACCACCACCGGCCCGAGTTCGGGCGACCCCGACATGCGGCGCCGCAGCATCGATGCCGAAGTCGACAATGCGCTCGCCCGGCTCTATGGGCAGGTCGAGGGATCGGAGCAGTTAGTGGGCCGCGCTCGGGGAGTTTTGGTGTTCCCGTCCGTGCTGGAAGCCGGGTTCATCGTCGGCGCCTCGCGCGGCCAGGGCGCGCTGCGCATCGGCGGCAAGACGAAGAGCTACCACGCCACCACAAGCGGATCGTTCGGCCTGCAGGCCGGCGCCCAGTCGACGGCGGTCTTTTTGCTGTTCATGACGGACGACGCGCTGAAGCGGTTCCAGAACAGCTCGGGCTGGACGGTGGGCGCCGATGCCTCGGTGACCTTGCTGTCGGTGGGCGCGAGCGCCCAGGTGACCACGGCCACGGCGCAGCAGCCCGTCATCGGTTACGTGCTTTCCAACCGCGGGCTCATGGCGGGCATCTCGCTGGACGGCGCGCGCATCACACGGCTCGATCTATAGCCCACGGCGAGTCGGGTCAGCGGCGGCTCCGAGGCCGGCAGGAATAGTAATAAACCGGCAATCCGATACGGCAAATTTGTCCATCTCGCTCAGAGGCGCAGCAGGATGCCCGCATTGAGCCGGTCCAAGCAGGAACAAGAAGCAAAAGCGAGGCCGGAAAATGTTGACTTGCTGGAATAAAAAACTATGGTTCTTCACTTTATATGTCATTTTGGGCCACGGACGGACTGCGGAGCCTGCCTGAGGGGAATGATAGGCCGCCGGTCAGCGTCAGCGCAACTACTATAACTTTGGAGAAAAGCTATGGCATCGGACCAAAAGTTCTCGCGCACAACCCTGACCGCCATGGTGGTCGGGTCGATGGTCGGGGCGGGGATCTTCTCCCTTCCGGCCCGTTTCGGCGCCGCCACCGGACCCTTCGGGGCTATCGTCGCCTGGCTCGTCGCCGGCGGCGGCATGTTGATGCTTGCCTTCGTCTTCCAATCTCTGGCGGTGCGCAAGCCGGATCTCGATGCCGGCATCTTCGCCTATGCCAAGGCGGGTTTCGGCGACTTCCTGGGGTTCGCCGCGGCCTTCGGCTTCTGGGCCGGGACCTGCCTCGGCAACACAACCTATTTCGTATTGATCAAGTCCACCCTCGGGGCCTTCTTCCCGATCTTCGGCGACGGCAACACGCCTGCGGCCATCATCGTCTCCTCCATCATTCTGTGGTCCGTCCACTTCATGGTCCTGCGCGGGATCCAGGGGGCGGCCTTCATCAACAAGGTGGTGACCGTCGCCAAGATCGTACCGATCTTCGTATTCATCGCGATCATGGCCTTCGCCTTCAAGTATGACCTCTTCGCGGCCAGCTTCTGGGGTGGGGCGGACTACAGCGGAGCCGACATCTTCAACCAGGTACGCAGCACCATGCTGGTGACGGTCTTCGTCTTCATCGGGATCGAGGGGGCGAGCGTCTATTCCCGGTACGCGAAGCGCCGGGAGGACGTCGGCTGGGCAACGGTCATGGGGTTCATCGGCGTCCTATGCCTGCTGGTGCTGGTGACGCTTCTGCCCTATGGCGTACTGCTGCGTCCCGATCTCGCGGGGATGCGGCAACCATCCATGGCGGGGACCCTGGCGGCGGTGGTCGGCCCCTGGGGGCTCACGTTCGTCAGCGCCGGGCTCATCGTATCGGTGCTCGGCGCCTATCTCGCCTGGTCGCTCCTGGCGGCCGAGGTCCTCTACTCCGCCGCCAAGTTCGGGCTGGTGCCGCAGAAACTGAGCCGCGAGAACAAGCAGAAGGTCCCATCCGCCGCCCTCTGGATCACCAACACCCTGGTCCAGATCTTCCTGATCCTGACCATGTTCGCCCGTTATGCCTTCGACCTGGCACTCGAGATGACGAGCGCCATGACCCTGATCCCCTACGTGCTGGTGGCGGGCTACGCCCTCAAGCTGGCCCTGACCCGGGAGACCTACGACCCGGGCGCGAAGGAGCTGGCCCAGGACATGCTCTGGGCCGCGATCGCAACTCTTTACACGCTTTTCATGCTCTGGGCCGGCGGGCTGAAGCATCTGCTGCTCGCCTGCATCCTCTTCGCCCCCGGGGCGCTGCTGTTCGTTATCGCCCGCCGTGAGAAGGGGCAGCCTGTCTTCACCGCGGCCGAGAAGGGGATCTTCGCCGTTGTCGTGGCGGGCGCGGTTTTCGGTATCTATGCCCTGGTCTCCGGCCAAATCGCCATCTAACCCACACCCACGCGAAAAAGGAGGATTTTAAAAGATGACTGCCGAAAGCAAAGCGAAAAAGGCCGGAAGCAAGCCGGTCTACGGGGTTCACTCCGAGGTCGGCACCCTGCGCAAGGTATTGGTCTGCGCCCCCGGATTGGGCCACACCCGCCTGACCCCCAGCAACAACGACTACCTGCTCTTCGACGATGTCCTCTGGGTCCAGACCGCCAAGCGCGACCATTTCGATTTCATGACCAAAATGCGCGAACGCGGGGTCGAGGTCGTGGAGATGCACAGCCTCTTGGCCGAGACCGTGGCTATCCCCGAAGCCAGGGCCTGGATCCTGGACCGCAAGATCAGACCCACCAACGTCGGCCTGGGGCTGATCGAGGAAACCCGGGCCTTTCTGGAAAGCCTGGAGCCGCGAGCGCTGGCGGAGTTTCTTATCGGCGGGCTCTCCGTCGTCGACGTCCCGAAGGAGTTCGCCACCTCCGACTACCTGGATCTCGTGCGCGAGGCCCACGGGGTGAGCGAGTACCTGCTCCCGCCGCTCCCGAACACGCTCTACACCCGCGACACCACCTGTTGGATCTACGGTGGCGTCACCCTCAATCCCCTCTACTGGCCGGTGCGCCGGGAGGAGACCCTGCTGACCACGGCGATCTACCGCTTCCACCCCTCCTTCGCCGACGCGGGCATCAACGTCTGGTGGGGCGATCCGGACCAGAACTTCGGCCTGGCGACCATGGAGGGGGGGGACGTGATGCCGGTGGGCAACGGGGTGGTCCTGATCGGGATGAGCGAGCGGACCTCCCGCCAGGGGATCTCGATGGCCGCCGCCGCCCTCTTCGCCAAGGGGGCCGCCAAAAAGGTGATCGTCGCGGCCATGCCCAAGCTGCGCGCCGCCATGCACCTGGACACGGTCTTCACCTTCGCCGACCGCGACCTGGTGACCATCTACCGGCCCCTCATGGACCAGGTTCACGCCATCACCCTGCGCCCCAGCTCGAAGCCCTCCGGGATCGAGGCCACTCTCGAGAAGAAGCCCTTCGTGGACGTGGTCGCCGAGGCGCTGAACTTTAAGAAGCTGCGGATCATCGAGACCGGCGGCGACCACTATGCCAACGAGCGCGCCCAGTGGGACAGCGGCAACAACCTGGTCGCCCTCTCGCCCGGGGTGGTGGTCGCCTACGACCGCAACACCTGGACCAACACGGAGCTGCGCAAGGCCGGGGTCGAGGTCATCACCATCTCCGGCGCCGAGCTGGGCCGCGGCCGTGGCGGCGGCCACTGCATGACCTGCCCGCTGATGCGCGACCCCATCGACTTCTGATGAGCGCCAGAACCAAATCAACTATCCGGTTGCTACGGGTGGCTCTCGCATATGACGAGGGCCACCCGGATCCGGCCGCCCAAAGAGGCCCCATGCGCAAGCCCATCAAAGTCCGCGGTGAAGGGAATTTTCCAAAACTCATCCGGACCGGCGTCGCCCTTTTGCTTCTCCTTACGGCAGCATGCGGCCGTCAGGAGGCCCCGGTCCCGCCGCCGCCCCCTCCGCCGGCGGTGGTGGTGTCGCCTGTGCCGGCGGCTACCGTTCCGCTCTACCGGGAATACGTGGCCCGCACCGAGGCGCGCGAAACCGTTGAAATACGCTCCCGGGTGGACGGGTACCTGGAGAAGGTGCTCTTCACCGAGGGCAGCCAGATCAAGACCGGGCATCTTCTCTTCGTGATCGACCAGCGGCCGTTCAAGGCGGCCCTGCAGGAGGCGCGCGGCAGCCTGGCCCAGGCTCAGGCCTCTCTGAACAAGGCCCGCCAGGACGTGGCGCGCCTGCAGCCGCTCGTGGCCGAGTCGGCCGCCCCGCAGGTGGACCTGGACAACGCCGAATCCGCGGTCGAATTCAGCCTGGCCTCGATCGAGAAGGCCAAGGCGGCCGTCGCCGCGGCCGAATTGAACCTGAAGTTTAGCGAAATCCAAGCCCCCATCACCGGCATCATCGGCAAGCAGGAGGTCACGGTGGGAAACCTCGTCTCCCGCGACCGGACCCTCCTCGCCACGATTTCCTCCTGGGACCCCATGCGGACGGTCTTCAGCATCAGCGAGGTGGACTACCTGCGCCTGGGACAACAGCCCCGCGACGACAACCCCTTCATCCCGCGCAAAGATGCGGCGCCTTTTGAATTGATCATGGCCGACGGTTCCCTCTACCCGCACCGCGGGAGTTTGAGCTTCCTGGACCGGACCCTGGACCTCACCACCGGCACGCTCAACGTCTACGTCAGCTTCCCCAACCCCGACCGGATGCTCCGACCCGGGCTCTTCGGCCGGGTACGGGTGGTGGTGGAGGCCAAGCCCGACACCCTGCTGGTGCCGCAGCGGTCGGTCCAGGTGGTCCAGGGTGTGAGCAGCGTCCTCGTGGTGGACAAGGAAGACGCCGTCGCGCAGCGGGTCGTGACCCTCGGGGAGCGGTTCCGGGATTTCTTCATCGTCACGGAAGGGCTTAAACCCGGCGAGCGCGTGGTGGTCGAGGGCGTGCAGAAAGCCATCCCAGGCCGGAAGGTGAGACCCACCGAGCAGCCCATCAGACTCGAAACCCTCGGGGGCTGACGGCCATGGTCAAATACTTCATCCACCGCCCCGTCTTCGCCATCGTCATAGGAATGGTCATCCTGATTGCCGGGGGGGTCGCCATCCTCGCTCTCCCCACCTCCCAGTACCCGCCCATCAGCCCCCCTACGGTTACCGTGGAGACCTTTTTCGTCGGGGCGAGCGCCCGGGTGGTCGAGCAGAACGTGGCCATCCCGATCGAGCAGCAGGTGAACGGGGCGGAGAACATGCTCTACATGTCCTCCAGCAGCACCAGCGACGGCCGCTACCGGCTGGTCTGCACCTTCGCGGTGGGGACCGACATCGACATCGCCCAGGTCGACGTGCAGAACCGCGTGAGCCGGGCCGACCGCGCCCTGCCCCCCGAGGTCCTCAATTTCGGGGTTCAGGTCCGCAAAGCCTCCCCCGACATGCTGATGGTGCTTTCCCTCTTCTCCCCGCAGGGGACCTATGACGATCTGTTCTTGAGCAACTTCGCCTCCCTGAACATCGTCGATCACATCAACCGCATCTACGGGGTCGGGGACATCGCCATCGTGGGCGAGCGCGAGTATGCCATGCGCCTGTGGGTGCGTCCCGACAAGCTGGCGAGCCTGGGGCTCACGGCCCGGGACGTCGCCCGGGCGGTGCAGGACCAGAACATCCAGGCCCCCTCCGGCCAGGTGGGCCAGCCCCCCGCCATGCCCGGGTTGAGCCGGCAGGAGAGCGTCCAGGTCCGGGGGCGGTTGACCGATCCGGAGGAGTTCGGGAACATCATCGTCCGCACCCGGCCCAACGGCTCGATCCTGCGGGTGCGGGACGTGGCAAGCACCGAGTTGGGCGCCCGGAGCTACACCTCGTTTTCGCGGCGGTCCGGCCTGCCGGCCACCACCATGGTGATCTACCAACTCCCGGGGGCGAACGCCCTCGATGTGGCGGGCAAGATCCGGACTTTCATGCAAGAGGCCAGCCGCAGCTTTCCGCCGGGCCTCGAGTACGAAGTGTCATACGACAACACGCTTTTCGTCCGGGTGGCGCTCCAGGAGGTGGTCTTCACCCTGTTCAAGGCCCTGGGCCTGGTCATGCTGGTGGTCTTCATTTTCATCGGAAACTTCCGCGCCACGCTGATCCCCTGTCTCGCGGTGCCCATCCCCATGGTGGGCACCTTTGCCGCCTTCCTGGGCCTTGGGTTCTCCATCAACACCCTCTCGCTCTTCGGCCTGGTCCTTGCCATCGGCTCGGTGGTGGACGACGCCATCGTGGTGGTGGAGGCGGTCAAGGCCCACATGGCGAAGGGCCTGAGTCCGCTCGAGGCGACCGAGAAGTCCATGGACGAGGTCACCCGGCCGATCATCGGGGTGGCCTGTGCGCTGCTGGCGGTCTATGTGCCCGTGATCTTCCTGGGCGGGATCGTCGGCCAGCTCTACCGGCAGTTCGCCCTCACCCTCTGCTTCGCAGCCCTGCTCTCGATCCTGGTCTCTTTGACCTTCACCCCGGCCCTTTGCGTCATGATCCTGCGCCCCAAAAAAAAGAGCGGCCTCCTCAACGCTTACAACAACGGGTTCAACCGGCTCTTCGATGCCACCACCGCCGGGTACCTCGGGGGGATCCGGTTCCTGATGCGCCGGCTGATCCTTGCCGTTCTGCTCCTGGGGGCGGTCTACTTCGGGGCCGGCCATCTCCTGCGGACCCTTCCGGGCGGCCTGGTTCCCGACGAGGACCAGGGGGTGGTCTTCGCCACCTTCAACCTGCCGCCGGGGGCCACCCTGGAGCGCAGCGACGCGGTGCTGAGGCGGGCGGAGCGGTTTGCCTCCGAGCTGCCGGGCGTCCAGACGGTGCTCGGCTGGGGCGGCTTCAACCTCATGTCCAGCTCGTTCAGCTCCGATGCCGCCACCCTGGTCATGACCCTCGAACCGTGGGAAAAGCGGGTCACGCCGGAGACCCAGATTGTTGCCGTCATGCAGCGGCTGCGGCGGGAGTTCGCCGACTACCCAGAGGCGCGGGCCTTTGTGTACTCCCTGCCCTCCATCCCCGGCATGGGCAACGTCAGCGGCTTCCAATTCATTCTCCAGGACCGGGGCGATCACACCCCGGAGGAGCTCTTCCAGAGAGCCCAGGAGATGGTGGCCGCCAGCGCCGCAGAGCCTGCGATCGCCGTCCTCTTCAACACCTTCCAGGTGAACGTGCCGCAGGTCCAGGTTGAGATCGACCGCGAGAAGGTGCAGACCCTGGGGATCCCCCTTCGAAATGTGCTCGAGGGGCTGCAGTTCTACCTGGGCGGTTTCATGATCAACGACTTCAACCTGTTCGGGCGGGTCTACCGCGTCATGATCCAAGCCAAGTCCGAATTCCGTCAGGGGCCGGAGGCCATCGGCGATCTCTACGTCCGCAACGCGGCCGGGAAGATGGTCCCTCTCAGCACGCTGGTTAAGATCAACGCGGAGAGCGGCCCCACCCACATCACCCGCTACAACATGTTCCGCGCAGCCGAGCTCTCGGGCGTGCCCGCGCCCGGCTTCAGCTCCGGGCAGGCCATCGCCGCCATGGAGCGGCTCTCGGAGAACCTGCCCCGCGGCTTCGGCCACGAATGGACCGGGCTCGCCTTCCAGGAGCAGCTCGCCGGGGGGCAGGCGGTCTACATCTTCGCCTTCTCGGTCCTCTTTGTCTTCCTGGTGCTGGCGGCATTGTACGAGAGCTGGGCCGTCCCCATCGGCGTGCTGCTCGGGCTGCCGATAGCCGTCTTCGGCGCCCTTCTCGGGATCTGGTTCCGGGGGCTTGCGAACGATGTCTACGTGCAGGTCGGCATCGTGATGCTGATCGGCCTCAACTCCAAGCTTTCCATCATGATCGTGGAGTTCGCCAAGAACAAGCGGGACCTCGAAGGCTTTACCACTTTCGACGCCGCAGCGGAGGGGGCCAAGCTGCGCTTCCGGGCCGTCCTGATGACCGCCCTGGCCGAGGTGATCGGGTTGATGCCCCTGGTGCTTTCATCCGGCGCAGGCGCTGCGGCCCGCTGGTCGCTGGGCACCGCGGTCGTCACCGGTATGGCCACCGCCACCGTGCTGAGTCTGCTTTTCATCCCGGTGCTATACTACGGCGTTCAGACCCTGGTGGAGAAAATGAGGGGCCGGCCAGAGGTACCCGCCTCCATCGATGCGAACGCCGCCGGCCCGGCCGGCAACGCGTAAGGAAGGCCAACATGCAACGGTTCGCTATTCTCCTGCTCGGCGTTTGCCTTTTCGGCTGCTCCCTCGCCCCTACCTACGAGCGCTCCCCCGAGGAAGTCCCCGAGGATTTCCGCTTCCAGTCCCTTGAAGGCCGGGTCCAGCCGGAGCTCGCCTCCCTCGCCGACCTGGAATGGTGGGAGATGTTCGACGACCCGGCGCTGCGGGAGCTGATCGCCAGCGCCCTGGTGCAGAACTACAATGCCCGCCTGGCAATAAGCCGGGTGGCCGAAGCGCGGGCCCTGGCCGGGGTGAGCCGATCCTTTCTGATGCCCCAGGTGGGCGCCGCCGGCCGCTATCAGCGGCAGCGGGTGAGCCGGACCGCCGTCGCGCCGCCCATCCCCTCGAGCACCGGTACGCCGGACAACTTTGCCCAGTTCAACTTCGACCTTTTCTGGGAAATCGATCTCTTCGGGCGCCTGCAGAATTTGAGCGATGCCTCCCAGTCCCTTTTCTTCGCCTCCGAATGGGGGCAACAGGCCGTGCTGTCGGCCGTGGTGGCGGATGTGGCGAGGGCCTACTTCGAACTGCGCACCCTGGACCTTCAGCTCGAGATCTCCCGAGCCACCCAGGAGTCCTTCGAACGTTCGCGCCGCCTGGTCATGCTGCGGGTCCGGCACGGCCTGGTGTCCCGTGAGGATCTGGCCCAGGCCGACGCCCTGGTCCATACCGCCGGCGCCCGAATTCCCGATCTGGAGCGGCTGATCGCCCAGAAAGAGAACCAGATCAGCATCCTTTTGGGGAACAACCCGCAGCCCATCCGGCGCGGCAAGTCCCTGACCGAATTGGCGGTGCGACCGACGGTCCCGGCCGGGCTGCCCTCCGACCTGCTGGAGCGGCGGCCGGACATTCGACAGTCCGAAGCGGTGCTGATCGCCGCCAACTACCGCATCGGCGCCGCCCGGGCCAACTTCTTCCCCCGGATCGCCCTCACCGGCCAGGCAGGAACCCAGAGCGTAGACCTCTCGCGCCTGTTCACGGGAGCATCCACCTTCTGGAACATCGGCCCGGTCGCCACCCTGCCCATCTTCACCGGAGGCTTCAACTACTTCACCCTCCAGGCCACCCATGCCCAAAAGGAACAGGCCCTGACCCTCTATCAGTTTACCGTGCGCCAGGCCTTCCGGGAAGTCTCCGACGGCCTGGTGGCCCATTTTCGGTTCCAGGAATTTCTTACAGAGCAACAAGCTTTGGTCGAAAGCTACCGGCAATACGCCGATCTCGCCACCACGCGCTTCAAGGGGGGGCTCGAGTCCTTCCTGTCGGTGCTCGATTCGGAACGCCAGCTGTTCAGCGCCAAGCTCGACCTGGCGGCGGTGCAGCGCGACCGGCTCTTGACCCTGGTGCAGCTTTACAAGGCGCTGGGCGGCGGCCCGGAGACCGCCCGCAACCCCTCCGAGCCCAGGGCCGCCGGTGCGTCACCTATTCCGAGCCTCGCCCGGAATCAATAAGCGGCCGGTGCGGATAGGACGCGGGTGCAAGAAGCAGAGCTCGGCACTGCATCGAGTTCGGCCGAAACTGTCAGGCGTAACTAGAGGAGGATGAGTATGGCCGCTACCCCCAACACATCGGTGCGTCCGCTTGGCCTGACGGAGGCGGCGATCCCGATTGCTGCGCTCATCGTCCTGGTCGCGCTCTCGTATTTCCTTTTCGGAGACGAAGGCGCCAAAGGCCCCAACCAGGTGGCCCTCGTGATGGCGGCGCTCGTGGCGCTCGTGGTCGGCCGGCGGGCCGGTCACACCTTGGACGAGCTGCGCGAGGCGGCGATCGCAAGCGTGGGCACCGGTGTCAGCGCCATCTTCATCCTCTTTGCGGTCGGCGCCCTGACCGGCACCTGGGCGATGTGCGGGACGCTGCTCACCATGGTGTACTACGGCCTGCAGCTGCTCAGTCCGAATTATTTCTATATGACCGCGGCCTTGATCTGCGCCGTGGTGTCCTTGAGCATCGGCAGCTCCTGGACGGTCGTCGGCACGATCGGCATCGGGTTGATCGGGATCGCCGTCAACATGGAGCTCAGCCCGGCGATCACGGCGGGGGCGGTCATATCGGGCAGCTATTTCGGCGACAAGTCCTCCCCCCTCTCCGACACCGCCAACTTGGCCGCCGCCGTCGCCGGGGCCGACCTCTACCGGCACCTGCGCGAGACGCTGTGGACGTCCACCCCCACGCTGGCGGCCACGCTAGCCATTTTCTGGTGGCTGGGCGAGCCGGGGGATTTCGACGCCTCCGCCAAGATGGAGATGATCCGGGGATCGTTCGGGGTTTCGCTGCTGAATTTCCTGCCGCTCGTCGTGGTCGTCGCCCTTGCGCTGCTGAAGATCCCGCCCTTCACTACGATCATGATGGGCGCGCTGGCCGGAGCCCTGCTGGCCGTCTTCATGGCGCCCGAGCGGGTGATCGCCTTCGCCGCCGCCCCGGACCTGCCCGCGCCCCTGGCACTCCTGAAAGGCGCCTGGCTGGCGATCGCCGGCGGCTACACCTCGACCACCGGCTACGCGGTGATCGACCAGCTCGCCTCCCGGGGCGGCATGGAGAGCATGCTCAACACGATCTGGCTGATCATTGCCGCTCTCGCCTTTGGCGGTGTGGTCGAGAAGGCCGGGGTCATCGAACGCCTGGTGGCGCCGGTGCTCGCCGCGGCCCGATCGACCGGCAGCCTCGTGACGGCGCTGATCGGCGCAACGGTGGCGACGAACATCGTAACCGCCGACCAGTACATCGCCATCATGCTCCCGGGGAGGATGTTCAAGGGCGGCTTCGAGCGCCGCGGGCTTGCACCGGTGGTTCTCTCCCGAGCCATCGGGGATTCCGGCACCGTCACTTCGGCCCTGGTTCCCTGGAACAGCTGCGGCGCATACATGGCCGCGACGCTTGGGGTGGCCACCCTCAGCTACGCCCCGTTCACCTTCTTCAACCTGATGATCCCGCTGGTCTCGATTCTGTATGCCTTCGCCGGCCTGCGCATGCTCAAACGATAGCGGTGGGTGTCGGGAGGCGGCCGGCCGGCGATCTCGCCCGCAACGGGGGATGCATGGAAGAATCGTATTCAGCGACAGAAAGGAGCCATTGAAATGCGACGACTTGGTTGGACATGGCTGGCCGTGATCCTCGCCTCCGGCTGCAGCTATCCGCTGCACACGGGGTTCGCGACCAATGAACCGTTGGAGCCTCGGCCGGTGGAGCAGGCCTCCTTCGGCACACCCTACCGATGCGGTGAGGCTTCGGTCATCTTTAGTGTGCTGGGGGAGCGTGCACGCATGGTCGTTGGGGGGGATGTCTTCGAACTGAAACCGATGGTGTCGGCCTCCGGGGCGCGGTACCGGGCCGTCGACGGGACGGACACCGGCTTTTGGAGCAAGGGGCAGCGCGCTCT
>Ga0075339_1000080_pt1 | contig 11479 bp, 7 predicted proteins | sample RushMan_CattailN_4_FD_120076 | JGI IMG/M metagenome (GOLD analysis project Ga0075339, IMG submission 120076) | Natural and restored wetland microbial communities from the San Francisco Bay, California, USA, that impact long-term carbon... | ecosystem: Environmental > Terrestrial > Soil > Wetlands... | reverse complement strand
TGTTTTTTCAGCGCCAATTTTTATTTTTCCGAAGGCGGCCTTTGATGCGTAAAATCAAATTTATTCTTCGAGACCTTGCCAAGTCCACAAACGGCACGATCACGCCAATTTTCGGTCTGTGTCTGGTCACCGTAATGATCGTGAGCGGCATCGCCGTCGATAGCGCCCGCGGCTACAGGCTATCAACGGAGGCGGGAGTTGCGCTCGACGCGGCCGCCCTTGCGGCAGCAAAGGCACTTCGCCTCGAGGCGCTCGATGACGCCGAACTTGAGCAGCTGGCGACCGACTACTTCGATGCAAACTTCAACATCGACACGATTGGGACGGTCTCCGAGAAGCGAGTTCACATCGGTGCCGATCGCCGCACCAATACCGTGACTCTTCGGGTCGACATGAAGATGCCGACCACGCTGGCCGCGGTCACCGGCACAAAAACGCTTGATGTTTCGAAAACCGCTACCGCGGTATATGACGTGCGAAACGTTGAGCTTTCCATGATGCTCGATGTGAGTGGATCCATGTCGGGGTCTAAGCTTTCAGACCTGAAGTCCTCGGCAGGCGACCTCGTAAACATTCTCCTAGAGAGTAACGCCAACGGAAGTGACCACAAGATCGCCGTTGCCCCCTTCTCAACCGCCGTGAACGCGGGAGTCTACGCAGACGTCATAGGAAGCAAAGTCAATGCGCGCGGGCGCCGTTATCAAGGTGCCGACACGACATGTGTCACCGATCGGTCGGGTGCCAGCGCCTTCTCCGACGCCGATCCTCTGAGCGGCACGTTTGCCATGCGCTCCGACTCGTGTCCGACGAGCCCGGTGATGCCGCTCACCGCGGATCGCGACGATATTATCGATCATATCGGCGACATGCAGGCCGGCGGCATGACTGCGGGACACCTGGGCATTGCCTGGGCCTGGTATTTGCTGTCTCCCGAATGGGACAGAATCTGGCCCTCCGATAGCGCCCCCAGGGCCTACAACGACCCGGATTACATGAAGGTGGCAATCATCATGTCGGACGGCGAGTTCAACACGTCATACGAGAGTGCCAACGGCGGCTCGGAGGCCCAGGCGCGCGAACTCTGCGACAACATGAAAGCCGAGGGGCTCAGCATCTACACAGTCGGCTTCCAGGCACCCGCTGCTGCCCTTCCGATCCTGCAGTATTGCGCCACTTCCCCCCAGCACTTCTTTGATGCGCGGGACGGCAATCAGCTGCGCGGTACGTTCCGGACGATCGCAAAACGATTGAGCGGACTGCGGCTGGCCTCATGAGGCATTCTGCAATCCCTGCCCTCCCCTCATCCCGTGAAAGGCACCACTTTCTGGCGCTGCATCCCCAGCCCCTGTATCGTCAGTTCCATGACGTCGCCAGCCTGCAGATACTGTGGCGGCTTCATGCCGGAGCCTACGCCGGGTGGCGTACCTGTCGTCACCACGTCGCCAGCTTCCAATACGCAGAACTGCGTGATGTAGGCGACGAGGTAGGGAATGGAAAAGATCATGGTCGACGTGGAGCCCTTCTGGCGGACTTCGCCGTTGACCTTCAATTCCATAGCCAGATTTGATGGATCGATTTCGTCGGTCGTGACGAGCCAGGGCCCAAGGGGAGCGAACGTTTCGGCGCACTTTCCCTTCATCCACTGGCCGTTCCGCTTCATCTGGAAGCGCCGCTCGGACACGTCGTTGCAAATGCAGTAGCCCGCGACGTAATCCATGGCGTCTTTTTCTTCGACGTACCGGGCGCGCTTTCCCATAACGAAGGCAATCTCAAGCTCCCAATCCATGCGATTGGCATTTTTCGGGTAGATCACGTCATCGTAGGGGCCAGAAACCGTGTTGCCGAGTTTGTTGAAGAGGATCGGCTCGGTTGGAATCTCCTGCCCGGTTTCACGGGCGTGGTCGGCATAATTGAGTCCGACCGCAATGAAGCTCCACGGACGGGACACAGGCGCCCCAAGGCGCACGCCTTCAGGCGCCAGTGGAAGCGAAGCAGTTTCGAGTGCCCGCAACCGGGCGAGCGTCTCCCGGTCCAGGCTTGCACCCGAAATATCCGAAACATGCGCTGACAGATCCCGCACCCGGCCGTCAGAATCTATCAGCCCCGGCTTCTCCGCGCCCAGGTCCCCGAAACGAACAAGCTTCATATCTGGCCTTCCCCTCGCGTTGCGCGGCGAGCATGCGATCCGCACCGCCTGGCATCTGCTACCTGCTTTGAAACCTCCATCTGCGCGAAAAGAGGCCGAAGCGCAAGCGAACGGGGGCCTCTAACCCGGTTCTTAGAAGTCGCAGGGGGCGGGCCGAATGGAGCGGGTTTCTAATATGCTGCTGAGGATACGGTTCGCGGAACCCCAGCTACTGCGGCCGTGAAAGACCTCGCATGATTTCATCACCAGCGGTCACCATCCGCCCATCGCCGCGGGCAGAAGGGATGGGCATGGCAGCCGACGGCGCAGGCGGCGCCGGCATCAGCTGGCGTTGCGGATTGTCTTTTGCATGAGACTTCAGGTCGTTGAGTAGGACTTCGACCAGCGGAGCGGCAACCTGCGCCGCATGGAGCGACGTGCCCCAGGGCTCATGCGCAGACCCCGTGCCAACGAGAACGACATAGCTGTAGGCTGCGCCGTTGGTAAACTGGAGGCCGCCCGTCGCCCACACATCCACCGTGGCGTTCGGATCCGTCGTCACCTGCGTTCCGGTCTTTGCGAAGTGAAAGCGCAGATCGTTGCGGCGGGCCGCGCACCAGTGAGACAGGGACTTGAGCGTCCCAGCCGGAACCTTTCCGGCCGTGTAGCAGAGCGGCGCCTCGAGCAGTGTCTTGATCAGCGGAACAGCCGTCGGCCGGATCACATCGGACGGAAGTACGCCCGTTCCCATCGGGCCTGCAGCGGCAGCTTCCGTCTCGCCGCTCGTGTAGTCGTAGCTCTTCACGAGCGTAGGCATGCGGACCGGCACGGATCCGCGATTTAGGATCGCGGAGAGTACCACCGACGACATCATGTGCACGCGCCTTGGACTGCCGGATATCTGGCCGAGAACCACCGCTGTCGAAGGTGGAACGCCTTCGCCGTTGGCGTCGGGCGGGGGCATGGTGAAGCCGAGCCGGTCGATGATCTGCTGGACGCGTGACTGGCCGACAAGAGCCGTCCGGTTGATGAGCGGCGAATTGAGTGAGCAGGCGAACGCGACGATCGCCTTGCGGCCATGCCGTCCCGTTCCGCCACGGGCGCAAGTCTCGAGTCCCTTTGCCGGCGCTTCGGTATCGAGGAACAGGCTCGACGCCGTATCGCGCCCCGAATTGGCAATGGCAATGGCGGCGATGATCTTGCCCGTCGAGGCGATCATGCGCGGATCTCGTTCCGCCTCGTAGCGCCCTGTGGTGCCACTGCGGGCCACGGGAGCGCCGAAGTAGGCCGCCGTCTCCCCAGTCTCGACGTAACGTACGATCTCGCCGCTGTGGTCTGCCGCGACAACAACGACATTGGGCACGTGTAGATCGACATCGACTCGGCCCGGATCTAGGGTATAGCCGCTGCCGATTTTCTGGCGAACGCTCTGATCGATCTTGGCCAGCTCTGTACGCGCCCGGCTTCCGAACTCCAGATTCTGCACCGTATCAAGCGTCGTGGTCACGCCGCGCACATAGGAGCGCCAGGCGAACCCGTAGGTCTGCTTCATCTCTTCGCGCACGCCGAACCGGGCCGACGGCATCAGGGCATTGGCTCGGATGACGGGATTGGCTTGCGCTCGCGCCGCCAGCGATGGGGCGAACGTGTCGAGTGCCTGTTGCAATCGGGGCTTCACCTTCGGATCAGGCGGACCGCCCGCGAGATTGACGAGTTCGAAGACCACGTCGGCCTTCACTTTCTCGTCCGTAATGAGCTTCTCTGCACAGGTGCGGGCACGCACCTCGGTGATATAGCGCCAGCGATCGAGGCGCACCTCGTTCAGCCGGTCGCTGCCCGGCATGAGAATGATCGGCTTGTTGACGGCAGAGGCGAGCACCATCTGCTCGGCGATACTGAGTTCGGACGCATCCTTGCCGAAGACGATGCGGCTCGTCACCTCAACGCCGTGCAGAGGAGTTCCCCCCGTACGCTGCGCCAGCCAGATATGGTTCGCGGCCCACTGCTTGAGAGCCGTATCGCCATCCCGCGTCAGTTCGCGATAGACGACCGGAGCGAGCCACCACTCGCCAATCTTCCGGCGCAGTTTTGTCAGACCGCTCTCGCTCACATCGGGCGGTGTCTTATAAATCACGCGGACGAACTGCATGGGCAAAGTTGAGCCGCCGACTCCAATAGCCGGCTTACGGGCAGCAATCGAACGCTGGAGGGATGACAGCGGGATTTTCAGAACACCAAGAAAATCGATGCCGTAGGGATTAAGCCACGTGCCGAGATATCGGTCCTCGTGAAATACGAGGCACTTCCAATAGTAGTCCGGTACCTCGCGGACGGGAATCGACTTGTGATCGGGATTAGCCGTGTAGTTCCCAATCTCGATGGAGTGATCCGTATAGTTGACGTCGCGCACGCTATCCAGGCGCGGATCAAATGTGCCCACGAAGCTACCACGGCGATCGTAGATGGCGGTTGCCAGCCAGCGTTCGGCGTCGTAGCGCAGCTTGTTGGAGATCGTGTACTGGCCGGTGATCGCCCGGATCGGGGCGACGACGTACACAAGAGAGACGGCAAAAAGAATGTAGACGAATCCCGCCAGGATGACATGTCGCAGGGGGCCGAGGCGCGGATTGAAGGCGATCCATTCCATGAGGAACCGCCAAAGGATCACGGGAGCCCGCGTCAACGCCTCAAGGCAGAGGCTAAGAAATTTTATTATGTATGTCATGGCCCTAGCGCAGCGCAGGACCCTGGTCGCCACCGCCACGGGTCCGCGACGACTACCTCTAACCGTCGTTTGTGGCACGGCCTCGGCCCGTTTGCGGCCGACCGATGTCCCTAGCATTGAGGAAAAACAGTGTGTCCTCGCGTGCGGACCGTGGAATATCCGTTGAGCGGCGTCGTTCTCATTCCGAAGCGCCGCGGAGAGGGCATTCCGTGACGGAAGATGTAAGAGCCCGGATGATCGAGTTCCTGCCTCGTTTACGCAGGTTCGCATTCGCGCTCACGCGAAATATGGATGCAGCGGACGACCTCGTTCAAGACACGTGCGAGCGAGCTCTCGCACGTCTTGATCAGTGGGAACCTGGAACGAAACTCGAGAGTTGGATGTATCGGATCGCGCAAAACCTATGGCTCGATCGGAAGCGGTCCGAAAAAGTCCGCGGCCACACCCTCGACATCGATGAGGCTGTGGGCGTTGAGGGTGAGGACGGCCGCACCGTTACCGAGAGCCGTCTGACGCTCGCCGCCGTTGGTAAGGGTATGGAACAGCTCCCCGCCGATCAGCAGGTTCTCATCGCAATGGTTTGTATCGAAGGACTTTCCTACAAGGATGCCGCCGCTATCCTCAACGTCCCGATCGGCACGGTCATGAGCCGTTTGTCTCGCGCTCGCCAAGCCCTTTATCAGCATCTCGCCGCCGACTCCGGCAATGCCAACCCTCATATTCAGGAGCGCCTCAATGGTTCACGTTCCTGACGAATTCATCATGGCCTATGCAGATGGGCAACTCTCCAACGAGGAGCGGGTGTGGCTTGAAGGCCTGCTCTCAAGCGATCCGCAGCTGCGCCAGAGGCTCGCACCTTTCCTAGCCACCGGTCCCGACCAGTGGGGAGCCTTCGATGTGGTGATGAAGGCGCCTGTTCCCGACCGGCTCCTGGAGACGATCCGATTGGCTGGAACAGCCGGGGCATCATCGCAGACGGGCGCGGCGGCGCGGCGGAAGACTTCGCGTTCAGAGACGACAGGACCGCTGCAGCGCCTCGTGGATCGCATATTCCCTTCGGGATTCGGCCTGCAGCCGGCCTTTGGTTATGCAGCAACTCTTTTGGTTGGTATCGGTGCGGGCCTTGCAGCGTCCGGTCTGATGGATGGAACCTCCTCGGATGACGTGCTGCTGAAGGCCGACCGCACGGGCTTCGTCGCGTCGGGCCGTCTGCTGTCCGCCCTCGAAAAAACGCCGTCTGGCAAGGCGCCGGCCGTCGAAGGCGCGATCCAGCCCGTGCTTTCATTGCGTGATCAGGACGGCCGCTTCTGCCGTCAGTACGAAATTTTGTCCAAGAGAATGGATGGCCCGAAGGGGCTGGCCTGCCGGGAGGCAAACGGTGACTGGCGCATCACAGTTCTGACGGGCGGGCCCGAAACCAACCCGATCGCCCGTCCAGCCAGCCAGGAAGATCAGACGCATGGTTCGTTCGGCACCATGGTGGATGCCGCAGTCAAGAGCCTACCCGGTCACGACGAGCTCTCGGCCGCCGAAGAGTTGTTCCTCATCGAAAAGGGTTGGGGCGTGGCTCCGGCTATTGGCAGCCAACCTAGCGCGGACTGAGCCGCGGCAGCAGAAGATACAAAGAGGAGATCTGCAGTCCTTCCGCTCCCGACCCATATGAAATCGAATTCACGACTCCCTGAGACAGGCCTCCACGCCCCATCTGATCCGCCCCGAAAAGATCGAGCCGGCGGCCTGTCGAACAGGAGACTTGGTGCTCCCCCGGCCAATGCCTTCCCGCACGGGCGATGGCCGGGGCGACACCAGGAATGGGGGATGGCCTAACCGCCCTCCTGGTCTTCTCCCCGATGCGAGGTCCGTTCTGCACCCACCCCGGAAGCCCCCGCTGCCGGTTCGGATTGCGAGCGGACCTCAAGTCGTATTTGAAAGCCGCGCGAACGGCCACGGCACCTCACCGTACGGCCGGCGTGATCCCGAACTCAGAGAATGGAATGAAGTCGACAAGATCGCCCTCAGCGACGTCGCTTGCACTTTCGGAAATGTCGATGAGGCCATCGGCGGCGCGAAGACCTGAGATCAGACCCGAGCCGTCGCGCGCATACTTCTCCACGGCGAGGCCAGTTGCCGTTTCGGACAGGATTCCACGCCAGAACTCGCGCCGTCCAACCTTTCGATTCTGGAAGCAGAACGCCGCAGGCAGCTTGTAGCGGCGCGGCACCGGCCAGGCACCGCCGCCGAGCCGGCGCAGCAGCGGATGAGCGTACATGAGCCCGCACACGAACACGGCCACAGGGTTGCCCGGCAGGCCGACCACGACCGTGGACCCGATTTCACCGAACATCATCGGACGACCGGGCTTGATGGCGATCTGCCAGAAATGGCGCGAGCCCAGCTTCTCAAGGGCCGCGGCCATGTGATCCTCTTCGCCCTTGCTCGCACCGCCAGATGTCAGCACGACATCAAAGCAACGGGCGGCCTCCTGAAGCGTCGTCTCGACCAGAGCCGCATCGTCGGCCAAAATTCCAAGGCTTGTCACTTCAGCACCACACGCAGCCCCGAGCGCGATCAGCATCGGCGCATTGGCATCGTACACTTCTCCTATTTCGATCGGTCCGCTACCGGGCGTGCGCACCTCATCACCCGTCGAAACGACGGCGATCCTCAGTCGCCGATAAACGGGAACATCCGCCACGCCGACCGAGGCGAGGGCCGCGAGATCCTGCGGTCTCAGCACGTGTCCCGGTTCGAAGAGTGTAGTGCCGGTTGCTACGTCTTCTCCGGCGTTGCGCACGTTTGCGCCGCGCTTGAGCCACCGAGGTAGGCGCACGTTCTGACCATCCGATGAAACTTCGCAATCCTCCTGCATCGCCACGGTATCGGTGTCCGCAGGAAGCACCGCCCCGGTCAAGGTCCGGATCACGCCGCCCGCCGGACGCATGTCACGGAAGGGATGGCCGGCGGCCGCCCGTCCCGCAATTGGCCAAGAGCGCTCCGGATTGGTAGCAACCTCCGCGGCCACGAATGCGTACCCATCGACGGCAGAGTTTGTGTGGAGGGGCACCGGTTGAGTCGCCAGGATTGCGCGTGCAAGAACCCGCCCTGAAGCCCGGTCGAGCGCGACGGTCTCTTCGGTAACAATGGGCTGAATTCGCTCGCGCAGGCGCTCTATGGCCTCGTCGTGGGTGATGAGCGTCCCTGCTGGTACGAAGCGAGACGAAGGCGTTGCATCGGGTGTCTTAACGACCATCAGAGCAATCTGTGTGGCTGAGAAAGCGGGTTTAGATTGCGGTATGCGCAAACTTCCAGGCCCATGCAAGGGCCTGCAATCCGCGTAGCAGCAGATGGCTCACAACTTGAGCGGAAAATAACCGCTCATGGACGCACTCCCTGGTTTGCCGCGGAGGCAAACCATGGTCTCTCCCTGCAGGTACGTCAGAACGCGTTCAGGAGAACAAAGAGCCCCACCCCAACGGCCGGCCCCAACATGGATGCCAGCACGAGCACGAGAAACGATTTACCCGCCATAACACAACCCCGCACACAACTGTCGGCCTCCGCCGACAAAATGTCCTCGACGTCTTCCCCCACGTCTCGGACGAAACTCGATCCATCGGAGCGTCCACGCCCTGTCGCCCTTTTGGATCACAAACAATTTATACTGGAAAAACTCAGTTGGATCGGCCTTTTCTCAATTCCGTCACAATGTGATCTCGCATGGGCGAATGTGATGATGCGGCGCACCATTTTCACGTCTCTTGGCCCGATGCCTTTGTTTTGATTGCAAATATCGCAGCCGCTTAAAAGTGCGGGCTGACCCAAATCAGCGCACATCGAACAATCGAAGTTGTTTTTCGTCCTGGCCCTTGGTCTCGAAAGCCAGCTGCTCGATCCGGTCGAATGGCACCTGTTCGGCCTCGATGAGCGAGCGCTGCGCCTTCATCGACCGCACCAACCCCTCCTGCACGAGGTGGAATTCGCCGACGGTCTGGTGGGGCAGAACCGCCGCCGGATCGAGCCCGCTTTCGCTCTGGAACGCCGCTTTGAGCTTGCGCAGCGCCGTGTCTTCCCGGACGCGCCCAATGAACCAGCTCGTGATCTGATCCCGGCTCTTGTAATCGAGGTCACCTGGCGACTGCGTGGCCAGCATCAGACCCAGTCCCGCAGAGCGGGCCCGCTTCAAGAGGCTCTGGAGCGGCTCGGCAGTCGCCGGCTTGGCATTGGCTGGAATGTAAAGGTCCGCTTCGTCGAACATGACAACGGCCTGCAGCTCATCGTTCGGGTTACGCTGGCAGAAGCGCAGCGCTTCGGAAAGAAACTGAGAGACCCAGAACAGGATGTTCTCATTGTCTCCCAGGAAACCCGTGTAGATGATGGAAAGCCGCGTGCGGCCATCGCGGGCAAAAGGCCCAAGTCCGAGAAGGCTTTCCATGCGCAGGCTTTCGCCCCCGCCCTCGAATAGCGCCGCGTTCCGGTGCCGGAGACTGTCGAGCTGGGCCACGAGATCGCGCCTGATCTTCCCCGACGGATCCATGCGCTGCGTCAGATCGGTAAGCTCCGGATCCTCGTCCTCGAGAAGCGCGATGAGATCGGCCAGCGTCACCTCGCGGCTGTAACGCGAGCCGAGAATTCGAAGGGCCACCGACAGTGTGCCCGACTGCTTTTGATGCGTTGCAGAGTTCTTGAGATGCAGCATCTCGCCCAGCGCGGCAGCCGACAGGTTGGCGAGAAGCTGCTGCTCGTGCTCAGGCAGCTCGTTGATGCCGTTAGGCAGCAGGGTGATCGAGATCGGACGTCCGGACGCCCGGCCCGGCGTATAGACGGCCACGTCGATCGCATCGGCCAGCTTTTCGCGTTCGGCGCGCCGTTCGGTGAACTCATCATCGTTGGCGCGCCACACATCAGGATTGGCGTAAGAACAAAGATCGCCCTTGCGATCGAGGAGCACCGCCGGGATTCCTCGAAGGAGAAGCTGCTCGATAATACACAACGCGAGTGTCGTCTTGCCCGAACCCGAACCGCCAAGCACTGCCGCATGGCGCTTCAGGACATTCTTATTGAGCGTAATGGGCTTTAACCGGCCGCCGTTCTCGCGGCCTGCCAGTATGCTTTCAGCCGATGAGCCGTTCTCGTCCAGAATGACCGAGAGTGGCAGTTCGTCGTCATTCGCCGGAAGAGGCTCGCTCTCACCCTCACTCCAGGATGAGGCCCATCCCGGCGCCTCCGGCGTGGCAGCATCGGCATCCGCCGCGAGGGGCGCGAACGAAGCAGCGTCGTTCGTGGCCGCTGCGGTCGCCTCCTCGGACTTGCCGGCTGCGCGCGGCAGGCTCCGGCCCAACAGGTCGAGCCGCAAGAGCTGAATGACCACCATGATATTGGAGAGCAGACGAGCCTCTTCGAACCACAGCCCGAAGCCCGGATCGTGTCGGTGATGCGCGTGGAACTCGCGCACTGTCATGATGCGCTCCCACTCGGGAATCGGCACGATGATCTGGCGACCGCCGCTCTCGCGGAATTTGCGCATGGCCTGCGCGGTTTGGTTCTTGCCATTGGGCGGGAAGTCGGATGCTCGCAGCATGAAGCAAGCCTTGCCCGCCATCGCCGGGAGCACCTTGTCAAGCTGGCGCTTCAGGCCACCTCCCTGGGTCTTGCGGTTACACAGGAAGACACGGGCCTCGGCTGCATGCCCCGTTTTCTTATGCCGTATGACAAGGCCGATTGCCGGCAGATCATCGGCGAGGTCGAGGCGGTTCGTCGCAAGAAGGATCTCGCCGCCCCATTCGTCCTTGGCCAGCGTCAGGCCGGCAGTCAGGACATCGAGCAACTCATGATCGTCGGAGGGAATTTCCGCTTCGGATGCATTCTGGAAACGCTCCCACATCTCGCGATAGTCCACGGGCGCGGCGGACCGGCGTCCCGCACCCTGGTCCGAATCCCCGAAGATGCCGCCCAGCACGGAGGCGAGCGTGGAGGCCCAGGCCGCGCCATCTTCGGCGACCGGCTCGTCCGAATCGCCGTTGACCTGCTCTCTTAGGCGCGATTGCGCATGCTCCAGAAGCCGCCGGGTGGACAGCCCGCCGAACTCCTCGAAGAACTGCGGCCCGAAGAACTGCGTTGGATCGGGGTACCCAAGACCGTCTACCTTGGCATCTGCCTCGTACTGCAGACGCTTCGCGATGATGAGACGGGCCTCTTCGGGCGTGCGGCTTTCCAGGAGCGCCACAGGACCGGCCTTCTCGATACGGTCGATGTAAGACTGGGGCAGCGCGCCGCGCACCTGGCCATAGAAATCATCGAGGCATGAGATGATGACGACTGCGTTGGTCAGGCGGTTGGCGATCTGGATGAGATCGCGTACGGCCTTCTGGAAGCGCTCCTCCGCGTCGTCAAAGAAGCGCAGATCCTCCACCTGATCGATGGCGAAGACGAGTGCGGCCTTCTCGACCGTCCAGATGAGCTTGCCTAGCGAGGTGATAATCTCAAAGGCGCGATCCTCGCCCGTGTTAGGATCGAGCGCTGCGACGGCCTGATGCGCGAGAGTCGTCAACTGGCGCCCGTTGAGGTACTGGCGCACGCGCTGGTCGATGCGCGGGTCCCGCCGCTCCAGATACAGCAGCCCGCGCACGATA
>Ga0075339_1000079_pt1 | contig 11481 bp, 8 predicted proteins | sample RushMan_CattailN_4_FD_120076 | JGI IMG/M metagenome (GOLD analysis project Ga0075339, IMG submission 120076) | Natural and restored wetland microbial communities from the San Francisco Bay, California, USA, that impact long-term carbon... | ecosystem: Environmental > Terrestrial > Soil > Wetlands... | reverse complement strand
GGCCGATGCGTGCCTGGTCGCGCGCGCTGATGCTCACGCCGCCGCCCCAGTGCGTGCCGCCAGGGACCGACTGCATGCGCTTGCCGTCGATCTCCACCCAGGCGTCGTCATAGCCTTCCCAGCGGAAGTCGGCGCCACCACCGACCGGCCGCAGCACGCTTTCGAGGAACACTTCCGGCAACGGCCGCTTGAAGAGGTGAAGCAGCGCCAGCGAGAACTGGTTGATGCGCACGTCGTTGTATTCCCAGTAGCTCCCTGGCGCACGCAGCGGTCGCAGCTGTCCTTTCTCGCCCTCGGGTGGCTTGGGATCGTGCGACACGCGCCGGTAGTGCTCCACCTGGTCGGGCATGCCAAGACATTCCCCCTGCCACTCGCTCGTCTGCGTGAGCAGGTGCTCCCAGGTGATTGCGCGGTTGTGCGCTGAATCGAAGCCGATGCCCGGGAGCCGGTCGCTCACGCGCTCGCCCGGCTCGAGCAGCCCGCGCGAGTGCGCGACGCCCGCGAGCAGCGCGAGGTAGGTCTTTGCGACACTGAACGTCTGGTCTGCGCGGTCGGGGTCGCCCCAGGCGGCGAGTTCCTTGCCGCGCACTCGTATGACACCGGAGACCCCGCCGCGCGGATGCACCGGCCCGCGCAGGCGGTTGAACGGCGGCGGGTCGTCGTGGTGAACACCCCATCGCGCGGGATCGGCGGCCGGATCGCGCGGCCACGGAATCTCGTGCGATTCGGCAAAGGCGACCGCGTCGTCGAATCGATTCATGGCGCTCATCTTAGCCAGTGCAGCCGGCGAACGCGGGCAACGCGGCGCGCCATGAGCGACGTCGGCCTCCGGCGCATCGGAGCCACCGGGCACGACGCGGCGGTCGACCGCGAGGTCGATCCCTCCGCGCCTGCCGCGCTGCGACGGCGCCGGAAATGCCCTCGGCCCTACCGCCTGACCTGGATCATGACCGAGCTCGGAACGCTGGTGAGCTGCCCGTCGCTGACAACGAGCACGAGGACGTAGTTGCCCCTCACGTCGGGGACAAACGTGGGCAGCGCCGTCGTGGCGCCCTGCAGGGCGGCCGAGCTCTTCTTCGGCCGCGACTTGAACGACCACTTGTAGGTGAGCGGCGTCCCGTTCGGGTCGTAGCTCTTCGACCCGTCGAGCTGCACCGTCTGGCCCACCGCCACGTTGCGCTGCCTCGGCCCTGCCACCGCCACCGGAGCCACGTTCACGCCGGCTTCGCCCGCCGTCACGACGACCCGGTCGGGCGCGCTCGCGAGCTGGCCATCGTTGACGACGAGCTCGATCACATAGATGCCGGGCACGTCGGGCGTGAGGCCCGGGCCGGCGCTTGACGGCGCGACGAGCACCGCGGCGCTTCCGGTCGGGCGGCTGACGATCGCCCACGCGTAGCTCAGCGTGTCTCCATTCGCGTCGCTGCTCAATGTGCCGTCGAGGGTCACGGCCCTGCCTGCGACTGTCGATACGTCGTCGCCCGCATTCGCGACGGGCGCCACGTTGCCGGACGCGGCGGTCACGGTGACGGACGATGAGGCGCTGAAGGTCTTGCCGTCGCCGACGACAAGGCTGATCACGTAAACACCGGGAACGTCCGCCACGAACGTCGGCGCCGGATCGTCGTTGTCGATGCTTTCATAAGCCAGTTGCGCCTGGCTGCCCGCCGGCAGCGCCGTGATGCTCCAGCTGTAGCTCAGCAGGTCGCCGTCGGCGTCCGCGCTGCCGCTGCCGTCGAGCTCGACCGTCGCACCGACGAGAACGCTCTGGTCGGTTCCGGCATTCGCAACAGGCGCGCTGTTCGCCGAACTCGCCGTGACGACGATTTGGTCAGCGACGCTTGCGAGCACGCCGTCGCTGACCACCAGGGACACGGTGTAGGTGCCGCCCTTGTCGGCCACGAAAGACGGTCGCGGAGACGATGGGTCGGAGATCGCGGCCGCACTCCCTGCCGGCTTGCCTTCGAGGGACCAGGCGTACGTGATCAGGCTGCCGTCGGGATCCGCGCTGCTGCTGCCGTCGAGCGTGACCGCCGTTCCGGTGGAGACGTTCTGGTCGAACCCGGCGTTCGCCACCGGCGCACGGTTGTCGCCAGCGCCAACGACGGTGAGCCTGATGCGGTCCGGCGCGCTGTCGACAGCACCGTCATTGACGACGAGGCTGACGACGTAGTCGCCAGCGACGTCGGGCACGAAGCGAGCGACCGGCTGGCCGGCGTCCGCGAGGACCGCCGCGCTGCCACTTGGCCGCGCCTCGATCGACCATGCGTACGTGAGGCCATCCCCGTTGATGTCGGAACTGTGCGAACCGTCGAGCACGGCCGTCTCGGCGACGCGGATCGAGCTGTCGGCGCCTGCGTCCGCCACCGGCGCGGCGTTTGCCGCACGCACCGTCACCGATGCCGGGCTGCTGTCCAGCCTGCCGTCGCTGACGACGAGCGTCACGACGTAGTCTCCGAGCACATCGGCGGTCAGGTCGACGACGGCTCCCGATGTCGCGCTCAGCGCGGCCGTGCTGCCCGCGGGGCGCGATTGCAGGGTCCAGCGATAGGTCAGCGCATCCCCATTCGCGTCCGTACTGCTGCTGCCGTCAAAGCTCGCGGACCGCCTTACCGGTACTTCCGCGCCACTCGCTGAGCGGGCGACCGCCACGGGGCGCGCATTGGCCGACGGGACCGAGAGCCCGGTGCCAGGGCTTCCCGCGGCAGAGAAAGTCCCGCCCCCACCACCGCACGCAGCAAGCGTCAGCACGCAAGTACAGAGCGCCGCCAGGGCGCGGCCACGACGCAGAACGGACGAACGAACCATGCACTTCCTCCCGCATTTTTGGGAGGTGTAGTGTGGGGGTACGTAGTACTCGCATTTTGATTTGGTGGGAGGTGTTTCCGGCCGAATTTGCTCAAGGCGCTGCCAGCGGCGGCGCTGTGCTCCACGCGCCAGCGCAGCCGTTAGCGGATCGCACTCATGGCTTCGACGACGCTGGGCGGGCGTCGCGCTGCGCGCTCATCTCCCTGTGGCCAGTTTCAGGTTTCACGTCGGGCGTAGCCGCCGGACGGCATCGTCGCCGATCCACTGCTTGCCGTCCTGCCCCAAAGCGCCTTATGGGCGGCGACCGCGTGCATGGCTCCGGGCAGGGCACGAAGTTCGTGTAGAGACAGGGCCCGTGACCGTTCTGCCAGCGGCGCTCCTGAGTGTCCTGCTGGTGCAGGCTAGATGCGGGCGCTGGCGCGAGGCGCGTGCGGCCGTGAGCGCCACGACGGCTTGCCCGATCGGCCCGGAGCCCGTAGCGTGAGGCGCGAGGCAAGGCCGGCTCACTTCCATTTCGAAGAACCCATGCTTCCAGAAACCGGAATGTTCGGGGCATGGGCCGGTTGGCACACTGCAGTGCATTCGCTTCGGCACGATCCGACGGCAACCATTGAGCGCCGCAAAAGGCGCCGTAACCACAACTGGGAGACATGATGAAACTGAAGACCTTGTGCGCGATCGCGGCCACATTGGCGCTCGTGCACGGCGCGGCCACCGCGCAGGACAAGCCCGCCGAACTGAAGATCGGCATCAGCACGTTCACCTCGGGACCGGCATCGGTGTTCGGTGTACCGGGCAAAGCTGCGGCCGAGTTGCTGATCGACGAGATGAACAAGGCCGGCGGCATCGGCGGCGTCAAGGTCACGCCGATCTTCATCGACGAAGGCATCGGCGGCGACAAGCTGCTGTCGGAATACCGCCGACTCGTCCAGGAACAGGGTATCCGGACGATGCTATCCGCGATTTCCAGCGGCAACTGCAACATCATCGCCCCGGTCGCGGAGGACTTGAAGGTCCTCAACGTCATGTGGGACTGCGGCACCGAGAAGATCCTCGAGGACAAGCGCTACAAGTACGTGGTGCGCACGCAAGCCAACGCGACGACCGAAATGGTGGCCTCGGTGCTGTACCTGCTGAAGGTCCGGCCCGACCTCAAGACCATCGCGGTGGTCAACCAGGACTACGCGTGGGGCCGCGACTCGTGGGAAATCTTCCTGAACGCGCTGAAGGTCTTCAAGCCCGACGTCCGCGTCGTGGCTGAGATGTTCCCGAAGTTCGGCGCGTCCGATTTCTCGACGGAGATCTCGCGACTGCAGGCGCTGCGCCCGGACGTCGTGCTCAACACCGGCTGGGGCGGCGACCTCGACACGTTCGTGCGCCAGGCGGGCCAGCGCGGCCTCTTCAAGCAGAACATTACGTTCGTGATGCCGCTGCTCGAAAGCTCGCTCGAACGGCTCGGTGATGCGGTGCCAGCCGGCATCATTGCCGGCGGCCGGGGCGACCACTACTGGGCGCATCCGGAGACGCGGGACGATCCGAAGCACAAGGACTTCGTTGCCAAGTTCCGCGCGAAGACCGGCGCCTACCCGATCTACCCGACGTATCACATGGCGCAGGCCCTGGTCGGCCTGAAGACCGGCTATGAAGCCGCCATCAAGGCCAACGGCGGCAAGTGGCCCAGTCCCGAGCAGGTCGCCGAGGCCATGCGCAAGATGAAGTTCAAGGCCTACGGCCGCGAGGTCACGATGCGCGAGGACGGCCAGGGACTCGAGGCCCAGCTTCTCGGCGTGACCAAGCGCGATCCGAAGTACCCGTTCGCGGTCATCGACAAGATGGTGCTGATCCCGGCCGAGCTCGTCACCACACCCGTCGGCCAGAAGTCGCCCGTCTGGATCAAGTCGATCAATCCGGGGTTGGCGAAGGTGCTGGCGACGGACGAATTCAAGCCGCACGACTTCAAGTAACCGGCAGGACCACGACGGCGCGCACGGGCTTCCGGGTCCGCGCGCGCCTTCCCTGTCTCAACGCCGGCGCGCAGCGTCGAAGACCCCATGGACGCTTCCCTCATCATCCTTGCGCTGATGGACGGCGTGTCGTACGCCGCCCTGCTCTTCCTCGTCGCACTGGGCCTGACGCTGATCTTCGGCGTCATGCACATCCTCAACATCGCGCACGGCAGCCTGTACGCGTGGGGCGGCTACTTCGCCGCAACGCTGGGCCTCGCGATCACCAGCCTCTCGCTGCCGCCAGTGCTCGGGCTGCCCGCCCTGTTCGTGGCCGCGATCATCATCGGCGGGCTGCTGGGCACGGTGCTCGAGTTCTTCCTGCTGCGCCGGATACTCGACAAGGACCCGATCCTGCAGCTGCTGGTGACTTTCGCGGCGTTCATGGTGCTCGAGGACCTGCAGCGCCTGATCTGGGGCGTGCAGCCGGTGTTCGTGTCGGATGTCGTCGGCCAGCTCGGCACGCTCGAAGTCGCGGGCGTTACATACACCCGCTACCAGCTGCTCGTGCTCCCGTCGGTCGCCGTCGTCGCCTTCGTCGGCCTGCGCTGGTTCCTGCGCAAGACCGCGCTGGGGCGGCAGGTCACGGCCGTCACCCACCATCGCGAGATCGCCACCGCGATGGGCGTGAACACCCACCGGGTGATGTGGCTGACGATGGCGCTCGGCGGCGCGCTCGGCGCGCTCGGCGGCGCGCTGGCGTCGCCCACGACGTCGTTCACGCCGGGCATCGGCGCCGAGATGATGGTGCTTTCGTTCGCCGTGGTGGCTACCGCCGGCCTCGGGCAGATCGGCGGAGCGGCGCTGGCCGCCCTGATGATCGGGCTCGCACGCTCGTTCTCCATCTACCTGATGCCGGAGCTCGAAGTCCTGATGCCCTACCTGATCATGGTCGCTGTGCTACTGGTTCGGCCCGAGGGCCTCTTCTCCACCGTGGCGACGCGGAGGATCTGAGCATGCCGTCCATGCGCCTGGCGATGACGGTCGCCATCCTCGTCGCCGCCGTCCTCGGCATCACGCTGTCGGTGCCCTGGCTGAAGACGCCCGTGCTGATCGCGCTGGCCGACGGCCTCGCCGTCACCGGCGTCATCGTGCTGATCCGCGCCGGACAGGTTTCGTTCGGCCACGCCATGTACGCGTGCCTCGCGGGCTATGGCGTGGCGTTCATCGGGCGCGCGTTCCACCTCGATGCGCTGTTGCTGGTCGCCCTGGGCACGGTGGCTGCCGGACTGGCCGGCGCCGTCATCGGCGTGTTCATGGTGCGCTACCGCGGGATCTTCTTCGGCATGCTCAATCTCGCGTTCTCGATGGTGCTGTTCTCGGTGCTTGGCAAGTTCGGTGCCGTCACCGGCGGAACCGACGGCCTGCGATTCGACCGACCGCCATTCGCCGGCTTCCACCTGCAGCGCGAGGGCTTCGAGATTGCCCTGCTGGTGCTCGCCCTGGCCGTCGCGGTCATGGCCGGCTGGGCGGTGCAGTACTACTTCCGTACGGTCGATGGCCAGGCGCTCGCGGCGATCAAGACCAACGAGACGCGGCTCGAGTATCTCGGCATTTCGGCCAAGCGCGTGTTCTGGCGCGGCTACACGCTGTCCGCCGCGCTGTGCGGCCTGGGCGGCAGCATCTTCGCGCTGACGCAGGGGTTGGTGACGCCGGACATGGGGTACTGGGTGCGCTCGGGCGAGATCGTGTTCATCGCCGTCCTGGGCGGTTCGGCGCATGCGATCGGCGCCTTCATCGGCGCCTTCGTGTTCAGCTTCGTGAAGCTCTACGCGGCGGCACTGCTGACCGCGTGGCAGCTGGTCCTCGGCCTCGTCCTGATCGTCATGGTATTCGTCGCCCCAACCGGGATATTCGGGCTGATCGAGAAGCGGCTCGGCCCGAGGCCCGCTCCGGGCAAGGGAGGCTCCGCATGACGGTGAAGGCGCCCGCCGGCCTGCTGAGCACGCGCGGCCTGTCCCTGAAGTTCGGCGGCGTCGTGGCCGCCGAAGCGATCGACTTCGACCTGATGCCGGGCGAGCGACTCGCCGTTGTCGGCCAGAACGGCGCAGGCAAGACGACCTTCATCAACATCTGCACCGGCTTCCTCAAACCCGACAGCGGCCAGGTGTTCTTTGACGGGACCGAGGTCACCGGACGCAATCCGCGCCAGATCACGCGCCTCGGCGTCGGACGCTCGTTCCAGATGCCGCAGCTGTTCACGGAACACACGGTGCGTGACTGCCTGATGATCGCCGCGTCGGCCGTGCGAAGCCACGGCGGCTTCTGGCTGCCGCTCGAGAACGCAGTGGATCCCGACGAGATCGAAGCGACGCTCGAGCTGTTGCAACTGCGGCCTCGCGCGTACGACCTCGCGGGCGCCCTTCCCGAGGGCCAGCGCAAGCTGCTCGACGTGGCGATGGCGCTGGTGCTGCATCCGAAGCTGATGATCATGGACGAGCCCACCAGCGGGGTTTCCACTGACGAGAAGCACGGCCTGATGGCGGTGTTGATGAGGGCACTGGAAGAGCGCCGCATCACCAGCATCTTCGTCGAGCACGACATCGACATCGTGCGTCGCTACGCCACCCGCCTGGCGGCATGGGTCGCCGGAAGGATCGCCGCCGACGGCGCGCCCGAGGACGTGCTGCGCGATCCGGCGGTCATCAAGAACGTGATCGGGGGCTGAGATGCTGGTGCTCGAGAACGTTTCCACCACGATTGCCGGCATCCAGGTCCTGCGTGGCATCTCCTGCCATCTCACGCGCGGCAGCATGGTCGCCATCGTCGGCCGCAACGGCGCCGGCAAGACGACGCTGCTGCGCCTCATCATGGGGTTCCGGGAAGGGCACGCCGGCCGCGTGCTGCTCGACGGCCAGGACCTCGCGGAGGTGCCCGCCCGTCGGCGCGCGCTGCTCGGCATCGGCTATGCGCCGGAGGACCGCGTCATGTTCCCCACCTTCACGGTCGAGGAAAACCTGCGCTTCCCGTGCGAGGTGACCCGCATGCCGCGCAAGGCGATCGACGAGCGCCTCGAGGAGACCCTTTCCATCGTGCCGGAACTGCGACCGATGCTTGCGCGCTCGGGGGCTGCACTGTCCGGCGGCCAGGGGAAGATGGCCGCGCTCGGGCGCGCGATCATGGCGGGTGAACGCGTCGTGCTGCTCGACGAACCGTTCCAGGGCCTGGCCCCGGTGCTGGCACAGCAGTACTCGCAGTCGCTGCGTCGGCTGCAGGAGGCGCGCCCGGAACTGTGTGTCGTGATCACCGAAAGCAATCGCAGCCTCCTCAGGGACATGCCGACCGAGACCCTGGTGCTCGAGCGCGGTGAACTGCAGCACGGCGATTCGCCCGCGACGGCAGTGCACTGACGCGCGGGCACCATCCACCAGAACGGAGCGTTACAGATGGCCAAACACTTCATCAACGGTCAATGGGTGCCCGCCGCGAGCGGCCAGACCCTGCCAGTCATCAACCCGGCGACCGGCGAGACGTTCGACACCCTCGCCCGCGGCGACGCGCGCGACATCGACGCCGCCGTGGCCGCCGCCCGCGCGGCACTGTCGGGCCCATGGGGCCGCCTGACGGCGACCGAGCGGGGGCGCATCCTGACGAAGATGAGCGCGCTCATCCTCGAGCGCGCCGAGGAGTTCGCGCAGCTCGAGGCCCGCGACACGGGCAAGCCGATCAGCCAGGCGCGCAACGACATCCAGGTAGCCGCGCGCTACTGCGAGTTCTACGGCGGGGCGGCCGACAAGGTCCACGGCGAGCAGATCCCGTACCTGAACGACTTCCACGTCGTCGTGCTGCGCGAGCCGTACGGCGTGACGGCGCACATCCTGCCCTGGAACTACCCGGCGCAGATGTTCGGACGCTCCGTGGTGCCGGCGCTTGCGATGGGCAACGCCGCGGTACTGAAGCCATCGGAGGACGCCTGCATGACGCCGCTGGCCTTCAGCGACGTGGCGAAGCAGGCCGGCCTGCCCGATGGCGCGCTCAACGTGGTCACCGGGCTCGGCGAAGAGGCTGGCGCAGCCCTGAGCGCCCATCGCGACATCGACTTCGTCACGTTCACGGGCAGCCCTGAAGTCGGTACCCTCGTCCAGAAGGCGGCCGCCGAGCGGACGCTGAAGGTCGTGCTCGAACTCGGCGGCAAGAGCCCGCAGATCGTGTTCGACGATGCCGACCTGGACCGCGCGGCTACCTTCATCCTGAAGGCCATCACGCAGAACGCCGGCCAGACGTGCTCCGCCGGCAGCCGGCTCCTCGTGCAGCGCTCGATCTATGACAGTTTCATGAAGACCGTGGCCATGCGCTTCGCACAGAGCACGGCCGGCACACCGGAACAGGACCGCGATTGCGGCCCGTTGATCAATGCCGCGCAGAAGGAGCGCGTCGAGGGCTACATACGCCGGGCCCGCGAGGCCGGCATTCCGATGCTCGCGCAGGGCAAGGTCGCCGACGGCGTGCACCCCGGAGGCTTCTACGTCGCGCCGACGCTCTTCGGGGAGGTGCCGCGCAACCATCAACTGGCCTGCGAGGAGGTGTTCGGCCCCGTGCTCGCCGCCATCCCGTTCGACACTGAAGACGATGCGATCGAACTGGCCAACGCCACGGAATTCGGGCTGCTCGCCGGCGTATGGACCCGCGACGGCGGCCGCCAGACTCGCGTGGCCAAGCAGATGAAATGCGGGCAGGTCTACATCAACTCGTATGGCGCCGGCGGCGGCGTGGAACTGCCGTTCGGCGGCGTGAAGAAGAGCGGCCACGGACGCGAAAAGGGGTTCCTCGCGCTCGAGGAGTTCTGCACCGTGAAGACCGTGGTCCAGTACCACGGACGCTGACCCAGGGGAGAAGAAATGAGACTGAAGGACAAGGTGACGATCGTCACTGGTGCCGCGAGCGGCTTCGGAGAAGGCATTGCGCGGCTGTATGCGGCCGAAGGCGCGAAAGTAGCGGTGGCCGACATCAACGCCCAGGGGGCGAAGTCGGTGGCGGCATCGATCGGCCCCAACGCGATCGCGGTGACGTGCGACGTGACGAAGCGCGCCGACATCGACGCGCTCATCCAGTCGACGCGCAGCGCCTTCGGCGGGCGCATCGACGTCGTCGTCAACAACGCCGGCTGGACGCACAGGAACCGGCCGCTGCTGGAGGTCGACGAGGCGACGTTCGACAAGGTCTATGCGATCAACGTGAAGAGCATCTTCCACATGATCCACGCGATCGTGCCGCTGATGCGCCAGCAGAAGAGCGGCGTGATCCTCAACGTCGGCTCCACGGCCGGCATCCGGCCGCGTCCGGGTCTCACCTGGTACAACAGCTCGAAGGGCGCGGTGAACCTGATGAGCAAGTCACTCGCGGTTGAACTCGGCCCGGACAACATCCGCGTCAACGCGATCTGCCCGGTCATCGGGGAGACCGGCCTGCTCGAGGAGTTCATGGGCATGCCCTACACGCCCGAGAACCGCAAGAAGTTCCTGGCCACGATCCCGCTCGGACGGATGTCCAGGCCGCTCGACGTGGCGCGCGCGGCGCTCTACCTCGCGAGCGACGACGCCGAATTCATCACGGGCGTCGAGTTCCCGGTCGACGGCGGCCGGACGGTCTGACGGGACACGCGCGCGGCGTCGTTCAGAACAGGACGACGTCGCGCATCGCCACGCCGGTGGCCAGGCGGTCGAGGCCGCGGTTGATGTCGTCGAGCGAAAGCCGCTCGCCCATCAGCCGGTCGACCGGAAGCTTGCCCCGGCGGTACATCTCGATGTAGCGCGGGATGTCGCGCGCCGGCACGGCCGAGCCGATGTAGCTGCCGCGGAGCGTGCGCTCCTCCGCCACCATCTGAACCGGCGGCAGCGCGAACCGCTTCTCCGGATGCGGCAGGCCCGCGCTGACCGTGCTGCCGCCGCGCCGGGTGATCTTCCACGCGAGTTCCATCGCCGGGATCGCGCCGGCCATCTCGAACGCGTAGTCCACTCCGCCCTTCGTCCGCGCCCGTACCTCGTCGGCGGCCTCGGGCCGCCCGGCGTTCACGGTCGCGGTGGCGCCGAGTTCGCGCGCCAGCGCCAGCTTGTCCTCGTTGAGGTCGAGTGCGATCACCTGGCGCGCGCCGCTCGCCACGGCAGCCAGCAGCGCGGAGAAACCGACGCCGCCGAGTCCTAGTACTGCCGTCGTCGTACCGGCCTGCACGCGCGCCGTGTTGATCACCGCGCCGACGCCGGTGAGCACCGCGCAGCCGAAGAGCGAAGCCTCGGCCGGCGTCAGGTCCGCGTCGATCTTCACGCACGAGCGCCGCGATACGACCGCCTGCTCCGCGAAGCACGAAACGCCGACGTGGTGGTAGAGCGGCTGGCCGTCCATGCGCAGGCGGCGCGCGCCGCCGAGCAGCGTGCCGGCGCCGTTGCTGGCTGCGCCCGGCTCGCACAGCGCGGGCCGGCCCTCCTGGCAAGGCAGACATCCGCCGCAACTCGGCATGAAGACCATCACGACGCGATCGCCGGGAGCAAGGTCGGCGACGCCCGGTCCGCACTCGAGCACCTCTCCGGCCGACTCGTGCCCGAGCACCATGGGCAGCGGCCGCGGGCGATCTCCATTGACAACCGACAGGTCCGAGTGGCACAGCCCGGCGGCGAGAACGCGCACGCGCACCTCGCCGTGGCCCGGCGGGTCGATCTCCACTTCACGGATCTTC
>Ga0075339_1000078_pt1 | contig 11483 bp, 6 predicted proteins | sample RushMan_CattailN_4_FD_120076 | JGI IMG/M metagenome (GOLD analysis project Ga0075339, IMG submission 120076) | Natural and restored wetland microbial communities from the San Francisco Bay, California, USA, that impact long-term carbon... | ecosystem: Environmental > Terrestrial > Soil > Wetlands... | reverse complement strand
GCGGTTTTCTTGGTGGTCATGAGCCCCGCCCCGCAGCATTTGGCACCCATCTCCCATCGGTGCACTTGGGCCCCGAGGGCCTCGATCAGGGGCTCCATGGATTCGGGCCGCTGCGGATCGTCAAACTCCTCGTAGGGGCGAAGACACTGGCAGCCGTAATAGGGAGCGACCCGAAGACCGCTCAGCTCCCGCACTACTTTCGCCTCGACGGCGTCGGCTCCGATGTCGCGGGAAAGCACATCGAGCAGATGGCGGACCTTGATCCCTCTATGGTAGCTCAAGCCTTCTTCCGCCAGCACCTCATTGATGGTCCCTAGAAGCTTGTCGTCTCGCCGGATGTGGTCTTCCACTTTTTTGAGATTGAGATAGCAGGCGCTGCAGGGAACCAGCATGTCGGCGTCGATTGCGCTGCGCTCGGCCAAAGCCAGGTTCCTGGCAGGAAGCACCATGGATAACAGGTAGCTTACGGCATCGCCCGCGCTGGCCCCGCAGCAGGTCCAGTCTTCGATTTGCACAAGCTCTGCCCCGAGAGCCCGCATCACGGCTTGCGTGGAGGCATCGTATTCCTGCGCGGTGCCCTCGAGCGAGCATCCGGGATAATAGAAATATTTCATGAGCGGCCCTCCAGTTCCCGCACCTTGCGATAGATGGCGTCCATCTTGCCGGCGGAAAAAAGGTTCGGCAGTTGCAAGGATATCTTTCCTTTGGCCATCAGCTTCACCCCGAGCGGGGTAAACCCCATGGGAGTGACGGGGTTTTTCAAGGAGATAAAATAGCGGGTCATGAGATCCATTTCCCGAACCCGCCCGTAGCGGCGCACATTGTCGAGGAAGGTGAGATAAAACTTGGTGCTCTTCTTTTCCTTCCATTTCCCCTGCGAGACGGCCAACCGCTTGAGGGCTCCCATGGTTTCGGTAAGCTTCAGGCCTCTCGGGCAGCGCAGCGTGCAATAATAGCAAGTGGAGCAAAGCCAGAAGGTCTTGCTTTGAAAGATCTCATCTGTAAGTTCCAGCTGCACCATGCGCCAGAGCTCTCTTGGAGTGAAGTCCATGGCGTCGGCGTTGGCGCAAGAGCCGGTGCAGGTGCCGCACTGCATGCAGGCTTTGACGTTTTCCCGAACCGCCGCCAAAGGATCGGTCACATGTGAGCCGTTTCCCGTCTGAGGATTCATTGCTTTCTCCTGTTAATACCTCCTAAAACATCTCCTCCAGGGCCGCATCCAGCATGGAAAACATCTGCTGGTCGCGGTATCCTCGAAGCACCGAGGCGCTGTTCGGGCAAACCGCGGCACACGATCCGCAGCCCTGGCAGGCCAGCTCATCGACCACGATGACCTCTTCTTCCTCATCGCGCCGTCTGGCCCCGTAGGGGCAGGCATCGATGCACCGCTCGCAAAGCGAACACAAGCTGTGGCGCACCTCGGCCGTGACGCTCCCACCCACCGTCCGCTCCCTGTTCAGGATGCTCAGGGCGCGCTGTGAAGCCGCCTCGGCCATAGCGATCGATTCCGTGATGGAGCGCGGTGAATGCCCTATTCCGCAGGCAAACACCCCCTCTTTTAGAAACTCCACCGGCCTCCACTTGTATTCGGCCTCCTGGTAGAACCCGTCCCGGTTGGTTTGAACCCCGAAGATCTCGGCAAGTCTTTGCTGCTCACCGCCTGGAACGATCCCGGTGCTCAGCACCAATAAATCAGGTTTTAGGACGATCTCTCGCTGCAACAGCGGGTCCAGTGCGGTTACGGTTACAGCCCCGTTTTCAGCCTCTACCCGCGGCTTTTCATGCACCTCGTATTGGATAAAAATGACGCCGGCCTTGCGCGCCTGGGTGTAGAAGGCCTCCAAAAAACCGTAGGCCATCATGTCCCGGTACAGGATATAGACATCCACTTCGGGGTTCTGTTCCTTGAGGTAGAGGGCGTTTTTCAGCGCCGCCGCACAGCAGATGCGGCTGCAGTAGTTTCTCGGCTCCTCTCTTGACCCCACGCACTGGATCATGGCAACCGATTTAAGATCCTCCGGCTTTACCGCCCCGCTTTGAAGCTTTTCTTCAAGCTCGTGCTGGGTCACAACAGAATCGGTTTTCCCGTAGCCGTACAATTCGGTTTTGGCCTCCGATCCGCCTGTTGCAAGAATCGCAACTCCGTGTTCCAGGGTCTCCCCGGTCCCCTCTTCATGTTCGATGGTGGTGATAAAGCGGCCGGTCTGCCCCTCCGAGTGGATCACCCGGGATTTTTGATGCACCTTGATTTGGGGATGTTTTTCGACTCTTGCGATGGTCTGCTGCAAAAGCTCCTGCGGGGATGGACCATCGAGGGTGCGGTAAAGGGATTGCAAGTTGCCCCCGAGTCGAGATGAGATTTCGATGAGATCCACCTCATAGCCGTGCTCCGCGATGCCGAGAGCCGCCGTCATGCCGGCGATCCCGCCCCCGACCACCAGAGCCCGCTGGCTCATCGGGACGGTGCGGGGCGCAACAGGGTCCGCTCCCTTTAAACGAGAGGCCGCCATGGAAAGGATGGAAGCGATGTCGCGTGTGACCTGGGCCCGGTTGTCGTCCCGATCGGGAAAGGCGGGGGTTCGGATGTCGGCCACCTCGATCAGGGAGGGCTGAAGCCCGATGGACTCCCCCAGGTCTTTTAGCTTTTTGGCGTACACATAGGGCATGCAGGCTCCGATCAGAACCCGGTTGACGCGGCTCTCGCGCAAAACCCGGCAAAGCTCGTCCAACCCTTCCCGGGTGCACACCCGATCGATCTGAAAAACCTTCTCTCCTCTCTCCGCAAGCTTTCGGGTCAAGCCTTTGAGATCGGCGGATCTTCCAATGTCTCCCCCGCAGCTGCAAAGCACCGTACCGATTGTTGGAAGCTCGCGGGAAACATCCCGGTAGCCTGGCTCATCGGCTTGAACTTCCGCCAGGCTTCCCCCCTTGGAGTGCAGAAGAGATGAAGCGGCAAGGGCTGCCGAGCTCGCCTGGATGACCGATTCGGAGATGTCCCGAAGGCCGGTAAATGAGCCGCTGACAAAAATCCCCTCCTTTGCCGTGCGGCTGAAGGAAAAGTTCCCGGTTTTAAAGAACCCGGACGGGGTCAGCTCGACTCCTGAAAGCTCTGCCAGCCCTTCGGTTCCCATCTGGGGTTTTTGCCCGGTGGCAAGCACCACCAGATCGAATTCCTCATCGTGAATCCCGCCGCCCACATCCGCATACATGAGCCGCAGGCTCCCCTCTTGCCCCGCTTCCACCGAATGCACCCGGCTTCTTATGAAGCGCACCCCGTGGTCCTTTTCGGCCCGCTCCCGATATCTTTGAAAATCTTTCCCGAAGGTTCGCATATCCATATAGAAAATGGCCGCATCCAGTTCCCCGCCGCTTTTTTGCTTGGCCAAAAGGGCCTCTTTGATGGAAAACATGCAGCAAACCGACGAGCAGTAGTCCACATTCACTTGCAGATTGCGCGATCCAACGCACTGCAGCCAGGCGATTTTCTTGATTTCCTTGGCGTCTCCGGGGCGCAGCAGCTTTCCTCCGTTGGGGCCGGTTCCGCTGATCAGGCGCTCATATTCCACACTGGTGACCACATTTTGGAATTGGTGATACTCGTAGGTGTCCGGGGCCGATGCCGGATCGAAGCTGCCAAAGCCCGCCGCCAAAATGACTGCCCCCACTTCCAGTTTCTGCTCGCCCATGCGCAGGAAGTTCCGGTACCTCTGCACCACCATGGTGACCATGGCCTCCGGATCGAAGGGCTTCATGAGATAGTCCATGGCCCCTATCTTCATCGCCTCAACCGCCGTTTCAACGGTGGCGTAGGCGGTCATCATCACCACATCGAGATCCGGGTGCATCTCCTTGGCGTTTTTGAGCACCTCCACGCCGTCCATGCCCGGCATCTTGACATCCAAAAGCAGCAGGCTGCAGCTCGTTTGCGAGAGCTTCTCCAGGGCCTCGACCCCGGATTCGGCCATATCCACCTTGAAGCCCTCGTCTTCCAGCCACTCCTTGATGGAGTCCCGAACGATCAGCTCATCGTCCACCACCAGGATCTTGAAGGCCTTTCTCGCCTCCAGCTGAAGATCGACGGCCCCGGTCGGGCAGACCTTCTCACACTCCCCGCAGCGGCTGCAGGCAGAGGGGTCCACCACATAGTGATTGGGAATATTGTGCGGCACCGGAAGATAGATGGCTTTGCGGGTGGTGAGCCCGGCGTTGAACTCATCAGGTACCTCCACCGGACAGACCTTCACGCATTCCGCGCAGCCGATGCAGCGCTCGGGATCGACCATGGTCGGTTTGTGCCGCAGGGTCACCTGAAACTTTCCGGGCTCCCCCTCGATCCCCGCAAGCTCGGTCGCCACCATGATGTCGATATTCTCATGGAAGAAGCCTTTCCGCAGGCAGTACTGCGAGGCGCTGTCCCGCTCGACCATGGGAAGCATCTTGCACATTCCGCAGTGGTCGTTCGGGAACTGGTAGTCCAGCTGCCTTAGGGTCCCCCCGAGGTTTGGCGCCTTATCGATCAGGCTCACCCGATAGCCCATCTCCGCCAAATCCAAAGCCGAGCGCATGCCGCTGATACCGGCTCCAACCACCAGGGCCGAGCCTCTCTTTTTCTTCATAGCGAGCCTCTTTGAGTAAACTTAATGAACCACGAAGCGCACGAAGAACGCGAAGGTTGAAGAAAAGCATTTCTTCGTGCTCTTCGTGGCCTTCGTGGTGATATAAAAATCTTTATCAGTCTTTGCCGCCGGTCACTTCCGAGAACTCTTTTTCACGGAACACCGAAAGCGGCGGTTCCTCTTCCACGCTCCGCCCCGCCTCATAGTCGAACGCCCTCTGAGTGCCGGCCGCTATGGTTCGAAACAGCTCCATCACCGGCACGTTGTTGGGGCAGGCGTTGGAGCACTGGCCGCAGCCGATGCAGGCCGTGCTCATATGAGCCAGCCGGGTGAGGTGGTAGAAGACCGTATCGGTCGGCAGCTTGAGGATGCCCTTGTTTTTGGCCCAGCGGATGAATTGAGCCGGTTCGTGGTCGAACACATCGGTTGTAAAAACGCACTCCTTGCAGTAGCAAACCGGACAGGCCACCCGGCAGTTGTAGCAGTTGACGCAGTTGCCAAGATAGTTCATGAGCTTCAAAAGATCCGAGGTGGCCTCGGCGGTATCTTCAAACATCCGGTTGCGGTAGGCGCTGCGCTCGGCCAAGAGCTCCGAGACGGCCCGCTTTCTCCCCTCGGGCTCATCCATTGCGGGAAGGTCGAGTTTTCCCATGAGCTCTTCTCCCACCGGAGTATTGGCCTGAATCAGCAGCGATTCCTCGATTGCCGATCCGAGCAGCCCGATCAGAAGATCGGCATTTTCCGGCACGAAGTGCTCGCAGGCCTTGCAGGCCGGAGATAAATCGAACTCCTCAAAGGCGCTCCCGCTCCCTTGGAAGAGATTGCGGTAAAAGCTTAAAGTCGCTTCAGAGCCGTTCCCCCCGGCGGCGGCAAAGCGTGCGTAGTTGACATTGCCGTAGGCGCCAAGACAATCCATTCCAATCACGATGACCTGCTCCAGGCTTCCCTGTTTGAGCTTGACCAGTTCGATGAAGGCTCGAATCTCGCACGGTCGCAAGACCACGGCAATCCTTCCCTCGAAGGGCTTTCGGGTGAGTTTGGCTACCACCTTGGCCGCATTGATGGGAAAAACCGGGGCCAGCGGGTCGGCTCCCGCAAGTTTGTCCGGATCGGTCACCAGAGTCGGCATCACCACATTTTTTAGCGGCAGGTGCCGGGCCACCAGAAGAGCCTCGATCTCCCCCTTTTCGAGCAAGGTCTTGAAAAACTCCTGCAGGGATTTCACCGGATTTTGCTCTTTGACTTCAAGTTGTGCTGTCCTGGCCATTGTTCTTTTCTCCAGCGTTTCTTTGCTGATTATTTTTTAATCTTTCATCCGGCGATTCAAAGTTACCGCGGAGCTGCAAAAAGCTCTCTTCCTCTCTGCGGTGAGTCCCTTAAATCACCATCTGCCGGCGCGCTTCGTTGGGGCCGAGCGCCTTGACTTCGGCCGTCATCGCGCGCATCGTTTCGGCAAAATCGATCCCTTCGCTGGCACCGATCCAGGTCATCTTGAGCCGTCGCTCATCAAAGCCGAACCTGGGCAGAATTTCTTTTAAGAGTTTGATGCGGCGGCGCGCCTTGAGGTTGCCGTTGATATAGTGGCAGTCGCCCGGGTGGCAGCCGCTTACCAGCACCGCATCGGCCCCTGCAAGAAGCGCTTTGATCACATATTTGGGGTCCACCATGCCGGTGCACATCATGCGAATCATGCGCACGTTGGGGGGCTGGATCAAGCGTGAAGTTCCGGCTAAATCCGCCGCCGTATAGGTACACCAGTTGCAAACAAAGGCGATGATGGTCGGCTCAAATTCTCCCACGTCTTCCTCCATTCTTGTGTGCTAACTCAACGCTTAATAACCACCACGAAGAGCACGAAGTTCACGAAGGAATAAGAACTCTTCGTGCGCTTCGTGGTGAAAACAATCTTTTAGTTGCGCTCTCCGCGTCCTCTGCGGTGAGCTCACACACTCACACCGCATCGAGCAGCGCCTCGATTTCGGCAAACACCTGCCGGGCGGTAAAGTGCTTGACCCGGGCCGCACCGCTCGGGCAAAACCCGGCGCAGCTGCCGCAGCCCTTGCAAAGAGCGTCATTGACCACCGAAACCCGCCTTCTTTCATCAAACTCGATGGCCGAATAGGCGCAAAGCCCGATGCAGGTCTGGCAGCCCGCACACACATCCGGGTCGATCCAGGAGATGGTGGAGGAAATCTCGACTTTCCCGCGGGTGGCGAGCGCCAGGGCCTGAGCCGCGGCTCCCGCGGCGTGCGAAACGGCGTCCGGGATGTCCTTGGGTCCCTGGCAGGCTCCCGCGAGAAAGATCCCGTCGGTTGCCGTGGACATGGGCCCGAGCTTCGGGTGCTCTTCCAGAAAGAAGCCGTCTCCACCCTGGTTCACTCCAAACACTCTGGCAACCTCCGCGGTGTTTTTCCGCGACTCCATGGCCGTACAGAGGATCGCCATATCCACCGGAATGCGAAGCGGTTTTCCAAGCAGGGTGTCCTCTCCCACAATGATCAGCTTATCCCGTTCCTTGGCTGTTCGGGCCCGATCGGTGATCTCCCCCGGTCTTCCGCGGATGAAGGTGATGCCCTCCTCCTGCAGCCTGCGGTAGAATTCCTCATAGCCTTTGCCGAAGCAGCGCATATCGATGTAGAAGTTATAGATCCTGGTATCGTGCCCCACTTTTTCCTTGATCAGGTGGCCGTATTTTAAGGCGTACATGCAGCACACCCTCGAGCAGTATTCATGATGGTTCACATCGCGGCTGCCCACGCAATGGATGATTCCCACGCTTTGCGGTTTTTCTCCGTTTTTCATAACGATCCGGCCGCCGGTCGGACCCACGGCATTGTTCAACCGCTCGAACTCGAGGCCGGTGTAGACTTCATCGAACCGGCCGTAGCCGTATTGCTTCAAAGGAGAAGGGTCCATGATATCAAAGCCGGTGGCAAGCACAACGGTTCCGACATCCACTTCGATTTCCTGTTCCTGCATGCTGTGGGATATGGCGTTTCGCTCGCAGGCCCGCACACACTCCATGCACTCCGAGCAAACCCCGCAGTTGAGGCAGCGCTCCGCTTCTCTTCGAGCATCTTCATCGCTCAGGCCAAGAGAGACCTCGCTAAAGGACTTGGCGCTTTCGCTCGGGTCCCGCTGCCGCAGTTCGGCTCGGGATCTTTTTTCAATATCTGTCGGGATCGGCGCCCAGTCTTTTCCCGGTTTTTCATCGGCAAGGGATGCCGCGTAGGCCTCCAGGTCTTCTCCGCTCAAGTAGCGGTGGATGGCCTCGGCCGCCTGGTGCCCCCCGGCTACGGCATCGATCACCGTAGCGGGACCGGTCACGCTGTCGCCCGCGGAAAAGACATCGGGCATGGACGTTTGCATGGTTTTATCTTTTACCAAAAGCCGGTTTCTTCTACTGATTCCGATGCCGCAGTCTTCCACGCAGTTCGCTTCGGGCTCCTGGCCGATGGCGGAAATGACGGCATCGCAGGCGAGCACAAACTCCGAGCCCTCGATCGGGGTCGGGCGCCTTCTGCCGCTTTCATCGGCCGGGCCAAGCTCGGTCTTGATGCACTCAAATCCCGATACCTTGCCGTTTTCGCCGTGAATCCCCACCGGGGCCGTTAAGTAATGGATCTTAACCCCTTCTTTTAAGGCATCCTCTATTTCCTCGGGGTAGGCCGGCATCTCCCCCCGACTCCTTCGATAAACCACCGAGACTTCATCGCAGCCCAGCCTGACAGCGGTTCTTGCGGCATCGACGGCCACATTGCCACCGCCCACGACGGCGACCCGGCGGCCGGGCTTTTGCGTCTCTCCCAGGCTGACATCCCTGAGGAATTTGACCGCATCCAGCACTCCCGCGCACTCTTCTTCCCCCGGGATGTTGAGCTTCAGGCCGCGGTGCGCTCCGATGCCCACCAAAATCGCACTGAATCCCTCTTTTCTCAAATCGTCCAGGGTGAAATCAGAACCCAGTCTCTTTTCAGTTCGAACTTGGATTCCATGGCGCAGGATATGGTCGATCTCCCGCTCCAATACTTCCGGCGGAAGCCGGTAGTCCGGGATTCCCACCCGCAGCATACCGCCGAGAACCGGGAGGGCTTCAATCAATGTGACCTGGTAGCCCTTCAGCCGAAGATCGTAGGCCGCCGTCAGTCCCGCCGGTCCCGATCCGATCACGGCTACCCTTTCTTGTCGTTCTTCGATCTCCGCCAGGGGAAGCTCGGAGAAGTCCACCCGATCGGCCGCATAGCGCTTCAAATCCCTTATGGCCAGAGCCTGCTCCACTTCCATCCGGCGGCACTGGAACTCGCAAGGGTGCGGGCACACCCTTCCCAGCACTCCCGGCAGCGGCACTTTTTCCATGATCAGCTGCACCGCCTCCCGGACCTTGCCCTGCCCGATCAGCTGGATGTAGCCCTGCACGTTCAATCCCGCCGGGCAGGTTACGGTGCACGGGGCCCGGTCCTTCTTGTCGATGCAAAAAGTGATGGGAACCGCCTGGGGAAAGAACCGGTAGATCGCCTTGCGCGTCGATAAGTGCTCGTCAAACTCGTTTTCCACCGATACCGGGCAGGCTTCGGCGCACTGGCCGCAGCCCGTGCAGTTTTCTTCCAGCACAAAGCGCGCCTTGCGTTTGATCCTGGCCTTGAAGTTTCCAACGAAGCCCTTAAGCTCCGTTACTTCACTATAGGAGAGCAGCTCGATGTTCGGGCTCTGGCTTACCGCAACCGTTTTGGGCGTGGAGATGCAGGCCGCGCAGTCAAGAGTCGGAAAGGTCTTGTCAAACTGCACCATGTGTCCGCCGATGGAAGGATCCTTTTCCACCAGGTAGACCTTGTGGCCCGCCCTGGCGATATCCAAAGATGCCTGGATTCCGGCGATTCCGGCCCCCACCACCAAAACATCCGGGTGCACCTTCACTTCTCTACTGGCAAGCCGCTGGTGGTAGTTCACCCGGTTTATGGCCGCAGCCGCCAGCCCCTTCGCCTTGCCGGTGGCCTCATCCGCGTCCTCCGTCACCCACGAGCAGTGCTCCCGAACGCACGCCATCTGAAAGTAGTACGGGTTCAGCCCCGCCCTCTGGCAGGCCGACTGGAACGTCTTCTCATGCAGCCGCGGCGAACACGAGGCCACCACCACACGGTTCAACCCCAGCTCCCGGATGTCCTTTTGGATCATCTCCTGACCCGGGTCCGAACACATGAACTTGTAGTCCCTCGCCACCTCCACATTGCCGAGCCCGCGCGCAAACTCCACCACTTCCTCCGTGCGCACCTTCCCCGCTATGTTCGTCCCACAATGGCAAATGTAAAAGCCGATTCTTGCAGGCATCGTCCAACCTCTTTAAGTTTTGTTCAAGCATCACAAATGATTTTAATGTTGCGTTATATCGGACCGTCGCAATTTACCAACGGCAAAAAGATCAATTTTCGAAGGAATGTCGCAGACTTTAGGCCTGCCTCATCGAAGCGGAAGGTAGAAAATGTCGATCAAATCAGTACAGCAGCACCCTTGGGCGCTATCGGCTCCGCAGGATAATAAGGAAGGCAATGGAAAATATGCACTCTCTAATCTTCCTTGAACTCTAGCCGTGAATGAAAACAGAAAGGAAAATCGCGCAACTACTCCCAATTCTAATTTCATTGGTAAGTGAGAAAAGTTATTTAAACATCCGCAAACTTAGTTTATATAAAACTCTGCTGTTTTTCAAGAATTATTCCCGGAAACGAAGCAACATGTGAGGAACAAGACCAAGAAGCTATTTCCACATCTCTGAACCGTTTTGTATTAGTTCCCGTCGAATCTGAGGGGGGTGGGCCAAGGAAAAGGCTGGAATTAACAGTTAACGCATAATCCGCTTAATGTCGGTTTGGAATTGACGATAGACTCTCACAGCAAGATCGCTTAGTGGCTCCTCCATACGTTCGGGTTTTGATAGGGCCAATGGAGATGGCACATTGAATATCTCGAAAGAAATTAAATTCACTTGAAGTTTCTGGTCAATTGAGGCTAATTCCGCTGCAGTGAAGTTTTCCCCAAGAAAAACCTTTCTTTCCAAAGTCACTGTGTCCAAGCTTTTGAGAAAATTAATAATGGTGAGCAGATCAAAGTTGTTCCGGAACCGCTTTATGTTAGTGTTCACCGCCTGGCATTCTGCCTTGAGGCCATCATAAGCTTTTTGATATTCACCCATCCTTTGGTAGAATCGAACATATGATTCGACGAAAAGTTTCCTGAACTTGGCTTTGTCAGTGAAGCCTCTGACCCGAATAAATCGCATTCCGCGAGAAAACTGCTGGGTGATACAGGCACCCCAAAAAGAATCCCTGGGTATTTTCAGGAGGCAAAGAAGTTTCTCCTGCATATCTGATTTAACAACCAAGTAAGCCAACCTGGTCAGACGTCTTCCGGTCCTTGAGGCCTGGAATTTCGTATTGTCGGCCTGCTCGAAAAGCTCCTCTACCTGCAGTTCCAGAAGGCGTCTTTCGGTCAAATAATTCTCAACGACTTCTTCTTTAACCTGCCGAGTTAAACTGGCAATTAAATCATCTTCCATGGGAATTCCTTGTAAACAGATCCTTCCCCTTTTTAAATGAGCATTCAGCCCAATTGCAGCATATAAGTTTGAGGATTCAGAAAGAGCGCAGGATATTCCGGGTGGAAGTTGTCAACGTGCTTTAGCACTTTAAGCTGAATGGCTTCAGTGATTGGTTCGAGCAAAATAATCGCTGCAAAAAGATCGTCCATTTCGTTACAGGGATAGGGGATACCTCTCTCGTTGACTGTTGAAATGTGCCGATGAGTTCTTGCTGACATCCAGATGGAAACTTCATTGCTAAGCGCGAGATTTCTCAGTTCTTCAATTGTAGTCCG
>Ga0075339_1000077_pt1 | contig 11542 bp, 9 predicted proteins | sample RushMan_CattailN_4_FD_120076 | JGI IMG/M metagenome (GOLD analysis project Ga0075339, IMG submission 120076) | Natural and restored wetland microbial communities from the San Francisco Bay, California, USA, that impact long-term carbon... | ecosystem: Environmental > Terrestrial > Soil > Wetlands... | reverse complement strand
CAGGCGGAAGTGATCGAAGTAAAAGCCGGCCAGACCGGAGAGGCGATTTTGGCGTTGGGCAGGATCGACACCGATCCCAAGTTTCTGTTCCCCGTATGTCCCGGCGTGACGTTGCGCGATGCTTCCAGCGACCACCTCATGGTCAGAATGGACCCGCCGGCCCGGGTGGGGGACTGGGTGTCTTTCCGGCTCGGCTACCCGGCGCTCTGCCGGCTGATGGCCTCGCCGTATGTCAAGGTAGAGTACGTGAAGGAAAGCGTGTAGCTGCCAGCTGTGAGCTCATGGCGAAACAGGGAAGAGAGTCTTTTGAAATAGATCTGATGCTCATTTCGACTATCAGCGAAGAGCTGCGGCCCATAAGGACTAATGCGTCAGGATCTTGCTCAGGAAGAGCTTGGTCCGTTCGCTCTTGGGGTGGGCGAAGAACTCGCCCGGCGGGGCGATTTCGATCAACTCCCCGAAGTCCATGAAGGCCACCCGGTGGGACACCTCGCGCGCGAAGCCCATCTCGTGGGTGACCACGATCATCGTCATTCCCTCCCGTGCCAGATTGCGCATGACCTCCAGCACTTCGTTGATCATCTCGGGATCCAGGGCCGAGGTGGGCTCGTCGAAGAGCATGATTTTCGGCCGCATGCACAGCCCGCGGGCGATGGCCACGCGCTGCTGCTGGCCGCCCGAGAGCTGGGCCGGGAACTGGTGCAGCTTGTCGGCCAGGCCGACCTTTTCCAGGACGTAGCGGCCCTGGTCCTCGGCCTCTTTTTTAGGGGTTTTCCGGACCTTGATCGGCGCCAGCGTCACGTTCTGCAGCGCAGTCATATGCGGGTAAAGGTTGAACTGCTGGAAGACGAACCCGATCTCCGCCCGCAGCTTGGTCATGTTGGCCTTTGAGTCGTGGACCTTCATGGTGTCGATGATAAGCTCGCCCTTCTGGATGCGTTCCAGCCGGTTGATGCAGCGGATGAGGGTGCTTTTGCCCGAGCCGGACGGGCCGCAGACGACCAGCACCTCCGCCGACTCGACCTTGAGGTTGATACCTTTCAACACGTGCAGCTCGCCGAACCACTTGTGGACATCCTTGAACTCGATCATGGCCTATTCTTTCCCCCGGGTATAGCCCACCGACATGCGCTTCTCCAGGCGGTTTGACAGTTGGATGAGCGGATAGCAGATCACAAAATACAGAACGGCCACCAAACCGAACACCAGAAGCCCCTGGGGAATGCGCTGCACCGTGAGCCATCCCACGCGCGTAACGTCGCTGACCCCGATCGCCGAAACCACGGAAGAGTCCTTGATCAGCAGCACGTACTGGCCGACGAGCGGCGGCAAGACCACCCGCATGGATTGGGGCATGATCACGTAGCGCAGCTGCTGGAACCAGTTCAGCCCCGTGGACGTCGCAGCTTCTTTCTGCCCCAATGGAACCGACAGGATGCCTGCGGCGACGATCTCGCAGATGAAGCAGGCGGCCAGGTTTGTCAGCGCGATCACGGCCGCCGGGAAAGCCTCCAGCTGGATGCCGATTTCCGGGAAAAGGAAAAAGATGATGAAGATCTGAACCAGAAAAGGGGTGCCGCGGATCACATCCACCCAGGCGCCGATCAGGGGCTTGGCAAACCGGCTGCGAGAGGCTCGAACGATGCCCCAGATGAAACCGATAACGGTTCCGGCCAAAAGGCTCAAGCCCGAAACGGCGATGGTCATCCACAACCCCTTCAGAAAAAAGGGCAGGCTGTGAATGAGTTGTTCTATGTAGAAGCCCCACATAATTGATATTGGGTACCAGGGTTCAGGGGTCCGATAACCAGGCTTTTTCACTCGTACCCTTAGCCCATAGACCCCTTGTATACCTGAGTTCAAGTCTGCATGTAAATCAGCCTGCGTTGCGACCAGTGGGTCAGCCATTTGAGAAAATAATAAATCACCAGGTAAAACACTGCCGACGTCAGAAAACCCTCGGCCGGCATGAAACGCTCCGAGGTCATGATCTGGCCGGCGCGGGTCAGTTCCGGCAGGGAAATGAGCGACAGCAGGGCCGAGTCCTTCACCAATACGATGGCCTGTCCCAGCATGGGGGGCAGCGTCACGCCGATGGCTTGGGGCAGGATCACGCAGCGCATGCGCTGGAAGTAGTTCAGCCCCGATGAGACCGCTGCCTCCACCTGGCCATGGGGGATGGACTGGACCCCGGCCCGGATGATCTCCGCCATGTAAGCGCCGCTGTTCAGCGTCAGCGCCAGGATGCCGGTGGATGCCTCCGACATGCGCAGCCCCAGAGACGGCAGGCCGAAGTAAAAGAAAAAAAGTTGAACCAGCAGGGGGGTTGAACGGATGCTCTCGATGTAGACGTAAGCGATGCGCGAAAGCAGTTTGAATCGGCCGATTCGCATACCGCAGGCGATTATGCCCATCACGAAAGAGCCTATCAGGCCGGCACCTGAGAGCCACAACGTGGCGAAAAAGCAGCTCAGGAAAAGCGGCATGTATTCCAGGATGACTCTGAAATTAAAGGTCTCGAGCATTGCGCTTCGCCTGTAAAATATGAGCCGCCTGAAAGGGCGGCTCATATTTAAATCATGAAACCGCAAGCGGTTTCATTAGTGGTCCTTTTTCCAGTCCAGCGTGTTAACCCAGTAATTCAGGTTTTGCTCCAGCCGCCCGTCGAGTCCTGCATTGAGAAAGAAGAGATTCACCAGCTCCAGCAGGTCTGTCGAGTCGTAGCGCACCGCGAAAGCCAATGGAAGTTTGGAGAGCATGTCCGGCAGAACCCGGATGCTGTTTGGCGGGAAATTTGCCATCTGGCCGATCACCGCAGAGGAGTCATTCACCCCGAAATCCGCCTGGCCCTGCAGAACGGCATCGATCAGAAGGGGCCCGCCGCCCTTGTAGGATTTCAACTCGGCCTTCGGGAAGGAGTTCTTGGCGTCCGTCTCACCGGTCGAGCCGAGCAGCACGGCCGCTTTCAAGCCTGCTTTTTTAGCATCCTCAACGGTCTTAATGGGGCTGTTGGCTTTTACGAAGACGACGCTGCCGGTGTACATGAAGGGCTTGGTGAAGCCGATTTTCATCGCACGTTTTATAGTGGGTGTCATGTCGGCCGCCAGGATGTCAGCCTTTTTGGAAAGCAGCGCCGGAATGAGGCCGTCCCAGTCGAAATCCAGGAAGGTCACCTTGACACCCATGTCCTTGGCCAGCATCTCGCACAGCTCGATGGAACTCCCGGCGCGCTTGCCGTTCTTGTCGATGAAGCTGAAGGGGGGGCCCTGAGTCTGGCACGCCACCCTCAGCTCGCCCCGCTGGGCGATCTCGTCCAGGGTGCCCGCAAGGCTCATGGTTGCGAACCCGACCACCATCAAAAACGCGATGAACCATTTGGCACGTTTCATGATCTTTTCCTCCTTAGCGTTGGGGTTGATTGGGGTCCTATTGCAGCTCTTCCGTAACAACGATCCCCCGCTCGGCCAAGGCGGCCATGAATGGAGCATAGGGTACATCCAGCGCGGGGTTGAGAACGCCTTTTGTGGCGATTTCACCGGAGGCGATCATCTGGGCGACGATGCTCGCCGGGAATCCGACCCCCAGGCTCATGCCGTAGAGGCCGGATGTCAGGTCGCGTTCGATGACAAGCGAGGTCTTCAGGGTCTTGGGGCGGCCGTCTTTAACTCCCGAAAAAACATTGTACATGGCGACCACGTCTTTTTCGCCGTCCTGATATTGAAGCTGAGGTTCCAGGAGTTTCACCATGAACTGGTGGGGTGTGACGGCGCAGCCCAGGCCCTGCACGGGCTCGTCTGAAAGAAGCCCCAGGCGTTTCAAGGGCCGCCAGAACGCGCACCACCCGGGCCAGCGCAGGGCATAGCGGCCGGCCTCCCGGATGCCGGGCGTTACGCCCAGAAGATCGGTGTAGAAAACGGCATCCCCGTTCGGCACCGCCTCCATATCCCCGAGCCCCGGGAACCGGATCGTGTGAATCATGTCGGTTTCGTGCTGCTGTTCGGCCGGGACTTCGAGTTTTTTGCCGTCCCGTATGAAAACCGAGGGCCGCTTCTGGGAGCGCAGCACCATGTCGAAATTCCAGCTGATCTTGTAGTCGAGAGGGTTGGTGCAGGCTTTCTTTTCGGGGATGCCGCCGCAATAAGAGTTCAGCACGTGCAGCTCGTCGAACTGACGCACGGCATGCCCGCAGATGACGAGATCGATGCCGGGGTCAAGGCCGCATTCCGGCATGAGGCTGACGCCGGCGGCCTTGGCCGGTTCGTGCAGGTGTCGGATGGGTTTGCCGTAGTTGGTGCTGACCAGCGGGACCCTTGTTTCCAGGGCCGCCTCGAAGGCATTGGCCATGAAAGCCAGCGGCAGGAGATCGATGGCGGCGTCAAACCCCTGATTGAAAAGGGCCAACAGGGCCTTTTTGGAGGAGCCGTCCACCTGGGCCGGCTTGATCTTGGAAACGTCGGCGATGGCTGCGAGCCTGTCCCATTCTTTCAGGCTGACATCCGCACAGATGATTTCGCGCACCCGGCCGCTGCGCGCCAAGTCGATAAGCGCGGCCTTGCCCTGCATGCCCAGGCCGCCCAGAACCGCGATTTTCATAGAGTCTCCTGATGGTGGGTGGAACGGATTGATAGCGGCAGTTAATAGGTATTCGGCATTTTTGTCAACATGGAAATCGGGAGGGAAAACGCCGACTCACGGTTGAAAAGCTCGTTGAGAACTCTGCTCAGGGGCTGACCGTCACATAATAGCCCTGTTCCCCGCGTTGGATCATGAGGACCAGAGAGGGTTTCTGCCTGACCTTGACGACGACCTTGCGAAACTCATCGTGGCTGGCGATGCCGGCTTCGTCGATCTGGCGGAGCACATCCCCCGCGCGGAGGCCTATCCGCGCCAGTTGCGAGCCGGATCGGACCTCCGTGATCAACACGCCTTCCCTGACCGCGATGCGGAAAGCTTTCCGGTTTTTCGGCGTCAAGTCCTCCACTTTGATTCCCAGCAGGCTCCAAGCCAGTTGATCGGCGCGCTCGATGGGAAACTCGCTGGTTTTGACAGACACCGTCTGGGTTCGGCCGCCGCGCCATACCTGGATCTCGAGCCGTTCGCCGGCGGCTGCGGACTTGGAGGCGGACAGGTAGTCGTCAAGCCCGGCGATCTTGCGGTTTCCCATCGCCAGCAGGACGTCGCCTTCGCGCAGCCCGGCCCGCTGCGCCGGGCTTTCGGGCTCGATAGCCTTGACCATCACGCCCTTGCGTCCGGGATATTTCAGGTATTGGGTGATTTTTTCGTCCATTTCCTGGACGACCAGCCCGGTCCAGGCCTGTTTCACTTCGCCGTATTGGATCAGGTCTGCGACGGTTCGCTTGGCCTTGCCGATGGGGATGGCAAAGCCGATGCCCTGGGCCTTGGCATAAATGGCGGTGTTGATCCCGATCAGCTCGCCGTTGATGTTGAGCAGCGGGCCGCCGCTGTTGCCGGGATTGATCGAGGCATCGATCTGGATGAAATCCTGGAACACACGCTCGTCGGTGCGGATGCTGCGGTTGAGGGCGCTGATCACACCGGTGGTCACCGTGTGTGAAAAACCGAACGGGTTGCCGATGGCAATCACCGTCTCGCCGATCATGAGATCGTCGCTGTTTCCCATGGCAATCGACGGGAGTTTTTCCCTTGTATCGATCTTGAGCACGGCCAGGTCCGAGTCGGGGTCGGCCCCGATGATCCGGGCCTCGTACTCACGCTCATCCTGCAGCACCACCTTGATGGTTCCTGATCTTTGGATGACGTGGGCGTTGGTCAGGATGAGGCCCCGCTCGCCGTCGATGATGACCCCCGAGCCCAGGCTTGTGTGCTCCCGGCGCCGCTCCAGACGCGGGTCCAAGAAGTCCTTGAAGAACTCGTCGAAAAACGGGCTGCCGAACCCCGCAAAGGGGTTGGCGCGGGCACGGGTCTCGTAGGCGGTGCTGATGTTGACAACGGCCGGGCTCACCTTGCGCACCGCTCTGACCACGGCGCTTTCCCGCAAGCTGTCCGTTGCTGCTGCACCCACTTGGGGGTGCAGCAGCAAATAGATGGAAATGGAAATCAATAGGCCGCAGGTGCAGCGAAGCAGAATGCTACGGTCGCGCGCTTTTAAAATTGGCTTTTTCATTTAGTTAAGCTATATAAATAAATTTTTATTTGATCCGGTCGGTGAGGCTGCGTTTTTTTCGATCCTGGAATTTACAACTATCTATAAGCAAGATTTTTTGCTTATACAAGTCAAAGGCCGTATCGGCAACTTTAGCCACACGATATGGAAAAACATTTGGATTTCCTGACCACAATCGAAAAGCCGAGCCGCTACCTGGGCTCGGAGATCAATGCGGTGCGCAAAGACCCGAACAGGGTCAAACTGCGCGTGGCCCTGGCATTTCCCGACCTGTATGAAATCGGCACCTCCCATTTCGGGCTGCAAATTCTTTATCACATTCTCAACCGCCGGCCTGAGATCGCCGCCGAGAGGGTCTTTGCTCCGGCGCTGGACATGGAAGCCCATCTGCGGCAGACGGGGGGCCTGCTCTTTTCCCTGGAATCGCACACGCCGCTTGAACGCTTCGACATCGTCGGCTTCAGTCTGCTCTACGAACTGAACTACACCAACGTGCTCACCATGCTGGAGCTCGGCGGCATTCCATGGCTGGCCGCCGAGCGGGATTCTTGCCATCCGTTTGTCATTGCCGGCGGGCCCTGCACCTGCAACCCTGAGCCGATAGCCGATTTCTTTGATGCCATGGTTGTGGGGGACGGGGAAGAGGTGATGGTCGAGATGGCCCGCACCTGGCTTGAATGGAAGGAATCCGGCGCTGCCGACCGGCAGAGCCTGCTCAAGCGCTGGTCCGGGCTGGAAGGGGTTTACGTACCGTCGTTTTTCGAGCCGAGCTACGACGCCTCCGGGCTGCAGACGGTTGTCCCGCGCTTCAAGGACTATTCCAACGTCAAGCGCGCCGTCGTCGCCGACCTTGATGCGGCACCGTTTCCCGACCGGCCGGTGATCCCTTTCGGGAAACCCGTGCACGACCGGCTGCGGCTGGAAATCTCGCGGGGCTGCACGCGCGGCTGCCGTTTCTGTCAGGCGGGCATGCTTTACCGGCCGGTGAGAGAGCGCGCACCCGAAAAGCTGTTTAACCAGGCGCTGGAATCCCTGGCCGCCACCGGATACGAGGACCTGTCGCTTCTGTCACTCAGTACCGGGGACTACGGTTGCATCGTGCCCCTGCTGCAGCGCCTGATGGGGCGTTTTGCGGACCAACGGGTGGCGGTTTCGCTGCCCTCGCTCAGAGCCGGCACCCTGACGCCGGAACTGATGGAACTGATCAAGAAGGTGCGCAAAACCGGCTTCACCATAGCGCCGGAGGCCGGCAGCCAGCGGCTGCGGGATGTGATCAACAAGAACATCAGCGAAGCGGACATCGTCGAAACCGTCCGGGATGCCTTTCAAGCGGGCTGGAGGCTCATCAAGCTCTACTTCATGATCGGCCTGCCCACCGAAACCGGGGAGGATCTCGAGGCGCTGGTAGCGCTGGTGCAGAAACTGCGGGCGTTGAGAGGCCCGGCCGGCCGCCGCGGCCAGATCAACGTCAGCGTCGCCGGCTTCATCCCCAAGCCCCACACCCCGTTTCAATGGGTCTCCCAGTTGGGACTGGACGAAACGCGGGCAAAAATCGGCTGGGTTCAGAAGCAGTTCGCCGTGCCCGGGCTCGATGTCAAGTGGCAAAACCCCGAGATGAGCATGCTGGAAGGCGTCTGGGCGCGCGGCGACCGCAGGCTGGGACGTGTCCTGCGGGCCGCGCATCGGCGGGGATGCCGCTTCGACGGCTGGGGCGACCAGCTTAAGCTCGGTGCCTGGCTGGAGGCTTTTTCCGAAACGGGGATCGACCCGGGATTTTACACCACGCGCCATCGGGATTTGAACGAGCCGCTTCCATGGGATCACATAGATTCGCTGGTATCCAAGGAGTTTCTCACGGCCGAGTGGCAGAAGGCACTGGAAGGGGCCGCGACCGGCGACTGTCGCGAGGGTGAATGCAATGCCTGCGGCAGCTGTGACTTCAAACGTATTCAACCCCGGTTGCATAGCGCCACTAGCATCCAGCAGGTAAGCCTTGCGAACGCGGAGGCCCCCATGGCCTACAAGAAAATCCAGGCTCATTATTCGAAAACAGGCCCGGCGCGGTTTTTCGGCCACCTGGAGCTGGTCAACATCTTCCTCCGGGCCTTGCGGCGCGCGTGCATACCCGTGAAATTCTCGGAGGGCTTCCACCCCAAGCCCCGGGTGGCTTTCGACAACCCGCTTCCCACCGGTTTCGAGAGCGATGACGAGCGCATGGTGATCACCGTTCCCTGCGGGGTGTCCGCGTCCGAACTGCTGGAAGGACTGAACCCGCAGCTGCCGGAGGGCTTGCGCATTCAGGGTTGCAGCGAGAGCATCGAACCTCTGTCGTCGTGCAGCACGTTTAGGATTTGCCCTGGACCGTCTCTTGCGGATTCCTTCGGTGGTTCCTTTGATAATTACGATCCCGGCCAGGAGCTTGAGATTTCTTCGCACAAAGGGAAGTTGAAAAAGATTGCTTTAAAGGATATTCTAAAAGAGGTTCGCATGGCGGACCCTGCATGCGTGGACATCACCCTGTGCAGCGAGCCCGGAAAGAGCGTGAGGCCGACCGTGCTGCTCAAACAGGTGTTCGGGTTTTCCGCTGAGGACCTGCAACACATTCGGTTCCGGAAACTCAGAAACCGCCTATAGTGCTCTGGAATTACATTGTTTTATATGCTTTCGGCCATCTTGACCTGGGGGATTTCATCCCATGTATAAACAGCTCATCATCAACGTCAACGAGCATGAAACGCGGGTTGCCTTGCTGGAGGACGGCACCATCGTCGAACTCCACGTGGACCGCGGGGACGACTCCGACATAGCGGGCAACATCTACAAGGGCAGGGTCCTCCGGGTGTTGCCCGGCATGCAGGCGGCCTTTGTCGACATTGGTTTGAACCAGGCTGCGTTCATCTACGTCGATGATGTATATCAAAATAATTTCAAAGATATAGAGCGTTTTTTTACGCTTGGTGCCGAAGAGGGTGAGGGCCGGCCGGAGGAAGAGGATGTCCCTTTTCCGTCCCCAAAACACGACTTTCTGATCGAGGAACTGCTGGTGGAAGGGCAGCAAGTGCTGGTCCAAGTGGCCAAGTCCCCCATCGGCACCAAAGGGGCTCGCATTTCATCCCACATTTCCATTCCCGGGCGTTTTCTGGTGTTGATGCCCTCCTCGAGCCACATCGGAGTCTCCAGGCGGATCGAAGACGAGGCCGAGCGGTCCAGGCTCAAACAACTGGTGCATGAACGGCGCAAAGACAATTCCGGCTACATCATCCGCACGGCGGCTGAAGGCGAAACCGAAGAGAAGATCGTTTATGAGATAGGCTTTCTCAACAACCTGTGGGAGAACATCCAGCTCAAGTTCGAAACGGCTACAACACCCTCCATGATTTACCAGGATCTTTCCATCAGCCTGCGGGCGGTGCGGGACCTGCTGATCCACGAAGTCGAAAAACTGGTGATCGACTCGAAACCCACTTATGACGCCGTGCTCTCCTTTTTGGACACCTACATGCCGAGCCTGAAAGAAAACGTTATCCTTTATGATAGCGCCGAGCCGGTCTTCGATGCCTACAACCTGGAAGGCGACATCTCCAGGGCCCTGAAGCGCAAGGTCTGGCTGAAATCCGGCGGCTACATCCTCATCGAGCACACCGAAGCCCTCACCGCCATCGATGTCAACACCGGTCGTTATGTCGGCAAGCACAACCTGGAGGAAACCATTCTTAAGACCAACCTCGAAGCGGTCAAGGAAATCGCTTACCAGATCCGCTTGCGGGACATCGGCGGCATCATCATTATGGATTTCATCGACATGGAAAAGAAATCCAACCAAGAACGGGTGGTCAGCGCCTTCAGGGAAGCTTTAAAGCGCGACAAGGTCAAAACGCACGTCCTGCCCATGTCGGAAATGGGCCTGATCCAGATGACCCGCAAGCGCACCCGGGAGCCTTTGACCCGCATTTTGTGCGAGCCCTGTTTCTACTGTGACGGCGAGGGCTATATCGTATCCCGGCAGTCGGTCTGCTACCATGTCTACCGCGAGATCCTGCGCAGTTCCCGGGATGTAATGGGCCAACGGGTGGCCATCCGAGCCAATCCTCAAGTGGCTGAGTTCCTGCATCGGGAGGAAAACCATCTGATCGGCAGCTTGGAGCGTTGCTTGGCAAAACAGATCGTAATTTACCCGGAACCCCAGTTTCACATGGAGCAGTTCGAAATTTTCGAGATTCAGGATAATTAGACCCCATCAAGCCAACCTTCTTTCGCTGTGGCCCCGCCTTCTCCTGTTATTCTTCTTGACAGCCACCGACTAATGTGATTAATTCCAAAGGTTTTTATTTGACGACTTCATAATCAACCCCATTTTCGGCGGACCTGGCCGTGGTCGCCGGGGATACGGTTTTTTATGGAGTGGTTGTGTTTGTGATCGCTGCGATGAGGCCTAGCGGGACCGTCGCATCAAATAAAAAGGACAGACAATCATGAAAAGACCGTTTCAGCCCAGCAGACTTAGGCGTGTACGCAATCATGGGTTTCGAAAACGCATGTCCACCAAGGGCGGCCGCCGGGTGTTGAACCGTCGCCGGGCCAAGGGGCGCGTCCGCCTGGCCGGTTGATGCCGCTCGATCTTTGAATGCGGCAGGTTAACTGACAGCCCGAGGTTGCGACGCCGTTGCGCTTTTTTCTGAAGAAAGCCGATAGGATCCTGAAGCGTTCCGAATTTGTCGGCTTGTCTAATTCCGGACGGGCGATTCACGGGGAGTTTTTCATCGCAGTGGTGGCTCCGAGTCGCAGCGAAAGGTCTCGACTGGGGGTAACTGCCAGTCGCAAGGTTGGAGAGGCTGTCCAACGCAATCGCATCAAACGGTTGGCAAGGGAATTTTTTCGCAGAAACCGGCAGCGAATCAAAGGCAGTTGGGACATCAACCTCATTGCGCGCAAAGGCGCCGCCGAGCAGACCAACGCGGTCATTTTCCTGGCGCTTGACGATATTTTCACGAGGCTATCGAGGCAGCTTGAAAGCTAACCAGTCGTTGAAACACATATTGACAACTGCAATTCGTATTTATCAGATCGGCCTGTCTCCGCTTTTAGGGCCTTCGTGCCGGTTCTATCCCTCCTGTTCGGAATACGCCCGCCAAGCCATTTTGCGTCACGGACCGGCCAGGGGCTCACTCCATGCGCTCAAACGGCTGCTGCGTTGCCATCCGTTTCATGCCGGAGGCGTTGACCCGGTTCCCTGAGCCCGAGGTATCAATAACCCCGGTGGACCGTTGCCAGGCTTCAGTGGCCCCAGAAAAGCGCTAATCATCGATATCGAAAAGTTTTTTAGGAGATCGACATGGACCAGATGCGGTTGCTTATAGCGCTTGTTCTCTCTTTTCTTGTATTCATGCTGTGGAATGT
>Ga0075339_1000076_pt1 | contig 11592 bp, 10 predicted proteins | sample RushMan_CattailN_4_FD_120076 | JGI IMG/M metagenome (GOLD analysis project Ga0075339, IMG submission 120076) | Natural and restored wetland microbial communities from the San Francisco Bay, California, USA, that impact long-term carbon... | ecosystem: Environmental > Terrestrial > Soil >... | reverse complement strand
GTCCAGGAGGGGGAAGGCTACGCCGGTCGTGAGCAGGGATATGCCCAGGTCAAGCCGCTCAAGCCGCGCATCCTGGAGATCGCCGAGTTCGCCCGCCGGATGAAATACACCCGCTTGGGTCTGATCTTTTGTGCCGGGTTGGCCCGGGAGGGAAAGCTGGTCGCGGAATTTTACCGTGCCAAGGGCTTCGAGGTGCTCTCGACCATCTGCAAGGTGGGCCAGGTGCCGAAGGAAAAGATAGGAGTCACGGACGCGCAGAAGATCGCGATCGGTCGGCACGAGAGCATGTGCAACCCCATCTCCCAGGCCATGACGATGAACGCCGCACAAACCCATTTCAACGTGCTGCTCGGGCTGTGCGTGGGCCACGACTCGCTGGTCTTCAAGTACAGCGAGGCACCTTGCACGGTGCTGGCGGCCAAGGACCGGGTTTTCGGCCACAACCCGCTCGCCGCCGTCTACACGCTGGACAGCTACTACCGATATCTCAAGCAGCCGCTGGACGATTGAACCGGCAATTGATATGCCAATTCGTGTTCGGGTGTAGTCGGAGCGGGGTGTCTGCCGCGGCGAGCACCCCGCTCCGACTGTGCGTGAGATGTCAGAATTTGGCGTATTTGATTGCCGGAGTTAATGACGCCTCATTGCCATTCGGGTTTCCGGCCTGAGAGATAGGCGGCTGCGGCTTCTCTTGCATCCGGACTGTATTGGGCTCGTTTCTGCAGCGTGAAGTAGGCCTTTAAGGCGGAATCATAATCCGTTGCGAAGGCTCCGCTTAACATCAGCTTGCTCATGCGGGCGCCCGTCGAGCATGCCGCCAGGTAATCGCGGGCAACCCCATGCAGTTGCCCTTGGAAATCATCCGCGGCAACGATGTGATCCACGAGCCCGATCCGCAGCGCCTCCTCCCCCGTGATATTCCCGCCGCCCAAAGTCATTTTCTTCGCCCTCCCCCACCCGATGTATTTGGGCAGCCTCCAGGTGCTCAAGCCCGGGATCAGCGATTCCTTGACGGCAGGCAGCCCGATCTGGCAGTCGGCGGTGCTGACCCGAATGTCGCAGGCGAGTGCCAACTGCAGAGCGCCGCCGAGGCAGTAGCCGTGCATCCCCGCGATGACGACCTTTTCCATTGTCTCGAAGCGTCGGAGCGCCTCTTCCCAACGCTCGTGATACGTCATGTCGATTTTGTGTGCCGCATACTCCTTGAGATCGATCCCGGTTGAAAACGCGCGGCCCCGGCCGCGGATCACGACGACGCGCACATCCGAATCCTCCAGCAACGCAAGCGCCATCCGGTTGATCTCAAAGGTCGCGTCGTTGTCCATGGCGTTCAACGCCGCCTCGCGCGTGAAGGTCAGCCAGGCCAGCCGGCCCTCTTTCTCTAATTTCATGCGTTCCAGCTCGAGCAGTGTTTCCATTTTTTACCTCCGCAGACACAGCATGCAATACAATCCAATGGTAGCGCCGGGCCGTTGCTCAAACGCCCCAACCCAAAACGCATACTTGCGAATCGCGCCATGATATTATACTGATAGGCATATTAATAAATGAAATATGTTCATTTATTATACAACATTGACTTAAATCTAATGATTAAATATGGTATAGGCAATTCATTTCTTTGGAACTGGGTCCATCGTCTCAGGCCCGGCGGCCGTGGGCGTTCTCCGATCACCGTTTTTCATTTTCAAAGGAGGTGTCGCATGAAAAGGGGAAGTTTCTTCTCAGTGTTCCTGTTGCTCACCGTATCCTGGCTTCTCATCTCCCCGGCTCGGGCCGCGCAGCCCATTGTCTTGGGGTGCCCGCTCTCAACGGCCTTTCTTTATGGGTGGGATGCCGAGCGCGGATTCACTCTGGCGATGGAGGAAATCAACGCCGCGGGAGGGGTTGCCGTCGGTAGTGAAAAACGGCCCTTTAAAATGGAGGTTATCGACACGCGCGACCTGGAACCCGGGGTGCCGGTAAGCGAAGCCCTGCTTGCCGTCGAAAAGCTCATATTGGACAAGAAAGCCGATTTCATTCTCGGGGGCCCGGTCCGCTCAGAAGCAGCCTTGGCGGCCATGCCGCTGCTTTCCAAGTACAAGAAGGTGTCCATCCTCACCAGCGGGGTGCTGACCCCGAAGTACAGTCAAATGGTGGCCGAGCAGTACGACAAGTTCAAATACTGCTTCCGCATCCACGGCGAGGCCAAAAACCTGGTGGGCGAAATTTTCGCCAACTTCGCCGAACTCAAACAGAAGTACGGGTTCAACAATCTTTTCATCATGGCCCAGGATGTCAGCCACGCTCGCGGGGCGGCCGAACTCGTTAAGAAGCTCGCGACCGACAAGGGCTGGAACGTCACGGGACTGGAGATCTACCCTACCGGCGCGACAGACTTCTCCATGGGCCTGCTGAAGGCCAAGGATTCGAAAACGGAAATCATCAACATTTGGATGGACATGCCCGAGAGCTCCATCCTGCTCAAGCAGTGGTTCGACATGAAGGTCCCCGCCCTGCCCTTCGGCTCGACCCTCGCCGCGGCCGAACAGCCCGGCTTCTGGAAAGCCACGGAGGGCAAAGGCGAATACACGCTCTGCAATGTGGTCAATGCCGGCAACGCCCCATCCAATGCAACGCCCTGGACGATGAAGTTCTATGACGCCTACGCCAAGCGCTGGGGGATCGAGCCCGAAGGGTTGGGAAGCTCGAGCAGCTACATGGCGGTATATGTGTTGAAAGACGGCATTGAGCGCGCCGGATCGCTTGATCCCGACAAGGTGGTTGCCGCGCTGGAGAAAACCGATCTGATGGGGGTTTACGGACGGCTGCGCTTCGATCCCAAGAGCCACCAGGTCATCCCCTCCACCGACCCGAAAGAAGGTGCGGTCGGCAGCATCCTGCAATGGCAGGCCGGCAAGCGCGTGGTCGTGTACCCGAAAAGCATTGCGATGGGAGAAATCAAGCTGCCCCCCTGGATGCAGAAGTAAGACCCAAAAGTAAGGCGCAGCGGTAAATGGAAATCCTCATTTACGGCACCATCAACAGCGTGGCGCTGGCACTGTACGCCCTGGGCTTTGCCTTGGTTTACGGCATCAGCCGGCTGCCCAACTTCGCCCACGGCGCGCTCTATGTGCTGAGCGGCTTCATCACATGGAGCGCCCTCAACACGCTAAAACTCAACTACCTCCTCAGCATCATCCTGGCCATGGCGGTCACGGCGCTGATCGGAGCGGTCATCTACCGGTTGTTCCTGATCCGGGTCCGAGGCATGGAGATTTCAGAAATAATTGCCTCCTATGCCATCGGCCTGGCCATCCTCGAAGGGCTGAGATGGGGCGGCTTCAAGGGCATGACATACACCCTGCCGCCCTTCATCGAGGGCAGCGCCTCCATTGCCGGCATCTCGGTCGATTACCAGCGGATATCGGTGATCGGCATCGGTGCCGCCTTGGTGGCTGTTCTATGGCTATTCACCCACCACACCCGCATCGGGCTGGCGCTGCGGGGCATGGCCCAGGATGAGAGAGCCGCGCTGATGCTGGGGATCGACTCGGACGTCATGGCGGTGGTGGCCATGGCGGTCGGCTCCATGCTGGCTGCGTTGGCCGCCATTTTGCTGCTGCCCCTGGGCAACATCGTGGTGGAATCCGGGTACAATGTGCTCATCCTGGCCATTGCCGTCTGCATCGTCGGCGGACTCGGCAGCTGGATCGGAGCGGTTCTGGCGGCTTTCTTGATCGGGTTTGCCCAGATCCTGACGGTCGTTTACCTGGGCGCGCACTTCCAGATGGTGGTGGCCCTGCTGGCCATCATCCTGACGTTGATCCTCAAGCCGTCGGGGCTTTTCGGCCGGCAGAAGGAGTTGGAGGAGCGGGTATGAGTTCGGAAAAGCAACAGCAGCGGCGGGAACGGATCGATCGGGGAATCAAGGTTCGCACGGGGGGGATTTATGCCCTGATGTCCTGGCGCGAGCTGGCGTATCTGATCTCCCCGCGGCTGCTGCTGATCGCCGGGCTGCTCCTGCTGCCGCTGGTGATGCCCGGCATGTACTGGAAACGGGTGATCTCCATCGTCTGCATTTATGCCTTGCTGGCCCTGGCGTTTGATTTTCTTGCCCATTTTGTCGGGCTGGTTTCGCTGGGAGGGGCGTTTTTCGTCGGGGTCGGCGGTTACCTCTCTGCCCTTCTCAACACCAAAATGGGCCTGTCTCCCCTGGTCTGCGTGCCGGGTGCCGCGTTGATGGGCGGGGTGATCTGCACCCTGATGCTCATGCCGTGCCTTCCTCTCAGAGGGGTTTACTTCGCCATCGTGACCCTGATGTATCCTCTTTTTTTGGCCCGCGTGATCGAAGCCCTGGACATTCTCGGCGGCACCGACGGCATCATGGGCATCGACAGCTTCCCGAACCCCTGGCTCGAACAGTATTTTGTAATTTCCGTCGTGCTGGTGTTTCTATTTGTGCTTCGCAGGCTGGTCAACACGGACCTCGGGCTGGTCCTGCGCGCGGTCAAGGACAACGACCAGGCGGTGAAGGCCTCCGCCATGAACATTACGCACTACAAGGCCATGGCCGTGTTTATCGCTTCCTCCATCGGCTGCCTCGCCGGCGCCTGCCTCGTCCACATTTACATGTGGGCCGGGATTTCGACCTTCGCGCTTGATTTTTCGGTGCTCCCGATCGCGGCCACGGTCATCGGCGGCAGCGGCACGCTGGTCGGGCCGCTGATCGGATGCCTCATTCTGGTACCTGTCTCCGAACTTCTCCGGGACTTCGGCACCCTGCGCATCGTTTTTTATTCCCTGATCCTGTTGGCCTTCATCGTCTTTCGCAGCGAGGGCTTGATGATCTACGGCCAGCGCAAATACCACCAACTGGAGAGATGGAAGGCCATATGAAGGCCGAGCCGATCCTGGAGGTCCGCGAGGTGACCAAGACCTTCGGGGGCATCATTGCGCTGAACCGATTGAGTTTCGATGTCTTCCGGGGCGAAATTCTTGGAATCATCGGCCCCAACGGTTCCGGGAAAACCACGGTGGTCAACTGCATCACCGGTTTCATCAAGCCGACCGCCGGACGGGTCTTGTTTCGCGGAAACGACATCACCGCCAAACCGCCCCACAAGATCGCCGACCTGGGCGTTACGCGGACCTTCCAGATCATGCGCCCCTATTACAGCCTGCCCGCCTACAAAAATCTGGTAATCCCGCTTTTCTCCCCCCGGGCGCGCCGGACCGGAGGGTGGCGCGGCGGCGGCCGGATGGGCGACCGCAACACCGTGGGCATCGACATCCTGGAGGAAATCGGCTTCGAGCGGGACTCCTACGTCCCCTACAAGACGACCTCGACTCTGCCCACGGGCTATCTCAAACGTCTGGAACTGGCGCGCTGCCTGGCCCTCAAACCGGAGATGATTCTCTGCGACGAGGTGTTTTCAGGACTGAGCATGAGTGAAATCGCCAGCATGGTGCCTTTGATCGAACGTCTCCAGATGGACGGTATCACGCTCATCATGATCGAGCATCGACTAAGGGAGCTCTTTCAGGTCGCAAACCGAGTCATGGTGCTGAATTTCGGAGAGAAGCTCGTCGAAGGCAGCGCAGAAGAGGTCATGACCGACCCCCGCGTCCGGGAGGCCTATTTCGGGTCCGAGGAGGTCGAGGAGGTGATGACCCATGCTTGAGGCCAGCGGCCTGATGGTTTTCTACGAAAACATGCTGGCGTTGAACAACGTCGGCATCCGCTGCGAAGGAGACCAGATCGTCGGGGTGTTCGGAGCCAACAGCGCCGGGAAGTCCACGCTGATGTACGCGCTCTCCGGGATCATTCTCGACATCCGCAAGAAGGAGGAAATGGCCGGCGGCGAGCGCGTCACCCTGGCAGGCAGCATTCGCTGGGAGGGACAGGAAATAGCCTCCGTAAAACCCAGCCGCAGGGCGCGGATGGGCATCGTGCTGTGTCCCGAACGGCGCCGAATCTTCGGCGAGAGCACCGTGCTCGAAAACCTGAAGATCGGCGCATACCTGGCCGGGGCTGCCCAGGCCAGCGAAACCCTGGACTTCGTTTTTCACGTGTTCCCGGCCCTGAAAAAACTGAAAAACAGAGTCGGCGGGTTTCTTAGCGGCGGAGAGCAGCAAATGCTGGCCATCGGCCGGGCGCTGATGGCACAGCCGAAGATCCTCCTGCTGGATGAACCGCTGCTCGGTCTCAGCCCGCTCATGCAAGCCATGCTCATGCGCGCCACCCGAGAGATCCGGGAGGAAAGAAAAATCGCCATCATCATTACCGAGCAATACGCGCGTCCCGTCATTCCGATCGTCGATTACGCCTTCATCCTGGAAAACGGCTCGGCCGTCATGTCGGGCACCCGCCAGGAACTGATGGACAATCCGGATGTCAGGTCGGCTTACTTCGGGATTTGAACGGATGGTTGCGGCTCGCCGCGGCGCGCAATCCGCTCCGCCTTCACCCGTGCAGGAGACGGCATATTTGATGGCCGGCTTTTATAGTTACGACAGGGGTTATAAGGACGTATGATGACGACTGCCGATGCTCTGACGAAAGAGGCGACCTTCACCCGCTTTGACCGCATGAGCGAAGCCTATCCGGAGCGCATCGCCATCATCTATCTCGGCGAATCCATTTCCTACAGGCGGCTGCGGGAACTGAGCGAACGCTTCGCCGGTGCGCTGGTCGACCTCGGGGTTCGCAAGGGCGACCGGGTGATGGTCTACATCGCCAACTCGGTGCAATGGGTGATTGCCTTCCTGGGGATTCAGAAAATCGGCGCCGTCATCGTACCGGTATCCCCCATCTACACCTCGCATGAAATCGCCTACATGATTCAGGACTCCGGCGCCGGGGTCATCGTCTGCATGGACACCAATTTCGGCTACGTCAACGACGCTTTGTCGAAAACCGGGCCCAAGCAGGTGATCGTCACGAATCTGGCCGATCTGCTGCCGGGCTGGAAAAGGATGCTCGGCAGGCTCTTCGACAAAATACCCTCCGGCAAGGTGGGGCGGGGCGGCGGCGTGCACAGCTTCCGGAAACTGCTCGAGCATGCCCCCATCGCGGCGGCGGCACCGATCGATCCCGCGGCTGATCTGTCCTATGTCCTTTACACCGGCGGCACCACGGGCTTTCCGAAAGGGGTCCCGGGCACCCACATCGGAATGACCTCCTACGTGAACGACGTCACCGAAGACGTGGCGGCCGGCCACCTTGTGGAGGGCGGCGACACCTACATCGCCGTCAATCCCCTTTTCCACATCATGGCGCTGGGCCTCTTCATGGCCATCGGGCTGAACAAGGCCAACACCGTGTCCCTGATGCCGGTTCCGGAAGTGGATGCCATCCTGGAATCCATCCAGCGCCATCGGGTCAGATGGCTGCTCGGCGTGCCGGCCCTGTACCGGATGATCCTCGAAAACGACCGGTTTGATCGCTACCGGTTGAGCTCCCTGAAGTACTGCTTCTGCGGCGGAGACGTGCTGCCGGAGGAAGTCAAGGAGCGCTGGCGGGAGCGTTGCAGCATCCCCATCTATCAAGTCTACGGTTCCACCGAAGTCGGGCATGTGGCCTACAGCCGAATTGGAGAGGAACCCAGCCCGCGTGCCATCGGTTATCCATTGAAAAGCCGGTCGTGCATGATCGTAGAGCCCGAAACGTTGACGCCTGTCGCCGAAGGTGAAAGCGGCGAGTTGCTGGTCAGCTCGGAGTATACTTTGAAGCAGTATTACAACAAACCCGAGGAGACCCGCCGGACCTTCGTCGAGATCAACGGCCGGACGTGGTGCCGCATGGGCGACTACGTCAGTGCGAAGCCCACCGGCGAATTGATATACGTGGAGCGGTCCGCAGACATTATCAAGCACAAGGGCTACCGGGTCTCGGCTTCCGAAGTGGAGGCGGCCCTGCAGGACCACCCGACGGTCATCGGCGCCTGCGTGGTGGGCGTCCCCGACCCCAAGGTCGGGGAGCGCATCAAGGCCATCGTGGTGCTGAAAGAGGACGCTCGCGGCGTCGGCGGAACCGAGCTGCTGCAATTTTGCCGGGAACGGCTGGCTGCCTACAAGGTGCCCTCCTATGTGGAGTTCCGGGACATGCTGCCCAAATCCAAGGTCGGAAAACTGTTGCGCCGAGAGGTGCGGGATGAAGAGCAACGCAAGATTTCCAAGGATCAAAAGCCCCAACACCGTATCGGGAGCGAAGGATAATGGCATCGGACATACTGAAAGACAAACGCATATTGGCCGTGGATGATGAACCGGACGTGCTCGACACGCTTCAGGATATCCTCGATGAGCACGAAGGCCTGGTGTTCGACCGCGCCCTGAATTATGAGACCGGCTTTCACCTGCTGCGCTCATGGAGCTACGACGCGGTCATCCTGGACATCATGGGTGTGCGCGGTTTCGACCTTCTCAATGCCTCCGTGCACCTCGGATTTCCAACGGTCATGCTCACCGCCCATGCGTTTTCAGCGGCGGACCTCAAGAGGGCAATCGAAATGGGCGCCCGCGCCTATATCCCGAAGGAAAAAATGTTCGACATCGCCGCCTTCCTGGAGGATGTGTTGACGCTGGAGCACCGCTCAAATCTGAAGCGCATGTTCCAGCGACTGGGGAGCGTCTTCAATAAAAAATTCGGCTCGCAATGGATGGAAGACGAAAAAACGTATTGGGAGCAGGTGGCGTCCGGAAACTACGAGCCGCGACCGGTCATTTTGAAAAAATAACTCAAAAAACCTTTCCCCCGAGCGCCGCTGCATGCTGATGGTAGTCGGGAAAAAAGCGGAGCAACGCCCCTGAGCCTCTCTGACTTTCGAAAAAAGCCGGAAAGTATCAGCGAGCCGCTTTTTTCTTGTCCACCGCAGCGTTGAATTTCTCTGCGTCGATGATGAAGCGCTCGTGGGTTGCCTTGCAGATACTGTCGACGCCGTCATGGGCTTCCAGAGCAAAGGCAAGCTTGCGTCCCTCCACCTTTTCCAGCCGCCCCTTGACGGTCACGGTGAATCCCGGTGGTGTTGCGGCGGTGTGGGTCAGATGGATGCCGATGCCCACGGTCTGCTGCCGCGGCCAGTCGATATGCGGGTTGACGAACTTGATGCAAGTGAACTCGAGCAGTCCCACCAGGAAGCCGGTGGCCAGCACCTCCGGCATCGTTTTGCCTTCGGAAAACTCGGGAAACAGGTGTGGCACGGTCTTCGCCGCCGGAACGGTGTAGGAGAATTCAAAGGCCATGCCCTCTTTAAGTGTCTGACTCATCGTCGTCCCTCCCTGATAGGGTGTTCGGCCATGCTGCTCATTTCGGGGTCTTCTGCGCCAAGTCGGAAACAATCGCTCCCAACGCCTTCAGCGCCGCCTGGATCTTCTTGCTGAAAGGCACGGCGCAGCTGATCTGGATGTAGTTGCTGAAGTGTTTCGAGTTCGAACACACCGCGCCCGGTATGATCGCGATATTTTGATCGAACGCCTGCTGATACACATCCAGCCCGTCGACCGCCGCAGGCAGCTGAACCCACAGCAGCGAGCCGCCCTGCGGTACGGCCAATCGCGTTTGATCCGGGAAATAATTCTGGATCGCAAGGGCGGTCCTGAACGTTTGTTTTTTCAAAACGCCTCGCAGGACTCGTAAATGCCTCTCATAGGCGCCTCCGGCCAAAAACCCGGACACAAGGTGTTGGTCCAGGGTGGATGTGCAAATCGTGATGCCCGCCTTCAACCGCTGGATCTTCTGACTGAAACGTGCCCCCGGAATGACATAGCCCAGCCGCAGGCCGGGCGCCAGCGTTTTCGAGAAGGACGAGCAGGTCAGCACGAGGCCTTCACGGTCGTAGGCCTTCAGCGGAACCGGTCGATGGTCGCCGAAGTAGAGCTGGCTGCTGATATCGTCTTCAATGACGGGAATCTCATGACGGCTCAACAAGTCGACCAGGGCTTTCTTCTTCCAATCGGGCATCAGCGCGCCGATAGGGTTCTGAAAATTGGGCATGAACAGGCAGGCCCCGATTTTGTTCCCACGGATGCATCTCTCGAGCTCGTCGAGGTCCACCCCTTCCTTCGGGTCTGTGGCGACTTCGGCCACGAGCAAGCCGAGTTCCTTGAGCAGCTGCAGGAAGGTCAGGTTCGTCGGAGCTTCGATCGCAACGGTGTCGCCCGGCCTCGTCACGGCCAGAAGCGAAAGTGCGACCGCCTCGGTACAGCCGTTGGTGATGACGATGTCCTCCGGCTCGATGCTCTCCAGCACGCCCAGTGTCTGCAGCGCGATCTGTCGCCGAAGGCCCGGGTAACCCTCGGAGGGCGAATAGGACAGCAGTGCCCGCAGGTCGGCGTGGCTTAAAGACTTCAGCATCCGAGCCAGCGGCTTCACCGGCAGAAGCGCCGAATCCATTCCGGTGTTGCCGAAAGGCACAAAGCGGGGGTTGCTGATGGCCGCAACGACCGAGTTGACGACCGGTGCCAGATAGATCTGCTGCGGAATCGACGCCTTTTTTCGGACCACCGGTGCTTCAAGTTTTTTCAGGGAAACCGGCAGCACGAAATAGCCGGATTTGGGGCGCGACTCCACAAAACCCGAACTCTCGAGCTCTTGATAGGCCTGATACACTGTCGAGATGCTCAAGTTGCTCTGGCGGTGAAGCCGACGAAGCGATGGCAGCTTCTCGCCCGGCTGGTAGGCCCCCTCAAAAATCCGCTTTTCGATCTCGGCCGCCAACTGCCGGTACCGGAACCCATGCCGGCCGCCGGATTTCCCTTCAAAATTAGGCAACGGACGGGGCATTCGACTCGATTATCTCCTGAGTGCGCCGGGCGCAGCCCGGCGCATCTGTTATGGCTTTTTTTTTAAAATTCTGTGTCTGTTTTTAGTTAACACAAGCGGTATGCTGCGTGCAAGAAAATGTCATCCACAAGACCACACACATGGAGAGCAAGCGATGAAACCATCACGCGTCCGAAAACCCGAACGATCCGAGAGCTTCACCGTCAAGAGCGGACTGGCGCAAATGCTGAAGGGCGGCGTCATCATGGACGTGGTGTCGCGCGAACACGCCCTCATCGCGGAGGAGGCCGGCGCCGTGGCCGTGATGGCACTGGAACGGGTCCCGGCCGATATCCGTGTCCAGGGAGGAGTTGCGCGCATGTCCGATCCCGGGCTCATCCGCGACATCATGGAAGCCGTCAGCATCCCCGTGATGGCCAAATGCCGCATCGGACACTTTGTCGAAGCTCAAATCCTGGAGGCCATCGGCGTCGACTACGTGGATGAAAGCGAGGTCCTCACTCCGGCCGATGAGCACCACCACATCAACAAGCATGCCTTCGGGGTCCCGTTTGTCTGCGGCTGTCGAAATCTGGGCGAGGCCCTGCGCCGCATCGGGGAGGGCGCGGCCATGATTCGCACCAAGGGCGAAGCCGGAACAGGGGATGTGGTGGAAGCCGTGCGGCACGCTCGAACCGTCCTGGGCGAAATCCGCAAGCTGCTGACCATGCCGGATGACGAGCTCATGGCCTACGCCAAGGGGATCGCAGCGCCCTTTGAGCTGGTGCGGCAGGTCAAGCAGTTGGGGCGCCTGCCGGTGGTGAATTTCGCTGCCGGGGGTATTGCCC
>Ga0075339_1000075_pt1 | contig 11595 bp, 10 predicted proteins | sample RushMan_CattailN_4_FD_120076 | JGI IMG/M metagenome (GOLD analysis project Ga0075339, IMG submission 120076) | Natural and restored wetland microbial communities from the San Francisco Bay, California, USA, that impact long-term carbon... | ecosystem: Environmental > Terrestrial > Soil >... | reverse complement strand
GCTCGTGTGGAGCAAGGGCTATGGCTACGCAGACCTCGCGCAGCGCATCCCGACCAGCGACCAGACGCTCTATCGAATCGCTTCCATCAGCAAGACCTTCGCGGCCACGACAGTCGTGCAGCTCGCCGAGCGCGGCAAGCTCTCCCTCGACGATCCGGTCGATCGGCACCTGAAGTGGTTCGTTCCCAGGGACAGCACGCCGGCGTCGACGGTGCGCGTCTGGCATCTGCTTTCGCACAGCGGGGGCCTGCAGCGCGAAGCGCCCGGATCGGACTGGGATGCGCTGGTTTCCCCGGACGCCGATTCGATCGCGAGTGCGACGCGCGACACGCCGCTTGCGCTGCCGCCGCAGATGCGTCTCGCCTATTCGAACTACGGCTACGCCGTCGCCGGGCAGCTCGTCCAGCAGGTCTCCGGCCAGTCTTACGTCAGGTACCTGCGCGAGAACGTGCTGCAGCCGCTGGGCATGACTGCCACGGAGGCCCTCGACGGAAACGAGACGCGGCCCGGCCTCGCCGTGCCCTACGGGCGGCGCAGGCCGGACGGTCCCCGCACGATCGAGCCGCAGATGGCACGCAGCGATGCGTTCGCATCGGTCGGCATGCTCGTGTCGTCCGTGAGCGATCTCGCGAAGTGGGCGTCGTTCCAGTTCCGCGAATCGGACGCGGACGCCGGTCCGGTGCTCTCGGGTGCGTCGCTGCGCGAGATGCACCGGCCTCATTTCCTGCTCCCCGACTGGAGCCAGGGGTGGGGCCTGGGCTGGCGACTCACCCGCAGCGAAGGAGGTGCGCGCATCGATCACGGCGGCAGCCTGCCCGGCTACCGCTCGAGCCTGCTGCTCGATCCGTCTTCGCGGGTCGGCGTGATCCTTCTGATGAACTCGGATGACGGGCCGCGCGAGATGAGTCTCGGAATCCTCAAGGTCGTCGCCGAGCCGATCCGCAAGGCCGCCGCGTCGATCCCGGCCGCGGCCCCGTCGCCCGGCACTGATTTCTCTCGCCTCGAGGGGCGTTATCGAGATCGCTTCGGCGAGCAGGTCTGCCTGCTCGCATCTGGTGGCCGGCTGCAGATGCTCTTTCCCGAGGCTTCGGACATCGATGCATCCGCCGTGACGCTGCGCCAGACCGGACCCTCGAGCTTCGTCACCGAGGCGCCCGCTACCTCGATCACGAGCGCCGTCGAGTCGCAGGTCCAGTTCGTGACGGACGAGGCCGGTCGCGCAACGGAATTCACCATGGAGAACGGCGCGTATCGCTACCGGCGAGCGGAGTGACCGGAAGCTCCTGCATGGCGCCGACAGTCAGCGATCGAGCGCGAGCGCGCGGCGCACCTCGCTCCACGGCACGAGCTTGAAGTTCTGGGGGGCCTGCGGGCTGGTGTTGCGGTCGTCCTGCACGACGAGCAGGCCCTCCGTGAATGGCGCGGGCAGGCGCTGGCTCGTGACGTCGATTCCGTCCGTGCTCGTGACGCCGTCCACTGCGCCGTCGCCGATTCGAAACCGTCCGATGTACTCGTTCGGCGGGCGGCGCCGGTACACGGCGTAGGCGTCGTCGCCCTGGCTCGAGACGAGGAGGTAGCCTTCTCCGCCGCTCGCGCGGTAGATGGTGATGCCTTCGACGTCGGCGACCAGGTGGCCGCCGCCGGTGCGGTCCACGCGCTCGAGCGTCGCGGTCGCGTCCGGCGACGCGGCAAGGCGATAGAAGCCAGTCGCTTCCTCGCCGACGTACAACCACCCGAGTTCGTCGTCGGCCGCGCAACCCTCGGGCTGCCTCCCGAGACGGAACTCACGCACCAGTCGCAGTCCGATCCGCCCTCCCGGGCGCGCCTCGAGTTCGTGCTGCTGGTAACGGCCATCCTTGTCGTTCACGAACACGAAAAGGCGGCCGCCTGCAGGCTCCGCGTACATGCAGAGCCCGTAGATCCGCGCGAGGCCGGTGTCGGGCGCTCCGTCCCCGATGCTCGCGAGGGTCTGCGTGCCCGGTTCGATCACGTACAGCGCAATCGAGTTCCGGTCGCGGTCACTGGCTGCGACGACCGCGACGCGACGTCCGGCGAGTACGAAGCCGTCGCGCAGGTCGACGTTGTTCATGCGCCCGTTGGGCAGCGACTGCACCCGCGTGCCGTCGAGGCGATAGACGTTGAGCCCGCGCTTCTTGTCGGTGCCGATTACCAGCGACGCTGCGGGATCCGCCGGGTTCACCCAGATCGCCGGGTCGTCCGCTGCATCGCCGCGGGAGTCGACGGGTTCGGTCTCGACCGCGGCCTGCGCGAGCGGCACCGGGTCGCGTGCCGCTTGCGCGATGGAGGCGGACAGCGCGTGCGACGTGACCACGAGGATCGTGAGGGCGGCGCGGGCGATGAGGCGGCGGGACTCGCCGGCAGGCGTGCCGGGTCGCCGCTGCGGACGCGCCGCGCTGCAGGCGGTGCCGGCCCTGGCGACGGTTCTCAATTGAATCGTCGCGGCGACAGAAAGCCGACAGGAAGCTCCGTCCGACCCCGCAGCGCGAGTTCGACCAGCGCGTCCCCGAGCGCCGGTGAAAGCTTGAACCCGTGGCCCGAGAGTCCCGCTGCGAAATGCGTGCGCCGGCTCCCGGCGCGTGTCCCGACGAGGAAATTCTCATCGGGGGACATGGTGTAGAGGCAGGTCGCGGTCGCGGCGACCTCGCCGGCCAGCGCAGGCGCTACCTCGCGGCACGCATCCAGCAGTCGCTCGACGTCATCACGCGTGACCGGCGCTGCGCCCGCGTCGGGATCCACGATCTCGCTCGAGCCGTGCAGGCCAATCTTGGGACGGCGTGCCGGGGCGGATGCGCCCGGCGCCTCGTCGGCCGCATGCGGGTCGGGTGCAAGGCCGTAGATCGCGCGGCGCTGCGGGCCGCGGTCATAGATCCAGCAGGGCATCGCCGTCGCATCCACGGCCGGTTGCGGGGCGAGCCACGCCTGCACCTGCCGCGTGACGCTGAGCAGTTGCGCGAACTCGGGCAGCAGGTGCGCGGTCCACGGGCCCGCCGCGACGATCACGGCCCCGGCACGTTCGACGCCGTCGTCCGTCCCGACCGTCACGCCGCTCGCGTCCTCCACGACGCTGCGCACGCGCACGCCGAGTCGCAGCTCGGCACCGCGCCCGACGGCGGCCCGTACGGCCGCGTTCACCGTCGCCTCGGGCCGCAGCAGCCCGGCGTTCGATTCGAAGGCCGCCTGCGTGCCGCGCGGGAATGAGAAGCACGGGAACCGCGCGGCGAGCGCGTCGTACTCGAGCGCCTCCACCGCCAGTCCCCAGCGTTGCGCCGAATCGAGCGTGCCGCGCACGATCGCGCAGTCGCGAGGCCCCGCCGCAAGCATCCCGCAGCGATGCAGCAGTGCACTGCCCGTCTCGCGTTCCAGCGCCTCCAGGCGTGCCGTCGAGTGACGCAGCAGCGGCACGTAGTCCGGATGCTCGAAATAGGCGTGACGAAAGATGCGCGAATGGCCGTGGCTCGAGCCGCGCGTGTTCGCCGGCTCGAACTGCTCGAGGCACAGCACGCGCGCGCCAGCCTCGCCTGCCGCGCGCAGCGCCGCACTGCCCACGGCGCCGGCGCCGATGACTATCAGGTCCCAACGGTTCATGCGGGCGTCTGGTCCATGAGCGGCCAGATCGTATTAGCATGGCCCGCATGATGCGAGCGATCACGATCCGCGGAGGCAGAGGTGCCGCCGACGCACTGGAACTCGGAGAGGCACCCAGGCCCGAGCTTCGTCCCGGCCAGGTGCTGATCCGCGTGCGTGCCGCCGGCGTGAACCGTCCCGACATCCTGCAGCGACAGGGTCGTTATCCGCCGCCCCCCGGCGCCTCGCCGATCCTCGGGCTCGAGGTGGCCGGGGAGATCGCCGCGGTAGGCGAGGGCGTCGTGCGCTGGCGCGAGGGCGACCGGGTCACGGCGCTGCTCGCGGGCGGCGGCTATGCGGAGTACGCGGCCGTGGATGCGCGTCACGCCCTCCCGGTCCCCGCGGCACTCGATTTCGTGCAGGCCGCGGCGCTGCCGGAGACCGTGTTCACGGTGTGGACCAACGTCTTCGAGCGCGGTGCCCTGAAGGCTGGCGAGACGCTGCTGGTGCATGGCGCGAACAGCGGCATCGGCGTGACCGCGATCCTGATGGCGAAGGCTGCGGGCGCGCGCGTGTACGCCACGGCGCGCGGCGTCGAGAAGATCATGCGGGTTCGGGCACTCGGCGCGGACTTCTCCGTCGACGCATCGGCCGGCGACTGGGCCACCGCGATCAAGGGAGCGGGCCCGGTGGACGTGCTGCTCGACATGGTGGGGTCCGAGTATTTCGCCCGAAACGTCGACGTGCTGGCACCCGACGGCCGGCTCGTGATCATCGCGGTGCTCACCGGCGCGAGCGCGGAACTGAACCTCCTCAACGTGATGCTGAAGCGCCTGACCATCACCGGCTCCACGCTGAGGGCGCGCGATGCCGACGAGAAGGCGCGGCTCGCGGGCGCCGTCGAAAAACACGTCTGGCCCTGGATCAGCTCGGGTGCTGTCCGGATCCCGGTGGACCGCGCCTTTCCCCTCGAGCGCGCCGGCGAGGCACATGCGTGGCTCGAGCAGGGCGCGCAGTTCGGCAAGGTCGTGCTGACGGTCTAGCCAGGGGGCTGTTGCGAATTCCTGATCCCGATCACGGACCGGCCGCGTCCCGGTCCGCAAACTCGTGCCGTCGAAGGTCGTGCCTTCGACTCACGACCAACCCATCGATTCAGCGCGGGGCGGGCCACAGAGGTGATCGGGAAGAAGTATCCAGCCGTGATGATCGCAGCCGCTGCGTCGGCCTGCGCGGCCGCAAAGGCGCAGGAGGGTCGTCGCGTCCTGGCGGCAGAGGCGCCGCGCCTGCCGTTGTCCGACTGCAGCCAGCCCCACGACTGCCAATGCCGGTTCAGGAAGTACACCGACCGGCGCGATGAGGACCTCACGGAGCGGCGCCACCACGGGGTGTCGATGCGCGCGGTGCTGTATGCGGGCGGGGAGCGACGCCGGTCGGGTGGTCGGCGGCGCGAAGACTGATGCGAGCTCCGGACGCCTCGAGCGCCGGTACCAGGCGAACTGGCGCGCCTAGTCGATTGCCTCGATCTGCGCGTTGCCGTCGCGGAACCTGACTTCATCGCCCACGGCCGCGCCGAGCAACTCTTCGGCGAGCGGCGAGACGTACGACACCAGCCCGCGCTTCGGATCGGCCTCGTCCTCGCCGACGATGCGGAAGCCCAGGCGTTCGCCGGTCGGGCTCCTGAGCCATACGCGACAGCCGAAGCGCACGACCTGGGGGGCCGCGTCGGGCTCGACGATCTCGGCACTGATGCGGCGCTGGCGCCAGTAGCGCAGGTCGCGCTCGACGCGAGCGACCGTGCCACGATCGTCGGCGGCACGCGCGGCGCTCAGTTCGGACTCGAGGCGGGCGAGCGAGCCCTCGATCTGCGCGAGTCCTTCCGGCGTGACGAAGTTCCGGCGCGGGCTCACGACGAGCTCGGGCAATGCCCCGAGCTCCGCACCTTCTCCTTCCTTGACGAATGCGCGACTCATCGCGACCGCTATGATGCGGCGTGGACCCGCGAATCGCGATAGTCGCGCCGCTCCTGATGCTGGCGGGCTGCGCCGGCGCCCTGGGGCGCCCGGCGACCTCGACGGTCGGCTGTGCCGAGGCCGTGGTCGCCGCCCTCCCAGCGGGTCTGGGCGACACCGAGAAGCACTGCCTCGCATCGGCCGGCATCGCACGGCAATGCAGTCCGTTCGAGGCCTGGCTGGCCGGCTGGGGCAAGGAAGTGCAGGACGCCCTGGGTTCGGGCGACGCGTCGCGCGAGGATCTCGTCTCGGACCGTCTCGGCCGGCGGTGCGCCGCGCAGCCGGTCGCCGCGGACAGGCTGCTCGAATGCTGCCGCCACGCCCTCGCGGTACCGGTCGACTAGATCTCGCCGCGCTTCGCGAACCTGGCGATGTGCTCGCCGGCGCGGAAGGCGAGGGCCTGGATGGTCATGGTCGGCTGGCCACGACCCGAGGTCACGAAGCTCGAGCCGTCGCAGATGAAGAGATTGCGGATGTCGTGGCTGCGATGGTGACGATCCACGACCGAGGACTTCGGGTCATCGCCCATTCGGCAGGTGCCGAGCAGGTGCGGGCTGCCGGGCGCGGGCATCACCGGCGCCTTCCACACCTGCTGCGCGCCGGCCGCCTGCATGATCTCGACCGCGCGATCCTGTAGGAAACGTGCGAAATCGAGGTCGTCGGGATGGTCATCGTAGGTGACGCGCATGGCCGGCATGCCCCAGGCGTCCTTGAGTTCGGGGTCGAGTTCGACGCGGTTCGACTCCTGGGCGAGCGAGGTGCCGTGGGTTGCAACGACCATGGCGCGCGGCATCGCTTCGAGCAGCGCCTTGAGTTCACTGCCCCAGCTCTTCTCGGGCGGAGGCGCAAACAGCGACCAGGCGATCGGGTTCGGGCCGATGCGGCCATCGAGGCCGCCGCCCCCGTAGAAGCCGCGCTTCGGGTCGGCGTCGTAGAAGTCGTGGACGATGCGAGTCACCTGCACGCTCTTGAACTCGTTGAGCGGGTGCTCGAAGACGGCATGCGCTTCCGTGTACGTGTTGAACATCAGGTTTCGGCCGACGAGGCCGCTGGAGTTGGCGAGCCCGTCCGGGTGACGCGCGTCGGCCGACATGAGCAGCAGTCGCGGGGTTTCCGCCCCGTTCGCGCAGAGCACCACCGCGCGCGACTTCTGGAAGTGCTCGCGTCGGTCGCGGTCGAAGTAGCTCACCCCCGTCGCGCGGTCACGCTCGTCCACGTTGACCCTGAAAACATAGCTTTCGCTGCGCACCTCGCAGCGACCGGTGGCCTCGGCCTCCGGAATCATCGTGTAGAGCGTCGAGGACTTCGCCTGCATCTCGCAGCCGAAGCCGATGCAGAAGCCGCAGTGCGCGCAGGCGGGGCGCCCGCGATAGGGCACGGAGGCGATCGCCATCGGCGCCGGAAAAGGGTGCAGTCCGAGCTTGCGGGCGCCGCGCTCCAGCAGCACGCCCGAGGACTTCACCGGCAGCGGCGGCATCGGGTAGGGCTTCGATCGCGGCGGATCGAACGGGCTGGCGCCGGCAAGCCCCGACACGCCGACGTCCCATTCCACCTTCGTGTAGTAGGGTTCCAGTTCCGCGTAGTCGATCGGCCAGTCCGCGAAGCTCGTGCCCGGCATGGCGCCGAGCAGGCTGCGCTCGCGGAAGTCCACCTCATGGAAGCGCCAGAAATTGCCGGTGAAGTGGTTGCTGCTGCCACCGACCATGCGCGCGTACCAGAGGCTGGGAAAGCCCTTCACGCGCGTCGCTGGCTCGCTGGCCGTGCGGCGGAACGTCTGCGGGCTGGTCTCCGGGCTGTTGAGCAGCGCGTTGTTGAACCAGTAGTCGAACTCGTCGTGGCGGAAGTCGGCAGCCGTGAAGCGCGGTCCCTGCTCGAGCACCAGCACGTCGAAGCCTGCCTGCGCGAGTTCGCGCGCCATCACGCCGCCGGCGGCACCGGAGCCCACGACCACGAAGTCGACGGTATCGTCCGGCTTGAACGTGCGGGCGCTCACGAGTGCTTCTCCTTGCCGTAGGGCACGAAGCCCGGATAGTCGCGGTCGTAGTGGCCGAAGGGCGGTGTCCAGGCGTGCTGGTCGACGAAGCCCGCCAGCTTCCAGCCGAGCTTGTCGGCATTGCCGCCGTAGGAGGGCAGGGCGAGCAGGCCGAGCAGTGTCAGGAACTTCATGCGGCCGAAGAAAGGCGTCGCCTCGACCGCCTTCAGATGGGCGATCTGCGCGTCGGCATCGAGGTCGGCAAACGAACCAGCGCCGGGATGGCGCTGCGTGAAGTCGTCCTGGAAAGCCGCGAGTCCTGCGAGGAACTCGTCGCGCGAACCCGCGTAGGGCCCGGCGTGAACGTGATCGACGAAGTAGACGACCCCGGCCTCGCGTGCGCCGGGCGTGTCACCGCTCGGTACGATCTGGGAGGCGATTGCTTCGACGTCGCGCGACTGCGCCGCGTTGAGGATCTTGAAACTGCGGTCCGCCTGTCCGGCGGCCATCTCGTGCGAGTGCGCCGCCGCGGCCGACAGTGCCGGCCAGTTCAGCGCCAGCCATCCGGCGCCCAGTGCGCCGCCCGATGACAGCAGGAACGATCGCCGCGAGCTGTTGTTCTCGTTCACCGCGCAGCACTCCCCGGTGGTGGACACGCGGCGCGAGTATGGGGCCGGCGGCAGGCCGGCACCACAGTTCCACGATTGCGGCTCGTCTGAGACGATGCCCTACCTCCAATGCCTGTCCAGGAGTCCGCCATGAATCGCATCGCCACCGTGGGATCGCTGCTGCTGGTCACCTTCCTGCTGCCGGCGCAGGCGCAGGAAATCGTTCGCCGGCAGGCCGGCGACTTCCCGATCGCGAGCAGCATCCGGGTGCCGGCAAGCGCCGAGTTCGTGTTCCTGAGCGGCACTCTCGCCGACGTCGCGAAGCCCGACGCGCCGGCCGGCAGCATCGAGCGTCTGGGCGACACCGAGACGCAGGCCGCGAGCGTGCTCGCCAAGCTCGGCAAGGAACTGGGGGCCTCCGGCCTCTCCTTCGCGGACGTCGTCAAGATGAACGTGTTCATGGTCGGTGATCCCGCGAAGGGCGGAGCCATGGACTTCGAGGGACTGATGAAGGCCTACACGCGCCACTTCGGCGCGGCGAGCCAGGGCAGGCTCCCGACGCGCACCACCGTGCAGGTCGCGGGCCTGCCGCTCCCGGGTGCGCTGGTGGAGATCGAGGTGATCGCCGCGCGCGTGCCGCGACCGTAGTCGCTCAGCGTCGTTTCGGATAGCCGACCGTCTGGGACAACAGCACCTGCTGGTCGTGGCCGAGGCCCAGTGCGTCGGCGATCGCTGCGCGATCGATCCACGCCCGGATGACGGTCGCGAGCCCGGCGCTCGCCGCGTAGAGGTAGACGTTCTGCGCGATCGCGCCGGCGGCGGCCGACGCGTAGCTCTCGCGCTGCGCGACCGGGACCATGCGCAGGCGCGCGTGATCGGCCACGTAGACGAGGTCGAGCGGCGCATCGTCCACAAAGTCCTGGTAGCCCGTGATGCGGCGCAGATCGCTCGCGGACACCAGCCGCAACGCGTTTGCCTTCGCGTCGTAGATGTAGGCGCCCTGGGGCAGCGCGACATAGACGTCGATCTCCTGGGCATCGAGCGCCGAGGGCGCCGTGCGCCCGCCGCCGCGACGATTCACGCCGAAGGCGGCCCACAGCAGGCTCGAAAGGACCGGCAGCGGCAGGGGCTTCGTCGCGAACTCCCGCGACGAGCGGCGTTTTGCGATCGCCTGCATCAGCGGCAGGCCGCCGCTGCGGTCCGGTGCGGGAAGCTTGATCGCCGAGCGCGCGTTGCCCTTCACGGGGCGCGGCCGCAGCTGGCCCATCACGCCGAGTGCAAATTTGGTCAGTGTGCTCATGCTTGAAGTCTACGACTGGCCGCGAACTCGGGCAGACTTCCTTGGCCAGATCACCGGCCCCAGACCATGCCTCACGTCGATCCCGAGCGCCTGCTGCACGATGCCTTTGCCGCCGCGATCGACGCGGCACGGCCGTCGCGCTGCGTTCCGCCGGCGCTCCCGCCGCGGCCGCGCGGGCGTACCGTCGTGATCGGCGCGGGAAAGGCCGCAGCCGCAATGGCCCGCGCGGTCGAAGATCACTGGGACAGCGATCTCGGCGGCACGGTGGTGACGGCGCGCGGTCACGCCGTCGCGTGTCGGCGCATCGAGGTGATCGAGTCGGCGCATCCCGTGCCTGCGGAGGAGGGCCGCCGTGCTGCCCTTCGCCTGCTCGAGCGTGTGCAGGGCCTCGGTCCAGACGATCTCGTGCTGTGCCTGCTGTCGGGCGGCGGCTCGGCGCTGGCACCGCTGCCGGCCGAGGGGCTCGCGCTCGAGGACAAGCAGGCGATGACGCGCGCGCTCCTGAAGTCGGGTGCGGCGATCGGCGAGATAAACACCGTGCGGCGCCACCTCTCGCGCTTCAAGGGCGGACGACTCGGCGTCGCCTGCCACCCTGCGCGACTCGTGACCCTCGCGATCTCCGACGTGCCGGGTGATGTGCCGCAGGACATCGCTTCGGGCCCCACGGTCGGGGATCCCACGACCTGCGCCGCCGCACTCGCGGTACTCGCGCGCTACGCCATCGCGGTTCCGGACATCGTGCGCAGTTCACTCGGGCGCGGCGCCTGGGAATCGGTGAAACCGGACGACCCGCGGCTCGCGGGCTCCCTGTTTCGCCTGGTCGCGACGCCTCGAGCCGCGCTGGAGGCGGCTGGCGTCGCGGCGGCCGCCGCCGGCGTGCGGCCCGTGCTGCTGTCCGACCGTCTCGAGGGCGAGGCCAGCAGCGTGGGTCGAGACATGGCGCACCTCGCGCGGCGGGTGCTGGAGCGCGGCGACCCATGCACGCCGCCGTGCCTGCTGCTCTCCGGGGGCGAGACGACGGTCACCGTGCGCGGCGAGGGTTGCGGCGGCCGCAACGTCGAGTTCCTGCTCGCCTTCGGGATTGCGCTGGGGCCGTCACCGGCGATTCACGCGATCGCCGCCGACACCGACGGCGTGGACGGAATGGCCCCGGTCGCCGGCGCGATGTGGCGACCCGACACCCTGCAGCGGGCTCGTCGGCTGGGGCTCGATCCGCAGCGATTTCTCGATACCAACGATGCACATTCGTTTTTTGGCGCGCTCGGCGACGCGGTCGTGACCGGACCCACGCTCACGAATGTCAACGACTTCCGGGCGGTGCTGATCCGGTAGCCGCTGCATTGGACGCCGGCCTGGCGCACAATCAATCGGACCAGCGGCAACGAAGCCGGGACGATCGTCATCCGTCAGTTGTGCCCGCGGCATCGAAGTCCGAACTCGAAGCCGCGTCGAAGACGGCCCTGGACAAGCTGGCCGGTGCGCAGCAGTACGGCTGGACCGCGCCGGCATGCACAGCCCGACACAGCGCATCAGGCTGCTGGCCGATCCGATGCAGCGCAACAACTAGTCATGTCATGGGGCGCTGGCCGACCGAACCCGGGCCCGCGGCAGTGCCGGTTTCACGCGACCATCAGCAGCAGCGGAGATACGCGCGACCTGCAGCGCCTGTCAGGCGCCCTCGCGCGGTGCGCCGTGGCAGAAGCGAAACTTGCGATCGCTGCCACAGGGACACGGCGCGTACGAACCGCGCTTGGAATCCTCATTCGCGACCCACTGCATCACTCCGGCCGGGGGGTGACCGAGCGAGAGCAGGTCTCCCATGTAACGCATCGCCGGGCGCGTGTGCGTGAAGAATCGATACAGCCCTTCGCAGAGGTAATTGTGCCCGGGCTCGCCGTCCCTCGACTCGACGAAACGATCCTTCGGGCAGCCGCCGTTGCATAGCGGCCGCACCTCGCACTGCTGGCACTGCCTAGTCAGCGTATCGCGCTTGTCCTGGCCGAACTTGCGCTGGGTGGGTGAAGCCACGAGTTCCAGCATGTGCGTGCTGTGGATGTTGCCGAGCCTGTAGCGAGGCTCCACGAAGTGGTCGCAGGCGTACAGGTCGCCGTTGTGCTCGAG
>Ga0075339_1000074_pt1 | contig 11601 bp, 10 predicted proteins | sample RushMan_CattailN_4_FD_120076 | JGI IMG/M metagenome (GOLD analysis project Ga0075339, IMG submission 120076) | Natural and restored wetland microbial communities from the San Francisco Bay, California, USA, that impact long-term carbon... | ecosystem: Environmental > Terrestrial > Soil >... | reverse complement strand
GCCAGATGGATCTGGCCCTGGAAGCGGAGATTTCGCCGCGCCATCTTAGCTTCATCGAGACGGGTCGCGCACAGCCCAGCCGCGAGGTGGTGCTGCAGTTGGCAGGGGCACTGCGCCTGCCCTACCGGCATCAGAATTCGCTGCTGCTGGCCGCTGGTTACGCACCGCAGTATGCCACCGGGCGACTGGAAGAAGAGCGGATGACGGCCGTGCGTTACGCCATCGCCCGCCATTTGCAGCAGCAGGAGCCTTATCCGGCTGTGGCGGTCAATCCCGCCTATGACATCTTGCAGGCCAACGAGGGCTTTCGCCAGCTGGTGGGTTGGTTGGCGGGGGCAGAGGCGCTGCAGAAGTACCCCAATGTGGCTCGCCTGACTTTTGCCGAGGATGGTTTACGGCCGTATGTTACCTGCTGGCCCCTGCTGCGCGATGCCATGCTGGTGCGTTTGCGCGAGGAATCGTTGATGGCCCAGGACCCGGCAATCTGGGCGCTGCTGGAAGATCTGCAGGAGCTCGCGGCCGGCAGCGAAGAAGCTCTGCCAGACAGCTTTGCGGGCCTGCCGGTGATGCATCTGGAGCTGGAAAAGGACGGCCGCGCGCTGCGCTTCTTTTCCACGATTACGACCTTTGGCACCCCTCTGGACGCTACTGTGCAAGAACTGCGCCTGGAAAGCTTTTTTCCTGCCGACGAAGCAACGCGGCTGGCCTATGAAACGGCCTTGTGATCATCCTCTGCCAGCGGGGAACGGCCGTGCGGCGCGCAGGGTTGGCTTAGGAGAGGCACCTAGACAAACGGATAGCATTTTGCCCAGGCATTGGTCTGGTATCCCTTGACAGCTTCCGGGCAGACTCGTATGATCGGGCTATCTATTGGCGGGCGCTGACCGCAGGACAGGGTATGTCCAGCTCGCGTACTTGCAGAATGCTTTGGCGGCTACTCCAAAGTGCGTGCGGTTCAGGCGGCTTATCTCGCTGATACCGAGGAGGTAGATATGTTACTGGCACTTGGTTGTGGTTGTTTATTGGCCATGGGTATCGCCGTCGCCCCGCGTTTGGCTTTGCTTTTCGCCTGGATCTTCAGCGCTCGCTGGGATCTGGTCTGGCAAGGCGACTGGTTGATCCCATTGCTGGGCATCATCTTCGCCCCGTTTACGACCGTCATGTACATGTTGGCTTGGAGCCCGGGCGGCGTAACCGGCTGGGAATGGATCTGGGTCATTCTTGGCGCAGCCCTGGATATCATGCACTGGTCGCATATTATCAACGTGCGCAAGGATGTCCCCGGTTACCCGGAAACGATGCCCTAGAGCTGTTTTGTTCGACAGCACAAGGCCGGCGCTCCTGCATGGGGGCGCCGGTCTTTTTTGATCCGCGGGGCATGACCTTTCAGGCCCTTATGCTCCCCCGGTGTGAGGCCACATTGAGCCCGGTGCTGATCACAAACAAGATTGCATAGGCAGCCCACAACGGCCGTGCCAGCGTCGCCAGCGGCCACCAGTAGAACATGATGGTCGCCAGATAGAGAAACAGGTAGGGAATGTAGATCGCCCAGACCGGCGGTTCGCGCCACTGGATCCCCCGGACATACTCCACCGTGTAGCCAAAGACAGCCCAGATCAGGCAGAGGAACCCGCCCAGCCACAAGGGCCACGACTTGCCGCCCCACAGGAGTACGAGGCTCACCCCAAGCGCCGGAATGCCCAGCGCATAGACCAGTGGTCCCCAGCGCAGGGCTTGCGCAAGGTGCGCCTTGCGCAGGGCGAAAAAGGCGATCAAGGAGATCTGGAAGAAGAACGCCCAACCTATAAACAATAGGTCAAGCCAATCTAGACTAGCCACACTTGAACCCCCATGGATATGGGATCGATGGCGCTCTGCCCCCACAATTGGCGGATCGCTCGGCTTCTGATCCCGGCGCTCCCGACTCCGGATTTCGGGCACTGTTTTGCAGCACAGCCACTGATTCAACCGCCTCCAACTGCTGCAGAAAACCCAGGTAGTCGGAGTATTCAAACTCTTCTACGATTTTGCCGTCACGCACGGGCACAACGACGCTGCCTACCAGGGAAACCTCGGCCCCAGTGGGAAGGATGGGCAGCGTGGTTGATTGTCCGGTATGACGGCCGTGCAAACTGTAGCGGTAGGCGATGCTGTTGCCATCCGCGATCATCTCGTCATAGGAGTAACGCGGGTCAGAATACGCTTCGCGCATGCTGGTGACGCTTTCCTTGACGGCTTCAATTCCGATAACATCCGGGAAAGGTGGGCGGCGCCAGACATAGTCTGCGGCGTAAACCTCATCCAGGGCAGCCAGGTTGCCCTGGATCCAGGCTTGCTCCCCGGCCGATTCAATCCTGCCCTTCATTTCGGTCATTGACATAGCGGTTCCCCCATCCATTCAGGCTGGCTGCGCTGCAAAACAGCGCCCAGAATCCAGGACGGTCGCGCAATGAGATTGGTGCCGGCCGCACGGCTTCCCCCGGAAGGGTGGGCGACCTTATTGGTTGGCGCTGCACGTACCGTTATAGTACTCTCCGGCATCGCAAGTAATGCCGTTCTTGAACGTGCATGTCCCCTGCTCCGTCTGCGCATCTCCCTGCGTGGTCACGGCATATTCTCCACCCGTGATGGCGTAGTAGCGCCCGGCGGCGGTGTTATAGCCGGTCACCTTGACCCCACCGACCGGACAGTCGCCGCGCAGCAGGGCCCATTCCTCACACTGGCGATTGTCTTCAAAATAACACACACCGAACTGGCCGCCATCGTCGCGCGTCTCGATCTGCAGGGTGCCGCCCACGGCCGTGCAGTTGGCAGAAGCCGGGTTCGCCAGACCCACGCCCGGCGTTGGGGTCACGGCCGTGCCCGGCGTACCGGACGCGCAGGCCGCAAGCAAAAGAGTCCAGAATAGGAGGTAGAGTAGTACGAACGTGCGTTTCATGGTCCAATCTCCTTCTTCATTTTACCAAACGCCCGACAGCAACCGGGAAGGGGTCCGCGCTGCGTTCGCCGCGTAACCCGGCAGTTCCGCCAACAGGGTCCGGTCTTCCAGCGCCGTGCGCAACACGAACAACAGGGCTACGGCCGTGCCCGGCGCATCAACTGGGGATCCTCCTGCCCTTTGGCAGCCTCCTGATGCAAGGACAAAGAGACGAACAGCAAGCCGGCGAGAGTAACGGAGGCCAGGGCCACGGTGGAGTAGAAGAGCTGCCAGGATTCGAGCTGCCGGGTAAATTGATCCATGGAAGTATGCCTCAAATGGCACAGGTGCAACTGGACGCGCGCCAAATCAATCTTGCCGTGTGAGTCCGCTTGAGTTGCATTATCTCATGGGTCTGAGGGTCTGTCTATCAGCTCAACATTGGGGGTTTACCGCCTCACCCCTCCTGGTAGCGCAGCAATCGCAGGGCATTCAGCACCACCACCAGGGTGCTGCCTTCATGGAGGATCACCGTGCCGCTGAGGGCCAGCAGGCCGGTGACGGAGGTGAGCAGCAGCAGGCCGATCACGCCCAGGGCGATGGCCAGGTTCTGGATGATGATGCGCCGCGCGGCGCGGCTGAGGCCGACGGCAAAGGGCAGGCGGCTGAGATCGTCGGCCATGAGGGCCACATCGGCTGTTTCCAGGGCCACGGCCGTGCCCGCCCCGCCCATGGCGATGCCGACGTCCGCGGCGGCCAGCGCCGGGGCGTCGTTGACCCCATCGCCGGTCATGGCCAGCAGGCCGTAGGTTTCTTGCAGCTCGCGCACGGCGTTCAGCTTCTCGCCCGGCAGCAGATCGGCGCGCACGTCGGTGAAGCCCGCCGCCTGCCCCACCCGCTGGGCCACAACCTCGTTGTCTCCGGTGAGCAGCACCAGGTGTTGGATGCCGAGGTCGCGTAGATCGGCCATCGTCTGCGGCACGCCGGCGCGCGTCTCGTCGGCCAGGGCGAGCAGGCCGAGGAGACGGCCGTCCGCGCTCACGGCCATGGTGGTCTTGCCCCCCGCCTGCAGCGCGGCCAACCGTTCCGCGGCATCGTCCGGCACAACCCCGGCGGCGAGCAGTTCCAGGGCGCCAATGCGCACCTCACGGCCGTCTACCATGCTGATCACGCCCTGCCCCGGCACATTTTGCAGCCCATCCGCGGCGGGCAGGGTCAGGCTTTGGGAGACGGCCGCGGCGACCACCGCCTGCGCCAGCGGGTGGTTTGAACCCTGCTCCACCGCCGCCGCGAGGGCCAGCAGTTCTTTCACCGCCGTCCCGTTCAGCGGGACGATGTCGGTCACGGCGAAGCGCCCGGCGGTCAGCGTACCTGTTTTGTCGAAAGCCATCACCTCGACCCGCCCCAGGTTCTCCAGGTGCGCTCCGCCCTTGATCAACACGCCATGGCGCGCGGCCTGGGCCACGCCGGCCAGTACGGCCGCCGGGGTGCCCAGGGCCAGCGCGCAGGGCGACGCGGCCACCAGCAGCAGCATGGCGCGGTAGAAGCTGTCCTCCAAGGGCATCCAGCCCAACAGCGGCGGCACGACAACAACCAGCGCCACCAGGAGAAGCACGGCGGGCACAAACCAGGCCGTGAAGCGCTGCGTGAACTGCTGCGTTGGGCTTTGCTGCTCCTGCGCCTCGGCCACCATTTGCAGCACGCGGCTCAGGGTATTGTCCTGCGCCAGGCTGGTGGCCCGCACGTCGAGGGAGTTCTCCTGGTTGATCGTCCCTGCAAAAACCTGTTCGCCCACGCTCCTGGTCACGGGCAGGCTTTCGCCGGTGATCGCGCTCTGGTCGATGGTGCTGCTGCCGCGCGCGATCTCTCCATCCACGGGGATGCGGTCACCCGGCCGGACCAGCACAACATCCCCTACGGCGACTTCTTCGACGGGCCGTTCCACGATCGTCTCACCGACGCGCACCCGCGCCGTGGCGGGCATTAACTCGCCCAGGGCGTTGACGGCACTGCGCGCGCGGTCCAGGGCATAATGCTCGCCGGCGTGGCCCAGGCTGAAGAGGAACAGCAGAAACGCTCCCTCTGCCCATTCGCCGAGCACGGCCGCGCCTCCCGCTGCCGCCAGCATCAGTACATCGGTATCAAACTGGCCTTTCAGCAACCCGGGGACGGCGTGGGTGGCGATCTCGTACCCGCCGAAAATATAGGAAAGGATATAGAAGAACAGGGCCACGTTTTGTGGAAGTCCGAAGAACGTTTCTCCGGCCCAACCTAGGAGCAAGAACAGCCCGGCCAGCGCGACCAGGATCAGCGTCCACCGCTGCCGCACCCACTCCGGCAAGAAGGCCGGACCGCCGCCATGGTCACGCTCCGCGTCTTGAGGCGCCGGGAACAGCACGGCCGTGCCGGCCAGGTGCCTGTACCCCTGCCCCCGGATCGTGCGCATGATATCCGGGCTCTGCAACATCTGCGTATCATAGGCCACAAAAATCAATGCCGCCGCATAGTTGACGCTCGCGTGCAGCATGCCGGGCAGTTCTTCCAGCACCTGGGCCAGACTGGCGGCCGCGTCGGCGGCGTCCATGCCGGCGAAGGGAATGGTCTCGTGCCGGTAGCGGTTGGTGAAATCTGTCCCGGCTTCCTGGGCCAGCCGGTGCACCGCCCCCAGGGAGATCAGCGCCGGATCATAATGCAGGCAGAGTTGGGGTGGCGCCTCTTGTTCTCTGACATGCGCGTGCAGAATACCCTTGCGGTTTTGCAGGGCTGTCTCGAGATAGGTCAGGCAGCTATCACGCACGTCCGGCAGTTCCGGCGCCAGCAGCGGGATATCTATGGTGATTGTCTTTTCCATCGGTAGCAGCAGCGTGTCCCTAACCGTGGCGCACGTGGTTCAAACCATGGGCCAACAGTTCGCGCACATGCTGGTCATCGAGAGCATAAAAGACATAGCGCCCCTCTTTGCGCGTGCGCACGAGCTGCATCTGGCGCAAATGGCGCAGGTGGTGGGAAACGGCCGAATGGCTCAAGCCAACCTGTTCCGCCAGTTCACCCACGTTCAAATCGCCGGCCATTAAGGCAACCAGGATGCGCACCCGTCCCGGATCGCCCAGGGTTCCAAACAGGGCCGCCACGCGCGCGGCCGTTGCTTCATCCAGGTCGATCTCAGGGGTTTCTTTCCGCATAGTATCCTTATATATGAACATATATTCATGTGTTATTCTAGATGGTTCCAGGGCTTCTGTCAACTGCCCGATCCGGTTTTCACAATGCGAACTGCCTTGAGTAGGCGACAAAGGCGATCTATACTGTACTCATAGCGTAGGAGTCAGTTTAGCGCCACACGATCTGGGGAAATACGGTGGTGAAAGGAGCCAAAAAACATGTTTCACCTTACCACGCGCCGGGCCTTGAGCCTGGCTGCTTTGTTTTTAGTACTGGTATTGATCCTGGTTAGTGTATCTGTCACAAGCGCGGCCACAACGATTACTGTAACAAATGTCAATGACAGCGGACCGGGCAGTCTGCGACGGGCAGTGAACGATCTAAACCACTCTACCGGACAGATACTTTTTGATAGCTCACTATCTGGAAAAACGATTCGCTTGGCCAGTCAAATCACCGTTGACGGTGATATCACTATTGACGGTCAGGATCGCAACATAACCATCAGTGGGGACAACAACAATGATGGAATTGGAGACACGCGAATCTTCTACCAGTTAAATGGGCCCGCTCACTTGAAGAACATTACGTTGACAAAAGGGTTTTCTGACAACGGCGGCTGCATCAATGCTGAGAGCATTGAAGTGACCAATTGCACATTCCGTTACTGTAAAGCGACAAACGATGGCGGTGCAATCTACCTGCGCAATGAATCAACACGCAGCAGTACGATCACAAACACTGTCCTCACTGATAACGAAGCCGGAAACGACGGCGGTGGCATTTACGCCTCGAGCGCACCAATGGAGGTTTATGAAAGTCAGATATTGAACAACACAGCAGGCAGCGGCGGGGGTGGTCTCGTTGCCTGGAATGATATCGTCACCAACAGCCTTCTAGAAGGCAATCGCGCCGGTGACGGCGGCGGCGGCATTGTTGGCGGGCAGAAGGTATCGCACACAAGGGTTCTAGACAATTGGGCAGGATTTTGTGGAGGTGGCATAACTGCAGTAGACACCATCGAGTTCAGTGAGATTTCCGGCAACGAGACAGATTGCTGGGGTGGCGGCATCTGCAACTTTGTCAATGTCTCGCATTCAACTCTGGCAAATAACTATGCCAGATGCGGCGGTGGCGGCCTGTATCACAATCTCGGCAGTGCCACCGTTAGCAATAGCACACTTACGCAGAACCTATCCTACAATGGTGGAGGTTTGCTTTCGCACAATGATGTGACGGTCCGCAACAGTACTTTTTACGACAATGAAGCCATCACTGCAAACCGCGGTGGAGGTATCTTTGCGGAGCGCAGCCATAAGCTGGTGTTAGAAAATACGCTCATTGCCGCAAGCACCAATACGGATTGCGTTTATGGTGGTACGCTCTCCAGCGTAGGCAATCTGATTCAAGATGGTACGTGCAGTCCATCACTGAGCGGCGATCCAAAATTAGGACCGCTGCAGGACAATGGCGGGCCTACAGAAACGATGGCCCTGTTGATGGGGAGCAAGGCAATTGACGCCGGAAATGACGCAAAGTGCGATGCAACGGATCAGCGTGGCTACGGCCGTCCGGATGACGGTGACGGCGATACATTTGTTCAATGTGACATCGGTGCGTTTGAAGTGCAGCGCATCATAGCCAATCTCGTACGCAACGGTGATTTTGAGGACGGAACGCAGGCCTGGCGCTTCTACACCAACGGCGAAGGCAGCCTGACAACGCAGGGCGACAGCGTTTACAGTGGGGCAATGGCTGCACATATCCACTTGCGGCAAGAGGGTAGTAACGTCCAGCTCTACCAGACTAATATCACTCTCGAACCAAACCAGCGCTACCGGCTGCATTTCGCGGCCAAGAGCAGCGATGGTCAGAACATGGCTGTCTATATTCACAAGCATGAAGCGCCTTATACTAACTATGGATTGGTCAAGCTAGATGTACCTTTGGAGACTGCTTGGAAAGCATTCGATATGGAGTTCACAACGCGCGGTTTTGACGCAACAGTTAGCGACGCGCGGCTGCGGTTTTACTTCGGACCATACGACAGTGACAACAGCAGCTACGAGATCGACCACGTAGTACTGCAAAACATCACTAATGGTACGCCGCCACCGCCAGAGCCACTGCCGGTTCCTCCGGCATGGACGCCCAGCCCCTGTGAACCGGACTCTCGGAATGCGCTGAGCAACCCCGGGTTTGAAGACGGAACTAAGGCTTGGAAATTCTATACCAACGGCGACGGCAGATTCTGGAGCGCTGCAAGTGCTTTTGTTACCTACCAATGCCAGTCGGAGGCGCATGTTATTGTTGTTGACAGCGGAACGAACACACAACTCTACCAAGAAGGCATTGCTCTGCAGCCGCGAACGGCCTACCGGCTAATTTTCTACAGTTCGTCCGAAGATTACCCGCAGAAAATCAAGCTGTACCTGCACAAACATACCGCACCTTATACCAACTATGGGCTGAACGGCCTGGAAGTGACCCTGGACAATCAAGCAGAGGTCTTTGTTCATCGCATTGATTTCACGACCACTAACTTCTCTGAGCCTGTCAACGATGCGCGCCTACGCCTGTGGCTGGCCCCGATTGAGGGCCAAGCGTATCTGCACTTTGATGATTTCGTCCTGATGCCTGCGGCCGAATTCAATGCGTTGGGAATCACGGAAACAGCCACGTCCTTCAATGTTTTGGGGATCGATGCACTGATGCAACGTAATGACAAGAGCAGCGGCAAGACGATGGAGGTGCTGACCAGCGGGTATTTCATTGACGATGATGACGCCGGGCGTATGGCGGGTGCAGTGCTCCCGCTGAATGAGAACCAATCGCCGGTTTGCGAACAGGCCAGCACGACGCCGGATTTGTTGTGGCCGGCCAATCACAAACTCATATCTGTTCAAGTAATCGGAGTGACCGATCCAGACGGCGATCCGGTCAGGGTGACGATCAGCAGTATCAGGCAGGATGAACCGGTAAGCGGAACAGATAAAGGCGACAAATCACCGGATGGCTACGGTCTCGGGCGCGCCCGCGCCCAGCTGCGCGCTGAGCGAGACGGGACCAGCAACGGCCGTGTCTACCACATCGGCTTCACGGCTGATGACGGCCGTGGCGGCACATGCACAGGTGAAATCACCTCCGGCGTGCCACATAGCGAAGGCGAGGTCCCCGTCGATGAGGGACCACTGTACGACTCAGCAAATCGATAACCGATCTGTGTCAAAGAGCGTATGAGCTGATGGCCTCTCCCGCTGGTCCGCGCGGCAGGAGGGGCCTTTTTTGTGTATCAGGCCAGCTTTGGATACCTGGTCTGCACCCAGTTGCTCGCCTCGATCTACGAGGCTACACTCGCTTTTTTCGGATAAACAGGAGCTGCGAAATGCTGATCACCGAAACTACCTACGCGGGATACGACTGTCTCAAGCTGGAGAACGGGGCGCTGTCTTTATGGGTCACTACGGATGTCGGCCCGCGCATCATCGGCGCGGAACTGCCGGGCAGCGCCAACGTCCTGGCCGAGATACCGGGGATGACGATTCCCACCGGAGACGGCCGTGTTTTCCAGCTGCGCGGCGGCCACCGCCTGTGGCACGCTCCCGAGGACGCCACGCGCACCTACGTTCCTGATGATGGGCCGCTGGCGATCACGACCATTGAGAATGGCGTCTCCTTGCAGCAGCCGGTGGAAGCCCTCACGGGTATCGCCAAGTCTATCAGCGTCAGCCTGGACCCGGCCCGCGCGCGGGCCACGATCGATCACACCCTGACCAATCACAACCTGTGGGCCGTGACCCTGGCACCGTGGGCCATCACCCAGCTCAGGCCGGGCGGGCTGGGCATCTTGCCGCAGATACAGACCGACACCGGCCTGCTCCCCAACCGCCGGCTCGCCCTATGGCCGTACACCCAGATCAATTCGCCGCACATCCACTGGGGCGATCGCTTCGTGTTTGTTGAGGCCACGCTGCCTGATGGAGCCTTGAAGATCGGCTGGGCCAATCCCGCCGGCTGGCTGGCTTATGCGGTAGACGGTCAATTGTTCATCAAGCAGACCGTTTACCAGCCCGAAGCCACCTACTTCGACTTTGGCAGTTCGAGCGAATGCTACTGCGGCCCGGCCTTCATCGAACTGGAGACGCTCGGCCCGCAGGTGACGCTGGAACCGGGGGCGTCCGCGACGCACCGCGAGACGTGGGCCCTGCATGGGGACATAGCCTTGGTGGCGGAGGAAACGGCCGTGGCCCAGGCCCTGGCCAAGTTGGGCCTGTAAACTGTCCAGACAAAAAAGCGGCCGTAGCGGGGCGATCCCCGGTACGGCCGTTTTTTGTTGAAAGGGGCTTCGTTTAGACCAGCCACGTCAGCGCATAGGGCACAAAAACCAGCAGTGCCAGGGCCGCCGGGCGGCGACGGCCGTTGCCGTGGCTGTCCCAGCGGAAGAGCCACAGGGCCAGGCCAAAGGCGATGATCCCACTGGCGGCCAGCGCCGCAACCGAAATCCAGGGATTAAACACCGCCGGCAGTCCCATGGCCAGGGCGTTAAAGCCGTTCATGGCCTGGGTGGCCGGGAGGAGCTTCGCCACAAGCTGCGCCGCCGCCGGCAGCATATCAAACGGCAGCATCATGCCGCCGAGGATCATCGAGGGGATAAAGACGATCTGCGAATAGATCACGGTCAGGCGTGTAGAAGGCGCGATGACGCCGATCAAAACCCCCAGCCCGGTGCAGGCCAGCGCAGCAGCAGCAAACACAAACCCGAACAACGGCCAGCTTGTGGGCACAGCTGCGTCAAAAATCAGCGGGGCCGTGATGCAGATGAGGATGCTGACCACGGTGAGGTGCAGCGCCGTCGTCAGGGCCGGGATGGTGAGGATATTGAGCGCGGGCACGCCGTTGATTTTGTAGCTGCGGAATATGCCGGCCTCACGCGCGCTGACCAGCGGATCGGGCAGGCCCAACAGCGTCGCCGCCAGCACGGCAAAAGTTACCATGGCCGGCACCATTGTCTCCCGAAACAGGGGATTGATGCCCGGCATGATCGCACCCATCATCAGATAGAAACCGAGCGGGAAGAGGTAGTTCATCAGCAGCAGGCTGCGGTTGCGGATCCCGTTGCGCAGTTCATAGGTGGTGTGAATGGCGTATGCGTTCATTTTGTTTCCTTATCTGGTTGCTTCAATGCGCAGTCAATTCCAGGAAGCGGTCTTCCAAAGACGGCCGTTCCACGCGCAAATCCAGCAAGCTGTCCGCGCGATCTTGCACCACCGCGATCACGGCCGGCACGGTCTGAGCGATATCGCGGCTGAACAGCACGACGTACTCGCCCTGGACCAGCCGCTGCTCCACGGCCGGGATGCCGTTTGGCTGCGCCTGCAGCGCGCCCTGCGCGGTGCGCACCGACACCTTGGACAGGCCATCGCCTGTGGCGGTGATCTCCAGGGGCGTGCCCTCGGCCACTAACCGGCCATGCAGCAGGATGGCGATACGATCGCAGAGGTCCTCCGCCTCGGCCATGTCAT
>Ga0075339_1000073_pt1 | contig 11638 bp, 12 predicted proteins | sample RushMan_CattailN_4_FD_120076 | JGI IMG/M metagenome (GOLD analysis project Ga0075339, IMG submission 120076) | Natural and restored wetland microbial communities from the San Francisco Bay, California, USA, that impact long-term carbon... | ecosystem: Environmental > Terrestrial > Soil >... | reverse complement strand
GTTCTGGGTCGCGGCCGTCGGCTTCATCGCGATCGACTGGATGCGTGCCTCGCCGCACAACCGCTTCGACGAGCCGCCGCCGTGGCAGTTCGGCCAGGAGAAGGTCGAAGGCGCCGGCCACTGCGCGGCGCCGCTGAAGTAGATCGGCGTCGACCCCCGATCCTGTACTCGTGGCCTGGCGGCGCGCGGCCTCAAGCCGCTTCACGCCACGCACGCACCGGGTCCGTCGCCAGGGGCAGTTCGGCGCAGGCGACGCCGGGATCGTCCTGATCGGCGCTCATGTGCCAGCCGCGCGCCTCGAGCCAGCCACTCATGCGCACGTTGTTGCGCAGCACGTGGCCGCACAGGCGGTCGATGCCCCGCGCGGCGGCGCTGCGCTGGAGCCTGTCGAGCAGGGCGTTGCCAAGGCCGCTGTGCTGGCAATCGTCTGCAATGGCAATCGCGAAGTCGGCGGTGGCCGGTTCATCCTCGCGCCGGACCCACCGCGCCTCGGCCACGAGTCGCACGCCCGTCGCCTCCTCGACCTCGCCGACGAGCGCGAGGTGATCGACGTGATCGACTTCGGTCAGGTACCGCAGCACGGGGTCGGGCAGGTCCGAGATGCCGGCATGGAACCGGTTGCGGCGCGTCGTCGGCGACATCGACCGCACGAACTCACGGTGCATCGAGGCATCAGCCGGCAGCACAGGACGCACGAGCACCGAACGGCCGTCCCGCAGCCGGAGCTCGTCGACCAGCTCCGTCGGGTAATGCCCTGGCAGGCGCCCCTCGAGGTCCTCGATCGTCCTGGCTTCGGCGAGATACGCATGAACACGCAGCGCGACGCGGCTCATTGCCCCATCGGCCCGGCCGACGTGGTGCTTCGGAAACAGGCGACGCATCGCGGTGCCCCGCCGCTCCTCGAGGCGCGGATCGGGCTGCGGCTCGAGCCTGGCTGCCACAACCTCCAGGCTGCGGGGTTCGCCTGCGTGCTGCCGGACTTCGACTTGATCGTCCATGGCGGTCCTCCTTGATTCGAGGACCCATGGTGACGATGCGCCGTATCGCCCGTATGTCGGCCATGCAACGCTGTGTAACCGTCGCGCTTCAGCGCGCGGGCCGCTACTCGGTGGGCAGGAACCCTTCGATCGACAGGTAGCGCTCGCCGGTGTCGTAGTTGAAGCCGAGCACGCGCGCGCCCTTCTTCAGCCCGGGCAGCTTCTTCGCGATGGCGGCGAGCGTCGCGCCGGAGGAGATCCCGACCAGGACACCTTCCTCGCGCGCTGCGCGGCGCGCCATCTCTCGTGCTTCGTCGGCCTCGACGGTGATGACGCCGTCGAGCAGTTCTGTCTTCAGGTTGGTGGGGACGAAGCCGGCGCCGATGCCCTGGATCGGATGCGGCGACGCCTGTCCACCGGAGATCACGGGCGACGCGGCCGGCTCGACCGCGAACACCTGCAGGCCGCTCCACTTCGGCTTCAGCACCTGGGCGACGCCGCTGATGTGGCCGCCGGTGCCGACGCCGGTGATGATGACGTCGATCCCCTCGGGAAAGTCCGCCAGGATCTCGCGCGCGGTCGTGCGAGCGTGGACCTCGATGTTCGCCGGGTTGTCGAATTGCTGCGGCATCCACGCGCCCGGCGTGGCGGCGACGATCGCGCCGGCCCGCTCGATTGAACCCTTCATGCCCTTCTCGCGCGGCGTCAGCTCGAAGGTCGCGCCGTACGCAAGCATCAGCCGGCGCCGCTCGATCGACATCGAATCGGGCATCACCAGGACCAGCTTGTAGCCCTTGACGGCAGCGACCATCGCCAGCCCGATGCCGGTGTTGCCGGAGGTCGGCTCGACGATCGTGCCGCCGGGCGCCAGTCGCCCGTCCCGCTCGGCCGCCTCGACCATCGCCAGCGCGATGCGGTCCTTGATCGAGCCTCCGGGGTTCGCGCGCTCGGACTTGATCCAGACCTCGGCGTCACCGAACAGGCGGTTGACGCGGATGGACGGCGTGTTGCCGATGGTGTCGAGGATCGTTCGCGCGCGCATGGGGATCTCCTTCGGATGTCGTCGTGACCGACCTTACGCTTGAACGGCCCTTCGCGACATGCCGCGCAGGGATACGCTTATCCGCACGCGGCATATCGGACCGCGCCCGCCGGGACGCCCCGCGACGCAGGCGCGTCCGCGGCGGCTCGGAGCGATTAAGCTTCGCGCATGACCCTCGCGATCTCCTTCGACGACGTCGCCGCCGCGGCGCGGCGGCTGGCGGGCGTCGCGCACCGCACGCCGGTGATGACCTCCCGCACCGCCGATGCCCTCGCCGGCGCCACGCTCTTCTTCAAGTGCGAGAACCTGCAGCGCATGGGCGCGTTCAAGTTCCGGGGCGCCTACAACGCACTGGCGCAGTTCACGCCCGTGCAGCGCCGCGCCGGCGTGATCGCCTTCTCGTCGGGCAACCACGCGCAGGCGATCGCGCTGTCGGCGCGCCTGCTCGGCATGCCGGCGGCGATCGTGATGCCGAAGGACGCGCCGCAGATGAAGATCGACGCCACGCGCGGCTACGGCGCGGAGGTCCTGCTGTACGACCGTTACACCGAGAACCGCGAGGCGCTCGGCGCGAAGATCGCCGAGGAGCGCGGCATGACGCTGATCCCGCCGTACGACCATCCGCACGTGATGGCGGGGCAGGGCACGGCGGCGCTCGAGCTGATCGACGAGGTCGGCACCCTCGACCTGCTGTTCGTCTGCGTCGGCGGCGGCGGACTGATTTCCGGCTGCGCGACCGCGGCGAAGCACCGGCTGCCGGACTGCGCGGTCATCGGGGTCGAACCGGAGGCCGGTAACGACGTGCAGCAGAGCCTCGCCTGCGGAGAGATCGTGCACATCGACGTGCCGCGCACCATCGCCGACGGCGCGCAGACGCAGCACGCCGGCCGCTACACGTTCCCGGTGATCCAGGCGCTGGTCGACCGGGTCGTCACGGTGACCGACGACCAGCTGGTGAAGGCGATGCGTTTCTTCGGCGAGCGGATGAAGATCATCGTCGAGCCGACCGGCTGCCTCGGCGCCGCCGCGGCGCTCGACAACGTCGTCGACGTGCGCGGCAAGCGCGTCGGAGTGATCCTCAGCGGCGGCAACATCGACCTGCGCCGCTACGCCGAGCTGGTGGCGCCGGCGCGCTAGCGGGACAGCCGCGGTTACGGCGGGCCGGTGCCTTAGTCCACTTGGCGGATCAGCCCGCACGCGATGCGCGGGCCGGAGTTGCCGGCCGGCTGCGACGTGTAGTCGTCCGGCCTGGCGTGGATGACGACAGCGCGGCCGACGACCGAGTTGGGCCCCTTCGTGACCGTGAGCAGCTTCGTTTCGAAGACGTACACGGCATTGCCTTCCGCGTCCGCAGTCAGGTTCGGAAGGTCGCCCGCGTGGCGCTCGGGCCTGGTGGGATGCGCATGCGGCTTGCCGCCGGGATTGAAGTGGCCGCCGGCGCTCGTGAAGTCGGCCGACGAGCAGTCGCCCTTTTCGTGTACGTGGAAGCCGAACACGCCGCCGGGCGGCAGGCCGCGGACGTCGGCCCGGATGAGCAAGCCCCGGTCGACCTCGACGAACGACACCGAGCCCCAGAGCATGCTGCCCTTCGGCGCCTCGAGCACGGCATCGGCGCGCGGGCCCTGCCTCTCGAAGGTCTCGCATCCGCCTGCCAGGACCAGGGTCGCCACCGCCGCCGCCATCGCCACTCGTTTCATGTGGTGTTCCCTGTCTGATCGAGCGGGCGATGGTAGCCGCTAATGCGCGTGCCGCGGCCGCGCCGGCTAGCCCGGACCGGGCGGACCGGGCTAGCCGGCGCGGCCGACGATCTGCGCGGTGGCGATCAGCTCTTCCAGCAGGGCCATCGATGCTTCGCCGGAAACCGCGAAGGGGTCGAGCACCGGCCGGTCCGAGTACTTCAGCAGCAGCGACGGGTTCACCTTCGTCAGGTTCACCTGGCCCATCGTCCAGCCGGCGAACTTCCGCTCGGGGACTTCCTGGTAGTGCAGCAGCGCGATGTCGCGATGGCGCGCGTCGCGCACGATCTTGTTGTACAGCGCATTGACCGCGTCGCGCCCGCCCTCGAGCACCTGCATGTAGACGTCGCCGCCATGGCACAGCACGCCGGTGATACCGAGTGCCGGGTTGTGCTTGCGCGACGACGCGAGGATCGACTCGATGATGTCCAGAGTGACCGCCTCGGCGGCGCGACTGGCGTACAGCAGACGAACGAGCATCGGGCTTCTCCGTGGATCAGGTGTTCTTGCCGTTGAGCAGCGAAAGGAATTCGCGGCGCAGGTTCGGATCCTTCAGGAACGACCCGCGCATCACGCTGTTGATCATCTTGGAATCCGTCTCCTTCACGCCGCGCCACTGCATGCAGAAGTGGTCCGCCTCCATCACGATGGCGAGCCCGTCGGGCTGCATGGCGTCCTGCAGCAGGTCGGCGAGGTGCGTGACCGCCTCTTCCTGGATCTGCGGCCGGCTCATCACCCAGTCGGCCAGCCGCACGTACTTCGACAGGCCGATCAGGTTGGAGTACTCGTTCGGCATCACGCCGATCCATACCCTGCCGAGGATCGGGCACAGGTGGTGCGAGCACGCGCTGCGCACGGTGATCGGGCCGACGATCATCAGCTCGTTCAGCCGCTCGACGTTGGGAAACTCGGTGACCGGCGGCCGCTCCGCGTAGCGGCCGCGGAACACTTCGGTCAGGTACATCTTGGCGACACGACGCGCGGTCTCGCGCGTGTTGTGGTCGCCTTCGGTGTCGATGACCAGGCTGTTCAGCACGCCGAGCATCTTCTCCTCGACCTCGGAGTGCAGCGCCTCCAGTTCGCCGGGCTCGATGAAGCGGGCGATGTTGTCGTTGGCGTGGAAACGCTCGCGTGCGTGCTTGATCCGCTCGCGGATGCGGACCGAAACCGGCACGCCGTCGTCGCGGTCGCCGGGAGGGGGAAGGGGAGTGTCGCTCATGGGTGTCGGCCGGGGGCTACCGGGATGCCGATGCTAGCCCGGAACGCGCGCGCCCGCTGCGCGGCGCGAGGAGCCAGGGCCTCACTCGGGCGGCACCGCGCCCTTGCGCTCGACGATCATCCGGTACTGCTCCGGCTCGCGGTGGCGGGCGAAGTTGAACGTCGTCGACTTGTACGAGTTGCACAGGTCGAGGTCGCAGCGCGCGATCGCCAGCTCGTCGCCGGTGGTCGTGCAGGCGGCGACGATCTCGCCGCTCGGTGCGACGATGATCGAATTGCCGATCTGCTCGACGCCTTCCTCGTTGCCGGCCTTGGCCACGCCGACCACCCAGGTGCCGTTCTGGTAGGCGCCCGACTGCATCACCAGCTCGTTGTGGAAGTGCGAGAGCGCGTCGTGCTCGGGCGCCGGCGGGTTGTGCACCGGCGTGTTGTAGCCGAGCAGAACCATCTCCACGCCCTGCAGCCCCATCACGCGGTAGGTTTCCGGCCAGCGGCGGTCGTTGCAGATCGCCATGCCGAACAGCCCGGTGGCGTTCTCGCTGAAGGCCCAGCGCACCACCGGCCAGCCGAGGTCGCCGATCTCGAAGTAGCGCTTCTCCAGGTGCTGGAAGCGCCGCCACGGCTCGTGCTCGGCGTGCCCGGGCAGGTGGATCTTGCGGTACTTCGAGATCTCCCGGCCCTGCTTGTCGACCAGGATCGACGTGTTGAAGCGCCGCGTCAGGTCGTCCTCGTCCGCGAGCTCGGCGTAGCCGAGGTAGAAGCCGATGCCGAGCCTGCGCGCAGCGTCGAACAGCGGCTGCGTCTCCGGGCCCGGCATCGCGCGCTCGAAGAACGCGTCGACCTCGGCCTGCTGTTCGAAGTACCAGCGCGGGAAGAAGGTCGTCAGCGCGAGCTCCGGGAACACGACGAGGTCGCACCCGTGGTGCTTCGCCTCGCGCATCAGCTCGAGCATGCGCTCGACGACCTGCGCGCGCGTGTCGCTGCGCGCGATCGGCCCGAGCTGGGCGGCGCCGACGGTGACGATGCGGGCCATGGCCGGGCTCCTACGCCGCGAGCTCGAGCACCGTGTGCAGCAGCACGTCGGCCCCGGCCGCGAGGTGGACCGGCTCGGTGTGCTCGGCCGGGTTGTGGCTGATGCCCTTGACCGACGGCACGAAGATCATCGCGGTCGGGCAGATGCGCGCCAGCATCTGGGCGTCGTGGCCGGCACCGGACGTCATCGGGCGGCACGAATGGCCGAGCCGCTGCGCAGTGCGCGCGACCAGTGCCGCGATGTCCTTGTCGAACTGCACCGGCGCGAACCGCGCCAGCGAGTGGGTCTCGATCTTCACGCCCTCGTCGCGCGCCAGCTGCTCGAGGAACGCGGCGAGCCGCGCCTCGGACTGCTTCAGCACGGCGTCGTCGGTGTTGCGCAGGTCGACGGTCACGCGCGCGCGCGCGGCGACGACGTTGGTGAGGTTCGGGTGCAGCGTGATGGACCCCACGGTGCCGACCTGGCTGCCGCCGATTTCCCGGACGAGGTTGCGCACGAAGACGCCGATCGCCGCCGCGCAGTAGCCGGCGTCGTGCCGCATCCGCATCGGCGTGGTCCCCGCGTGGTTCGACTGGCCGGTGACCAGCACCTCGGTCCACGAGATGCCCTGCAGGTCCTCGACCGCGCCGATCGTGATGCCTTCGAGGTCGAGCACCGGGCCCTGCTCGACGTGCAGCTCGACGTAGGCATGCGGCCGGTACAGCGGGATCGGCGCGTCGCCGAGGTAGCCGATGCGCTCGAGCTCGTCGCGGAACACCTTGCCGTCGATGCCCTTCGTGGCGTAGAGCTCGTCGAGCGGCATCCCGCCGACGTAGGCGAGCGAGCCCGCCATGTCCGGGTGGAAGCGCGCGCCTTCCTCGTCGGTGAACACGCCGACCACGAACGGCCGCCGCGTCACGAGCCCGGCGTCGTTCAGCGTCTGCACGACCTCGAGGCCGCCGAGCACGCCGAGGTTGCCGTCATAGCGGCCGCCGGTGCGCACGGTGTCGATGTGCGAGCCGCACATCACGGGCGCGCAGGTGTCGACGCCCTCCGTGCCGCGGCGCAGGCCGAAGATGTTGCCGATCGGGTCGACACGCACCTCGAGCCCGAGCTCCTGCATCCAGCCGGCGACGAGGTCGCGCCCCGCCTTGTCCTCGTCGGTCAGCGCGAGCCGGCAGCAGCTGCCGTCGGCGGTCGCGCCGATCTCGGCCAGCCGGTCCAGCCGGTCCATCAGGCGGGCAGGGTTGATCCGCAATTGTTCAGCTTTCATCGAGCACCTCCTCGGCCGTTCGCCCGACCACCTCGAGGTAGATGCGGGCATCGGTGTCGCCTTCGCTGCCCAGCAGCAGCACGCGCGACTGGTCGTCCAGCGCCAGCGTCGCCCGGATCTCCGGATAGTCCGCCGCCGCCAGCAGCGCAGCGAGTCCGGTGCCGCCCGTTTCGCCGGCGACGATCGCGGGCTCTCCCGCGGCGGGAAAGGCGAGCGCGCGCATTGCGGCGAGCGCGTACGCGTCGTCGACGGCGACCGCGGCGTTTGCGCCGTGATGCAGGATCTCCCACGCGAGCTCGGACACTTCGCCGCACGCGAGCCCGGCCATCACGGTATCGAGCGAGCCGCCGACGACGACCGGGTGGCCCGCGGCCAGGCTCTGGTAGACGCAGTCGGCGTGCGTCGGCTCGACCACGATGAACGACGGCCGTCGCGCCTCCCAGGCCAGCCAGAAGCTGGCGCATACCGCCGCCGCCAGCGCGCCCACGCCGGCCTGCACGAACACGTGCGTCGGCGGCTCGTCGCCGAGTTCCTGCACGACCTCGGCCGCCATCACGCCGTAGCCGTGCATCACGTCGAGCGGAATGTCGCGGTAGCCCGGGTAGGACGTGTCAGACACGACCGTCCAGTCGTTCGCGGCGGCCGTCGCCGCGGCGTGGCGCACGGCGTCGTCGTAGTTGCCCTTGACCTCGCGCACCTCGGCGCCGTAGTGCGCGATCGCGTCGCGCCGGCCCTGGCTCACGTGCTCGTGCACGAAGATCACGCAGCGGCAGCCGAAAAGGCGCGCGCCCCACGCGACCGAGCGCCCGTGGTTGCCGTCGGTAGCGCACGTGACCGTCGCCTGCCCGACGATGCCGGCGAACTCGCCGGACAGCAGGTCGCGCGAACCGATGCCGGAGCGGCCGGTCGCGGCCGCGATCTTCTTCCGCAGCACGTTCGCGACGGCATACGCGCCGCCGAGCGCCTTGAAGCTGCGCAGGCCGAAGCGGCCGCGCTCGTCCTTGTAGTGGACCGCACCGACGCCGAGCAAGCGCGCCAGCGCCGGCAGCGCCAGCAGCGGCGTGGGCGCGTAGTCCGGCCAGCCCGAGATCTCCGCGAGCGCCGCACTGAAGCCGGAGTGGCTCAGCACCGCGGACCGCGCGGCGCCGTAGTGCTCCGTCGGCGGGGCCGCGGCCGCATTGCGAATCGCGCGCGCATCGTGCTTCATGCGGCGGCCTCCGCCCGCGGCGCCGCCGGAGGCTGCCGCAGGTGGCACGCGACCCACTGCCCCGGCGCGACCTGCTGCAGCGGCGGCTCGTCGACCTTGCAGCGCGCCTCGACGTACGGGCAGCGGGTGTGGAAACGGCAGCCGGGCGGCGGGTTGATCGGGCTCGGGACGTCGCCGGTCAGCACGCGGCGCTGCCTGCGGCGCGTGGGATCCGGCACCGGCACCGCCTCGAGCAGCGCCTCGGTGTACGGATGCTGCGGCCGCGTGAAGATCGCCTTCTTCGGCGCGATCTCGACGATCTTGCCGAGGTACATCACCGCGACGCGGTGGCTGATGTGCTCGACCACGGCGAGGTCGTGCGCGACGAACAGGTACGAGAGGTGGAACTCCTTCTGCAGGTCCATCAGCAGGTTGATCACCTGCGCCTGCACCGAGACGTCGAGCGCGGACACCGGCTCGTCGCAGACGATCAGCTTCGGCTGCACCGACAGCGCGCGGGCGATGCCGAGCCGCTGGCGCTGCCCGCCGGAGAACTCGAACGGGAACTTCACCATCTGGTCGGCCCGCAGGCCGACGCGCTCGAAAAGCTGCGCCACGCGATCGCGCGCGGCAGCGCCCGACAGGCGCTCGAAGTTGCGCAACGGTTCGGCCACGATGTCGGCGGCGCGGATGCGCGGGTTCAGCGACGAGTACGGGTCCTGGAACACGGCCTGCAGTTCGCGCCGCACCGGCCGCATCTCGGCCGCGGAGAGCTTGTCGATGCGACGGCCGCGCCAGGCGATCTCGCCCGAGGTCGGATCCTGCAGGCGCAGGATCAGCTTGCCCGTCGTCGACTTGCCGCAGCCCGATTCGCCGACGAGCCCCAGCGTCTCGCCGCCCGCGATCGTGAAGCCGACCCCGTCGACCGCGTGCACCTTGCCTCCGGACTTGCCGAACAGGCCCGGCTTGGTCGGGTAGTACTTGCGCAGGTCGCGCACTTCGAGCAGCACTTCGCTGCCGGCGGTCGCTGGAGCACTCATGCCGTTTCCTCTGTCGCCGCCGCCCTGCGCGGTGCGGCGACCGGGTTCCAGCAGGCGGCCCAGTGGCCGGGCGCGTGCTGTTCGAGCGCCGGGGCGTCGCGCGAACAGCGCTCGGTGGCGTTCGGGCAGCGCGGCGCGAACAGGCAGCCGGGGGCCGGTTCCTTCAGCGACGGCACCATGCCCGGGATCTCGACCAGCCGCTTGCCGGTCTCGTTGACCGAGTCGCCAAGGTGCGGCATCGACCCGAGCAGACCGCGCGTGTACGGGTGGCGCGGCGCGGCGAACAGTTCCCCGATCGGCGCCTCCTCGACCTTGCGGCCGGCATACATGACGACGACGCGGTGGGCGATCTCGGCGACCACGCCGAGGTCGTGCGTGATCAGGATGACCGACGCGCCGGTCTCGTCGCGCAGTTCGTGCATCAGCTCGAGGATCTGCGCCTGGATGGTGACGTCGAGCGCGGACGTCGGCTCGTCCGCGATCAGCAGCCGCGGGCCGCAGGCGAGCGCCATCGCGATCATCACGCGCTGGCGCATGCCGCCCGACAGCTCGTGCGGGTACTGCGCGAGGCGGCGCTCGGCCTCCGGGATGCGAACCTTGCGCAGCATCTCGGCCGCGCGCGCCAGCGCCGCCTTTTCGGTCATGCCACGGTGCAGCACCAGCGCCTCGGAGATCTGGCGGCCGATGGTGAGCACCGGGTTCAGCGACGTCATCGGCTCCTGGAAGATCATCGAGATCGCGTTGCCGCGCACCTTGCGCATGTCCGGCTCGGACAGGTCGAGCAGGTTGCGGCCCTCGAACTCGATGCGGCCGCCAGCGATGCGCGCCGGTGGCATCGGCAGCAGGCGCAGGATCGACATCGCCGTCACGCTCTTGCCGCAGCCGGACTCGCCGACCACCGCCAGCGTCTCGCCGGGCATCACGTCGAAGCTGACGCCGTCGACCGCGCGCACGACGCCGTCGCGCGTGTGGAAGTGCGTCTTCAGGTCCTGGACGCGCAGCAGTGGAACGTCCGATGGGGGCATGGGCGGGATTTCCATCGAAGCTAGATCCGCCGCGCCAGGCGAGGATCGAGCGCGTCCCGCAGCCCGTCGCCGAGCAGGTTCACCGACAGCACGGTCAGCGACAGGAACAGGCCCGGGAACAGCAGGATGGTCGGCGCGACCTGGATCAGGCTTCTCGCCTCGGCCATGATGTTGCCCCAGCTCGGGATGTTCGGCGGCGTGCCGGCGCCGATGAACGACAGGATGGCCTCGGTGATCATCGCCGACGCCCAGATGTACGTCGCCTGCACCAGCAGCGGTGCCAGCGTGTTCGGCAGGATGTGGCGCATCAGGATCGCGGGCAGCCGCGTGCCGGACGCGATCGCCGCCTCGACGTACGGCTGCTCGCGCAGCGTCAGCACCAGCGAGCGCACGAGGCGCACGACGCGCGGCACCTCGGCGATCGCGATGGCGATGATGACGTTCTCGAGGCTGGCGCGCGTCAGCGAGATCAGCGCGATGGCGAGCAGCACCGACGGGATCGACATCAGGCCGTCCATCACGCGCATCACCACGGCGTCGAGCCAGCGCAGGTAGCCGGTGACGAGGCCGATGAACAGCCCGAGCGTCGTCGCGAGCAGCGCGACGGCGAGCCCGACGGTCAGCGACACGCGCGTGCCGTAGATGACGCGGCTGTAGACGTCGCGCCCCAGCATGTCGGTGCCGAACCAGTGCTCTTCGCTGATCGGGCGCAGGCGGCGGATCGGCGACAGCGCCTGCGGGTCGACGGTGCCGAGCCACGCCGCGAAGATCGCGACCAGCATCATCAGCAGCAGCACGATCGCGCCGGCGATGGCGGTCGGGTGCCGGCGCAGCGCGTCCTTGAAGCGCTGGACGGTCGGCGAAACCGACTTCGGCGCAGCAATGACAGGGGCGACGGCAGCCATGTCAGTGGCGCCCGGCCGCCCGAAGCCACTGACGCGCCCCCTCGGGGGGCAGCGAACGAAGTGAGCGTGGGGGCGGAGTCATGTTAGGGCCTGTTAACGCTTGGCTCGCGCTAGTAGCGGATCCGCGGGTCGAACAGCGAGTAGCTGAGGTCGACCAGCAGGTTGACCAGCACGTAGACCGCCGAGAACAGCAGCGTCACGCCCTGGATGATCGGGTAGTCGCG
>Ga0075339_1000072_pt1 | contig 11642 bp, 11 predicted proteins | sample RushMan_CattailN_4_FD_120076 | JGI IMG/M metagenome (GOLD analysis project Ga0075339, IMG submission 120076) | Natural and restored wetland microbial communities from the San Francisco Bay, California, USA, that impact long-term carbon... | ecosystem: Environmental > Terrestrial > Soil >... | reverse complement strand
GCGCCGGCTACGACGCCGGGCGCGTGCCCGTTGACGAGCGCCGCGTGCGCCGTGTCGAGCTGCTGCGTGTCGCCATCGCCTGGCTCGGCATGATGCAGGTGATGATGCTGGCCGTGCCGCTGTACTTCGCGGCGCCGGGCGAGGTGCCGGCCGACATCGAGCAGCTGATGCGGATCGCCAGCCTGGTGCTGACGCTGCCGGTGCTGCTGTTCTCGGCGCAGCCCCTGTATCGCGCGGCGTGGAGCCAGCTGCGCATGGGGTCGATCGGGATGGACCTGCCGGTCGTGCTCGGGATCACCGCGGCCTTCGTCGCCAGCGCCGGTGCCACGGTTGCCTCGCGCGGCGCCGTCTACTTCGACTCGGTGACGATGTTCATCGCCCTGGTGCTGGCGTCGCGCTGGGTGCTCGCGCGCGGACTCGCCTCCGCCCGGGAGCACATCGACGCGGCGCGCCGGCATTCGACGATCTCGGCCCTGCGGCTGGTGGCCTTCCCGTCGTCGCTGGCAACCGAGGCGGTCCACGCGGAGCAACTGAAGATCGGCGATCGCGTGCTGGTGCCGCCGGGCGAGACGGTTCCCGCGGACGGCGTGGTCGTGCATGGCCGCTCGAGCTGCTCGCAGGCCTGGCTCACCGGCGAGTCGACACCGATCGACAAGACCAGCGGCGCGCCGATCCTGGCCGGCTCGATCAACCTCGACCAGCCGCTGGTCATCGAGGTAACGCGGATCGGCGCCTCGACCTCGCTCGCCGCCCTGCAGCGGCTGGTCGACGAGGCAGGCCGGGAACGGCCTCACATCGTCGAGACCGCCAACCGCATCGCCGGCTGGTTCCTGTGGGCCGTGCTCGCGATCACCGTCGCTACCGTGGTCGGCTGGTGGTTCGTCGATCCGTCGCAGGCGCTGCCCAATGCCATCGCGGTCCTCGTCGCCACGTGCCCGTGCGCGCTGTCCCTGGCGGCTCCCGCGGCGGTCGCAGCGGCGCAATCGGCCCTCGCGCAGCGGCGCATCCTGCTGGCGCGCACCGTTGCCATCGAAACGATGGCGCGGGCCGACGTGCTGGCCTGCGACAAGACGGGAACGTTGACCACCGGCGAGCCGGCGCTGCTGCGCCAGCTTGTCGTGCGCGATGGCGATCCCGAGGAGATCCTCGCCGTTGCGGCGGCGCTCGAGACGATGTCGACACACCCGTATGCGCGTGCGCTGGTCTCGGCGGCGCGGTCGATCCGGGGGTCGTTGCCGGGTGTCGTCGACGGCCGCGTCGAGCCGTCGGCCGGCATCGAAGGCATCGTCGGCGCGCGGCGGCACCGCCTCGGCAAGCTGGACTTCGCGCTGCCCGACCGGCTCGCGGCGCACCGCGCCGATATCGCGGCGATCGTGCAGAAGGAAGGCCTGGGCGCCGCGAGCTACGTCGTGCTCGCCGACGAGCAGGGCGCGCTGGCGGTCTTCGTGTTCGGCGAGCGCCTGCGCGAGGATGCCGCGGCGCTGGCCGACGGTGCCGGCGAACGTGGCATCGAGGTGGTGGTGCTGTCCGGCGACCGGCGCGAGCCGGTGGAGGCGGTGGCCGCCGCGCTCGGAATCGAGCGGGCGCTCGCGCACCAGACGCCGGACAGCAAGCGTTCGTGGGTGGCCGGGCAGCAGCGCGCCGGTCATGTCGTCGCGATGCTGGGCGACGGCATGAATGACGCGCCCGTGATCGCACAGGCCGACGTATCGGTGGCGCTCGCCAGCGGTTCGACCCTGGCGCAGGCGCGCGCCGACCTCATTGTCCTGTCGTCGCAGCTCGGCGACGTCGACTTCGCGTTCGCCATCGCGCGCCGCGCGATGCGGATCGTCCGGCAGAACCTGGCGTGGGCCTTCGGCTACAACGTCCTGATCATTCCGCTTGCCGCGTTCGGCTACGTGTCGCCGGCCGTCGCCGCGGCGGGGATGGCGGCGAGTTCGCTGCTCGTCGTCGGCAACGCGCTGCGTGCCAAGCGCCTGCCGAGGGCCTGAGGGCCCGCCAGGACCCGGCGCATGCGCGAGCCAGGCACTGACAGGCCCTCGTGGAATCGCTCTATCTCCTGATCCCCCTGTCCGTCGTGCTGGTGCTGCTGATCGGCGGCATCCTCGTGTGGGCCGTGATGTCGGGCCAGTTCGAGGAACTCGACGACGCCGGCAGGAAGGTGCTCGACGAGGACGACAAGGCCGGCCACGGCTGACGCCGCCGCCCTACCGTGGCGCGCACGCTTTCATCAGTGACACCCCTCACGTTGAAGCGTTTCCGGGCGGTTGACCTGCGTCAACCGCGAGCTACGCACCAACCCTAGCATCCCCTCCCGGACGAGGAGATTTCCTCTTTCGGTGAGCGGAGTAAGCGGGCTGCAGGCAGGCCCGTGATCCCGGTCTCCGCTTAAACAACCGGCCACGGCACGCGCCAACGCTCCGCCGCACGCTCTCCTGTACGAGGAATAGATGAGCCCAACTGTGACTACAGACGGCACGTATAACTACAAGGTCGTGCGGCAGTTCGCCGTGATGACGGTGATCTGGGGCATCGTCGGCATGCTGGTCGGCGTGATCATCGCCGCCCAGATGACCTGGCCCGAGCTCAACTTCGGGGTGCCCTGGCTGTCGTTCGGGCGCCTGCGCCCGCTGCACACCAATGCGGTGATCTTCGCCTTCGGCGGCTGCGCGCTGTTCGCGACCAGCTATTACGTCGTGCAGCGCACGTCGCAGGCGCGGCTGTTCTCCGACGGGCTGGCCGCATTCACGTTCTGGGGATGGCAGGTGGTCATCGTGCTCGCCGCGGTCACGCTGCCGCTCGGCATGACGAGCGGCAAGGAGTACGCCGAACTCGAGTGGCCCATCGACATCCTGATCACGCTGGTGTGGGTGGCCTACGCGGTCGTGTTCTTCGGGACCATCTTCAAGCGCAAGGTGAGCCACATCTACGTGGCCAACTGGTTCTTCGGCGCCTTCATCCTGACCGTGGCGCTGCTTCACGTCGTCAACAGCCTGGCCGTGCCGGCCGGGCTGTTCAAGTCGTACTCGGTATACGCGGGTTCGCAGGACGCGATGGTGCAGTGGTGGTACGGCCACAACGCGGTCGGCTTCTTCCTGACCGCGGGCTTCCTCGGGATCATGTACTACTTCGTGCCGAAGGCCGCGGGGCGCCCGATCTACTCGTACCGCCTGTCGGTCGTGCACTTCTGGGCGCTGATCTTCACGTACATGTGGGCCGGCCCGCACCACCTGCACTACACGGCGCTGCCCGACTGGGCGCAGTCGCTCGGCATGGTCTTCTCGCTGATCCTGCTCGCGCCGTCGTGGGGCGGCATGATCAACGGCATCATGACCCTGTCGGGTGCGTGGCACAAACTGCGCGACGACCCGATCCTGAAGTTCCTGATCGTCTCGCTGTCCTTCTATGGCATGTCGACCTTCGAAGGGCCGATGATGTCCATCAAGACGGTCAACGCGCTCAGCCACTACACGGACTGGACCATCGGCCACGTGCATTCCGGCGCGCTGGGCTGGGTCGGCCTGATCTCCATCGGCGCGATCTACTACCTGCTGCCGCGGCTGTACGGCCGCACCGAGATGGCGAGCATGCGCCTGGTGACGACGCACTTCTGGGTCGCGACCATCGGCATCGTCATCTACATCGCCGCGATGTGGATCGCCGGCGTCATGCAGGGCCTGATGTGGCGCGCGGTCAACGAGGATGGCACGCTGACCTACACGTTCATCGAGAGCGTGAAATCGACCTATCCGTTCTACTTGATCCGCCTGGTGGGCGGCACGCTGTATCTCGCCGGCATGTTCCTGATGGCCTGGAACATGGTGAAGACGATCGGATTGGGCAAGGCAGTCGAGGCGCCGATCCCGGCCGCCGTCGCCCACGCCTGACAGCGACTACGAGATCGAGGACAACGCAATGAAACTGACTCACGACAAGATCGAGACGACGCCGACGCTGCTGATCGTGCTCGTCATCCTCGTCGTCGCCATCGGCGGCCTGGTGGAGATCGTGCCGCTGTACTTCCAGCGCGCGACCACCGAGGCGGTGAAGGGCATCAAGCCGTACGAGCCGCTGCGCCTGGTGGGCCGCGACATCTACATCCGCGAGGGCTGCTACAACTGCCACTCGCAGATGGTCCGGCCGTTCCGCGCCGAGACGCTGCGCTACGGGCACTACTCGGTGGCCGGCGAGTTCGTCTACGACCATCCGTTCCAGTGGGGCAGCAAGCGCACCGGTCCGGACCTGGCCCGCGTCGGCGCGCGCTACTCGGACGAGTGGCACCGTGTCCACTTCAACAACCCGCGCGACGTCGTGCCCGAGTCGAACATGCCGGCGTACCCCTGGTTCGCCAGGAGCGCCGTGGACGACATCGACATCCAGGGTCGCATGAAGGCGCTGAAGTCGATCGGCGTGCCGTACACGGACGAGCAGATCGCCAAGGCGCCCGAGGCGCTCAAGGGCAAGACGGAACTGGACGCGGTGATCGCCTACCTGCAGGGCCTGGGCGTCGAACTCCGCAACGTGCGCTGAGGAGCGAGCATGGACATCAACGACATTCGCGCGGTGCTGACGCTGCTCGGTTTCCTGGGCTTCTGCGGCATCACTGTCTGGGCGTACAGCAGCCGTGCCCGCAAGGGCTTCGAGGAAGCCGCGACCTTGCCGTTCGACGACGACAAGCCGGGCCGGCACTGAAAGAGGCGATCGATGAGCGATTTCTACAGCGTTTTCTGGGACTACTACGTCGCGATCATCTCGATCGTCTCGGTGGTCGGTTGCGCAGTGTTCCTCTGGATGCAGAGCAAGCGGACCGTCAAGGTCACGCTCAACGCGCAGGGCGAGCCGCAGACGACCGGGCACGTCTGGGATGGCGACCTGCAGGAGTTCCACAACCCGATGCCGCGGTGGTGGATCCTGCTCTTCTACATCACGGTGGTGTTCTCCATCCTCTACCTGATCCTGTATCCCGGCCTCGGCACGCAGTGGCAGGGCGTCCTCAAGTGGACGCAGAGCGGCCAGTACCAGGCCGAGGTGAAGGCAGCCGACGCGCGGTTCGGCCCGATCTTCGCGGCGTTCGCGAAGGAGCCCGTCGAGAAGGTCGCGTTCGATCCGAAGGCGAGGCAGATCGGCGAGCGGATCTTCCTCAACAACTGCGCGCAGTGCCACGGCTCGGATGCGCGCGGCTCGCGCGGCTTCCCGAACCTGACCGACGGCGAGTGGATGTACGGCGGTACGCCGGACGCGATCAAGACCACGATCATCAACGGCCGCAACGGTGTAATGCCGCCGATGGCGGCGGCGCTGGGCGACAAGGAAGGCGTGCTCGACGTCGCCAACTACGTGCTGTCGCTCTCGGACTCCGCGCACGACAGCGTGCGCGCGGCGCGCGGCAAGGAGAAGTTCGCGGCGTGCGCGGCCTGCCACGGACCGGACGCCAAGGGCAATCCGGCGCTCGGCGCCCCCGACCTGACGAACAAGATCTGGCTGTACGGCGGCACGGTGGCGGCCATCACTGAGACGATCACCAACGGGCGCAACAATGTGATGCCCAAGCACGGCAACATCCTGACCGAGCCCGAGGTCCATCTGGTGGCCGCGTACGTCTGGTCATTGACGAACAAGCCGGGCGCCCCGGCGCCCGCCGCTGCACCTGCCGCACCGGCGTCACCGGCTCCCGCGCCGGCGAAGTAGACGGGCAGCACACCGGGAAACGCGGCCGCCGGTGACGGCGCGCCGCGTTTTCACTTTGGAGAGGCAGTAACCCCATGAACGAAGCGGTCGACGTGGAACGCAGCGACGGCACCGTCGCGCGCGTCGCCCAGGCCGGCGAAGCGACCGGCGAGGCCGCGCCCCTGCGCGAGGTCGAGATTCAGCTGTACGCGAAGCGCAAGGAGATCTATCCCCGGCAGCGGATCGGCGACGCGCTGGGCCGTTTCCAGAAGTGGCGCTGGCTGCTGGTGTGGGTCACGCAGGTCGTGTTCTACGGCCTGCCGTGGCTGCAGTGGAACGGCCGCCAGGCGCTGCTGTTCGACCTCGCGTCGCGCAAGTTCTACCTGTTCGGCCTGGTGCTGTGGCCGCAGGACATCATCTACCTGACCGCGATCCTGATCATCGCGGCGCTCTCGCTGTTCCTGTTCACCGCCGTCGGCGGCCGGTTGTGGTGCGGCTATGCGTGCCCGCAGACCGTCTACACCGAGATCTTCATGTGGATCGAGAAGGTCATCGAAGGCGACCGCGCGAAGCGCATGCGGCTGGACCAGCAGCCGATGTCAGTGCGCAAGTTCGCGCTCAAGGCGGCCAAGCACGGCACGTGGATCGCGGTCGCGCTCTGGACGGGCTTCACGTTCGTCGGCTACTTCACGCCGATCCGTCCGCTGCTGCTCGAATTCGTCACGCTCTCCGTGACCGGCTGGTCGCTGTTCTGGATCCTGTTCTACGGCTTCGCGACGTACGGCAACGCCGGCTGGATGCGCGAGCAGGTGTGCAAGTACATGTGCCCGTACGCGCGCTTCCAGAGCGCGATGTTCGACCCGGACACGCTGATCGTCACGTACGACAGCGAGCGTGGCGAGCCGCGCGGCGCCAGCAGCAGGAAGGCCGGGCGCGCGGAACTGGGGCTGGGCGACTGCATCGACTGCAACCTGTGCGTCCAGGTGTGCCCGACCGGCATCGACATCCGCAACGGCCTGCAGTACGAGTGCATCGGCTGCGCCGCGTGCATCGACGCGTGCGACCACGTGATGGAGAAGGCGGGCCTGCCGAAGGGGCTGGTCCGCTACTCGACGCAGCACGCGCTGCAGGAGCACTACGCCGGCGCCGGCATCTGGCGCCACGTGTTCCGTCCGCGCGTGTTCGTCTATACCGGCATCCTCGCGGCCGTCACGGTCGCGCTGGTCGTCGCCGTGACCGTGCGGATCCCGCTGAAGGTGGACGTGATCCGCGACCGCGGCGCGCTCGCGCGCGAGGTCGAGGACGGCCGCATCGAGAACACGTACCGGCTGCAGGTGATGAACACCAGCGAGCAGCCGCGGCGCTATGTCGTCTCTGCCACGGGGCTCGACGGGCTCCAGGTGGAGTCGGACGCCGGATTCGAGGTGCAGGGCGCGACGACGCAAACGGTCATGGTGCGCCTGCAGGCGCCCCCGGAGGCCTTGAAGCCGGGTTCGAACAAGATAACGATCAGCGTCGCCGCGGTCGACGATCCGGCATTGAAGGTGGACGAGAAGGCGGTCTTTCTCGGCCTGGGAAGGTGATCAAGCAGATGACATCGATGACAGCGCCCGTGACCCCGTGGTACCGCCAGGCCTGGCCCTGGTTCCTCATTTCCCTGCCGGCGACAGCCGTGATCGCCGGCTCGTTCACGTTCTACCTCGCCGCCAGGGACTGGGACGGCCCGGTGGCAAGGGACTACTACAAGCAGGGACTTGCGATCAACGAGGAACTCTCGCGGTCCACCCGGGCGAGCGAACTCGGCATCAGCGCGACCGTGAAGCTCGCCGGCCTCACGGTCGGCGAGCGCGTGCGCGTCGAAGTGCAGTCGATGCAGCCGATGCCGCCGGAGTCCGCGCTGCGCGTGCGGCTCGTGCATCCGGGCAAGCGCGATGCCGACCGGCTGGCGGTGCTGTCGCGCATCGACGTCGCGCCCGACGCGCTGTCGGCGGTGTACGCAGGTGAATGGCAGGTGGGCGAAGTCGACCCGAGGTTGGCGCAGCGGCCGGTCGCCTGGCAGGTCGTGCTCGAGACGCAGCAGTGGCGCATCGACGACGGCTTCAGCGCCGGCGGCGCCGGCGAATTCCTGTTGCGCGCGCGTTGAGGGCAGGAACGGAGGAGACGATGACCAATTCGCTGGCGCAACGACTCGGATGGGTGCTGTGGCCGTCGTTCCTGGTGGCCTGCGCGTCCGAACTAGCCTTCTTCGCGCTGTTCGATCCGACCGACCTACGCCTGTTCGGCGTGCCGATCGAGGCCGAGCGCATGCCCGTCTACACGATCGGCTTCTTCGCGTTCTGGATCATCGGCGCCGTGTCGAGTGCGCTGACGGTGTTCCTGGCGCAATCGCCGTTCGAGGCCAACCGCTGCACGCTGGAGCCGAACGAGCGCCCGCTTGGCTGTCCCAGGCGCGGCGTGGACGAGGCGGACGCGCGCGTCGGGCGCGCGTAGGGGCGCAGGGAAAGAAGGCGGGCCGCGCCGTCAGGCGGCGCCGCCCGACTGGCCGGAGACGATGGAACGCAGGCCGTCCGGATCGATGATCCGGACATGCTTCTGGTTCACCTCGATCAGGCCGTCCTGCGCGAAGCGCGACAGCACGCGGCTGACCGTTTCGAGCTTGAGGCCCAGGAAGCTGCCGATTTCGGCGCGCGTCATCCGCAGCACGAACTCGGTGCGGGAGTAGCCGCGGGCCTCGAAACGCTGCGACAGGTTGAGCAGGAAGGCGGCAAGGCGCTCTTCCGCGTGCATGCTGCCGAGCAGCAGCATCACGCCGTGCTCGCGCACGATCTCGCGGCTCATCACCTTGTGGAAGTGGTTGCGCAGCACCGGCATCGCGCTGGCCACTTCCTCCAGGCGCTCGTACGGGATCACGCAGACCTCGGTGTCCTCGAGCGCGACCGTGTCGCACGAGTGCAGCTCGCTGCTGATGCCGTCCAGCCCGACGAGTTCGCCGGCCATGTGGAACCCGGTGACCTGCTCGCGCCCGTCCTGGGACATCACCGTGCTCTTCAGGAAGCCGAGCCGCACCGCGTACAGGGATTCGAAACGGTCGCCTGCACGGAACAGCGAATCGCCGCGCTTGACCTTCTTGCGCGTCGCAACAAGCTCTTCGAGCTTCTCGATGTCCTTCAGCGATAACCCTACAGGCAAGCAGAGTTCCCGCAGGTTGCAGCTCGAGCAGGCGACGCGGAGGTTGGCGATGTTGACGGTTGGCGCGTTCATGTGAGCAGTGCTCTAAGTTGGGGCCCCGCTTGTCAGGAAGGCGGGCATCAGCCTTCCTGTCCGCGATCTAGCTGCAGTTCTTGTTTGAAATTCTTCTGTCAGACTCCGGGATCAAACGCGCGTTCCGGCGCGGTTGACCGCGGTCAAGGCTGGGCAAACCTCGCCGGAAATAATACTCCAATGCCGTAGTGCGCCCTGCATGAGGATTACCAACATGTTGATGTCCACGCGAAGCGAAGTGGCCCTCCCTGACGAGGGGATACTGAAGCGCTTCGATATTCCCGGCCCGCGGTACACCTCCTATCCGACGGCCGATCGTTTCGTCGAGGCGTTCGACCGCAACGCGTTCGCGGAAGCGCTGCGCGCGCGCGCGACCGGCGTGGCGAACAGCGCGCTGTCGCTGTACGTGCACCTCCCGTTCTGCAACACCGTCTGCTACTACTGCGGCTGCAACAAGGTCATCACGAAGGACCGCAGCAAGTCCGCGGAGTACGTCGACTACATCGCGCGCGAGGCCGATCTCGTCCTCGAGCACCTGACCGGCAACCGCACCATCGAGCAGCTGCACTTCGGCGGCGGCACGCCCACGTTCCTGTCGAACGAGGAGCTCGAGCAGCTGATGGAGGTGCTGACGAAGCGCTTCCCGCTCGAGGAGCGCGGCGAGTTCTCGGTCGAGGTCGACCCGCGCACGACGCCGCCCGACAAGGTCGAGACGCTCGGTCGCCTGGGCTTCAACCGCATGTCCGTGGGCGTGCAGGACTTCAATCCTGACGTGCAGAAGGCCGTCAACCGCCTGCAGAGCTTCGAGATGACGCAGGAGACGGTCGACGCCGCGCGCAGGAGCGGCTTCAAGTCGATCAACCTCGACCTGATCTACGGCCTTCCCAAGCAGAACCGCGAGACCTTCGCGGAGACGCTCGACAAGGTGATGGTGCTGAGCCCGGAGCGCATCGCGCTCTATCACTACGCGCACCTGCCGGACCGCTTCAAGCCGCAGCGCCGCATCAACTCCGAGGACGTGCCGTCGTCCGCCGAGAAGATGAAGATCATGCTCGACGCCATCAAGCGCCTGACCAGCGCGGGCTACCAGTACATCGGCATGGACCACTTCGCGAAGGCGTCGGACGACCTCGCCAAGGCGCAGCGCCAGGGCCGCCTGCACCGCAACTTCCAGGGCTACACCACGAGGCCTGACTGCGACCTCGTCGGCCTCGGCGTGTCCTCGATCAGCAAGATCGGCCCGACGTACTCCCAGAACGTCCGCACGCTCGAGGAGTACTACGACATGCTGAAGCAGGGCATGCTGCCGACGGTACGGGGCATCGTGCTCGACCGCGACGACATCCTGCGGCGCGCCGTGATCATGGCCCTGATGTGCCACTTCGAGGTCTCGAAGGAGGCGATCGAGACCACGTACCTGATCAAGTTCGACGAGTACTTCAAGACCGAGATCGCCGCGCTGAAACAGTTCGAGGACGAGGGCCTGGCCGAGAACTCGCCCGAGTGGGTCACGGTCACGCCGCGCGGGAAGCTGCTGGTGCGCGCGATCGCGATGCAGTTCGACCGCTACCTGCGCTCCGACGAGCGCCAGCGTCGCTACTCGAAGATCGCTTGACGGACAACCGCCCGGCGCGCTGACCCGCGCCGGCTCCGCAGGACGCCGATGTTCGATCTGCTCTGGGCGCAGGTCTTCGCCGCCTTCACCACCGCGCTCCTCGGCGGGCTGCACTGCGCCGGCATGTGCGGCGGGTTCGTCGGGGCATTCCAGCTGAACCGTCCTGCGGGCATATCGGCACGCACGCTGGCGATCGGCTACCACGCCGGCCGCATCACCAGCTACTCCGCCGCCGGAGCGCTGCTCGGCGCCCTCGGCGGCGCCGTCTTCACGCAGAACGTGGTGCCGGTCCAGGTGGCGCTGCTCGCCACCGGCGGGCTGATCCTGCTCGTTCTCGGCCTGTCGATGCTGACGGGCAACCGCTGGATGCGGCGGCTGGAAGGCGTCGGGCAGGGCGTGTGGAAGGTCATCGGGCCATACGCGCGCAGGGTCTACCCGCCGCGTTCACGCGGCCAGGCCTACCTCGCCGGGCTCGCGTGGGGATGGATCCCGTGCGGCCTGGTGTACGGGGTGCTGCCGCTCGCCTTCGTCGCCGGCGGCGCCTGGCAAGGCGTCGTCGTGATGGTGGCGTTCGGCGTTGGCACGCTGCCGGCGCTGGGCGTCGTCGACTTCGCCGCCTCCCGGTTGTCGGCGTCCGGGTCGCTGGTCGCCGGCCACGCGTGGCTGAAGGTCGTTGCCGGCGCGGTCGTGATCGTCTTCGGCGTATCCGGGCTGGCCCACGCGGCGCGCGTGGCCGGCCACCAGTCGCCGATGATCAACGCGCTTTCATCCATCTGCCACCGCTAGCGCCGCCGGCGCCGCCTGGAGCGCTGCTTCGAGTCCGAGCGGCGGGTCGGGCGCACCCGCGCAAGTATCATTCCGCGTGATCCCCCATCGAACGCGCGGTCATCCGCGCCACCCGGCTGTCATGAAAAGCGCAGAGATCCGCGAAAAGTTCCTGAAGTACTTCGAGTCCAAGGGCCACACCATCGTGCGCGCCTCGAGCCTCGTGCCGGCCAACGACCCGACACTGCTGTTCGTGAACTCGGGCATGGTCCAGTTCAAGGACGTGTTCCTCGGCGTCGACCGGCGGCCCTACGTGCGTGCAACCTCGTCCCAG
>Ga0075339_1000071_pt1 | contig 11652 bp, 10 predicted proteins | sample RushMan_CattailN_4_FD_120076 | JGI IMG/M metagenome (GOLD analysis project Ga0075339, IMG submission 120076) | Natural and restored wetland microbial communities from the San Francisco Bay, California, USA, that impact long-term carbon... | ecosystem: Environmental > Terrestrial > Soil >... | reverse complement strand
GAGAAAGCTACCGCGAATTGGCTGACCAAGATTTTGAGCGAGGCGGGCGAAGCCGGCAGCAAGGGGGCCATGCGCGGAGCCCATCACGTCGATCCGGATCTGGGCACGGCGGTCCGCCACTTGAAAGGATTGCCCGACAAACCTGGGCTCAATGCACTGGCGGTGGACGCCGCGTCGGAAGGCCACTGGCGCTTCGTCAACCGCAGCGGCGAGACCTACACCGCCGGCAATGCCGATGAACTGGCCCGGGTGCGCGACTCGCTTCTGCCTGGCAGCAACGGCAAACTGAGCCTCTATCTGACGCCAGATACGGTTTTCGACCAACGCGGGCTCTTGAAAGATCTGCCCCCGGACGCGGACCTCTACATCGCCACGAAGTCGGGCAGCCATCGCATCGTGCGCGTGGCCAGGCACGGAGGCGAGACGCTATTCGCCCAGGTGCGGCCGAACCTGAGCGTGCGGCTCGACAACGCGGATCTCTTCACCGAAACCCTGTTCCAACTCGATCGTTCACTGAAGCCGAAGAGCCTTCGTATTCTGGCTTTGGAAACAGGCAGCGCCGATGCCCTGACCGCCGTTCCGAGGTTCGATCCGGCGACCCGCGCGGCCCTCATCGACCGGATTGATCCGCAGCGTCTCGCAGGGGCTATGAGGTCCGTGCGTGGGCAAACTGTGATCCTGACCGGGCGAATTGAAAACAAGACTCTGAAGTTCCTCGATGGGGATGGTGGCGAGGCCGCGCTTTCACTCGACAGCCTTCGGCGCGCCGCCCACGAAGCCGATGTCAATCTCGTCATCGTCAGGGCCGAAACCCCCCGGCAACCGGGCGGGCGCAATTGGCTCTGGCAGACAGCCAGCATTCCCGGTCTCGAGACTGCCCTGAAGCAGACGACGTTCGGGGATTTCCTCGCCGCCATCGGCGCGAAGGATGCTGGTCTGACCATCACCGCACGACGGGACGCCTTCGGCCGCGTGGTTATTGATGCCCTGCCGCCGGGTTCTCCAGATGCTCCGTTGACCGATACCCTAACCGGTTGGGTCGATGCTCTGGCCGGCGATGCGATGGGCCGCATCGCGGTCGCGGGTATCGAGGCCGACCTGCGCGACAAGGACCGCCAGACGGAACTCGACTGGCGATTGATTCCGGCGATCCCGTCGGTGATCCAGATCGGTTATCTGGCCTCGCTCGGCATGGGGTTGTTCGGGCTGGGAACAGCGTGGCGCTGGTGGGGCCGCGTGTGGCCGCCCGAGGAGCGCGGTGAGTATGGCGGACGGATCGGGTATGGGGCTGCGCGGGGCGCACGCGCGGTTCTCTTCACGCTCGTTTTCTTGCCGCTCGTTGGTCTGCCGATCTTTCTGCGTTATGTCTGGCTGCAGGTCTGGCGGGTCGTCACGATTCCCTTCCGCGTTCTGCGCTGGCTGAAAGACCGGCTGGTCCCGCGGCCGGGGTGAGAGACAGGGATCCTCACGGCATCATGGATTGTGAAATCGGAAAGGGCGCTTGCGGATGGGCACACTGAAGGGAAAGACGCTCTTCATCACCGGAGGCAGCCGCGGTATCGGACTCGCGATTGCGTTGCGAGCCGCAAGAGACGGGGCCAAGATCGCCATCGCCGCCAAGACGTCCGATCCCAATCCGAAGTTGCCGGGCACCGTCTTCTCCGCCGCCGCGGAAATCGAGGCCGCGGGCGGGCAAGCGCTGCCCATCGTCTGCGATATCCGCTTCGAAGACCAGGTCACGGCCGCGGTAGCGAAGACGGTGGAGACCTTCGGCGGTATTGATATCTGCATCAATAATGCATCTGCCCTTTCGCCCACGGGCACGGAGGCGACAGAGATGAAGCGCTTCGATCTCATGCATGCGATCAACACGCGCGGCACGTTTCTGACAACCAAGACCTGCATTCCGCACTTGAGGAAATCGGACAACCCGCACGTTCTCATGCTCTCGCCGCCGCTCGATATGCAGCCCAAATGGTTCAGTGGGCACGTGGCCTACTCGATTGCCAAGTACGGCATGAGCCTTTGTGTGCTCGGGATGGCGGAAGAGTTTCGCAAAGACGGCATCGCGGTCAACGCCCTGTGGCCGCGAACGGCCATCGCGACAGCGGCGGTTGCGAACATTCTAGGCGACCAGCTGATGGCCATGAGCCGTACGCCCGAAATCATGGCCGATGCGGCGCATCTGGTGCTGACACAGCCCGCGCGCGACATGACCGGGCAGTTTCTGATCGACGATACGTTGCTTTATGAAAAAGGCGGGATTACCGACTTCGAGGGCTATCGGGTGGATGCCAGCAGGCCGCTCGTGCAGGATTTTTTCGTGCCCGACAACGTGCCGCCACCGCCCGGTGTCAAGGTGCTGGCTCTGCCGCTCGGCGTGTGAGTATGCTTCGTCAGGGCTGGAATGGTCGGCCAGCAATTGATGCTGGCGCCGGGCCCATTCGCTTGGCTAACATGACGCGCCGGAGGCGGGCACGCCCGCGAAAATCTCAGCGAAAGGACCATGGCGGTTCATGACAACCCTGCTGATCACGCATCCGTCGTTCACGGACCACGATACGGGGTTCGGTCACCCGGAGCGCCCGGACCGCATGCGAGCCATCGACAAGGTTCTCGCGCATGAGAGTTATGCCGCTCTCAAGCGCATGGAGGCGCCGCTGCGCGACGATGTCGAGACGCAGATCCTGCTGGCACATCCCAAAGCACATCTCGATCGCATGCGGCGCGTGGGTGAACAGGCCATGGGCGAAAACCGGCTGGTGCGTATCGATGGCGATACGGTGATGTCGCCGGCGTCGTGGGAAGCGGCCCTGCGCGCGGTCGGTGCAGGTCTTCTGGCGGTGGATGAGGTGATGGCAGGTCGCGCGCAGAACGCTTTCGCCCAGGTTCGCCCGCCCGGCCATCATGCCGAGGACGATCGCGCGATGGGCTTCTGCTTTTTCTCCAACGCGGCCATCGCGGCCCTTTATGCGCGGGCCAAGTACGGCGCGGAGCGCGTGGCGGTCGTCGATTTCGACGTGCATCACGGCAACGGCACGCAGGACATCTTCTGGTCCGACAAGAATCTGTTCTACGGTTCAACGCATCAGATGCCCCTTTTCCCCGGTACCGGGGAGTTGAACGAGACGGGTGTGGGGAACATCTTCAATGCGCCGCTGCGCGAGGGCGACGGCGGGGATCACTTCCGGGAGGCTTTCCAGGAACGCATTCTGAAGCCGCTGCACGACTTCGGACCGGATTTCATCTTCATCTCGGCCGGCTTCGATGCTCACAAGCGTGATCCGCTCGGCGGGCTGCGGCTCGTGGAAGCCGATTTCATGTGGGCTACGGAGCAGCTTGCAAAAAACGCCGATGAGCACTGCAAGCGGCGGGTCGTATCCCTTCTGGAAGGCGGTTATGACCTGGACGGGCTTGCAAAATCGGTTGGCGTTCACGTCCGCACTCTGATGGATGTGGGCACCTGAGAGGGCCCGAAGCGGGACGGTCCGGTCCCTGCCGGGTGCTTTAGGCTTGTGCGGCGGGGCCCCGGGGGGCTATTTCCCCCGCAGAGGCGGGTCTGATTCTGCTTTTTTTGGGACAAACTCTCATCGGGGCGCGGCCATGACCAAGGCACCGGGCAAGCACGCCGACATAAAAGACATGACCTTCGAGCGCGCCTTGAAGGAGTTGGAGGGCATCGTGTCCCGGCTGGAGCGCGGGGACGTTGAACTTGAGGAAAGCATCGCCATTTATGAGCGCGGCGAGATGCTTCGCGACCATTGTGACCGGCTGCTGCGGCAGGCGGAGGCAAAGGTCGAGAAGATCACCCTCGGCTCCGATGGGGCTCCGCGCGGGACAGAGCCGCTCGATGCCGAATAAGGGCTGAAAGCCGAGGCGCCCGGCCCAAGACACCAGAGCGGCCGTATAAGCTCCATCGCGGCAACCACCGATCTTGGTCGGGGAGACGTTTTGAGGCGGCAAATGGCGCGAGGGCGCCACTTGGTCTTTATGGATCGTAACGCTAGTGTAACCGCCTGCGCTTTTCCGCCCCGGGGGCGGCGACCTAGAGGCAGCGTACTGGACAAGTCGAGGACCCGAGGCCCCGTGAGCAAGACTCCCCTTCTGGATACCGTCAAAACGCCCGAGGATCTGCGGCGCCTCTCGGAGAGCGATCTCAGGCAGCTGGCCGACGAGCTGCGCACGGAGACGATCGAGGCCGTCTCGGTGACCGGAGGACATCTAGGCGCCGGCCTTGGCGTCATCGAGCTGACCGTGGCGTTGCATTGGGTGTTCGACACCCCACGGGACCGGCTCATCTGGGACGTCGGTCACCAGACCTATCCGCACAAGATCCTGACGGGCCGCCGCGACCGCATCCGCACGCTGCGCCAGGGAGGCGGCCTTGCCGGCTTCACGCGCCGCGCGGAGAGCGAATACGATGCTTTCGGCGCAGGGCATTCCTCCACGTCCATCTCGGCAGCACTCGGTATGGCCTGCGCGCGCGATCTGGAAGGCCGGTCGAATAACGTGATTGCCGTCATCGGCGACGGGGCGATGAGCGCCGGCATGGCCTATGAGGCGATGAACAACGCGGGTGCGCGCGACGAGCGTCTGATCGTCATTCTCAATGACAACGACATGTCAATCGCGCCCCCCGTCGGCGCGCTGTCGCATTACCTGGCGCGCACGACCTCGAGCGGCACGTATCTCTACTGGCGCGATGTCGCCAAGCAGCTCGCCAAACGCCTGCCCAAAAGCTGGGAGCGGCGGGCCGCGCGCATGGAGGAATACACCCGCCATCTCTGGCAAGGCGGCATGTGGTTCGAGGAACTCGGCTTCTACTACGTCGGCCCGATCGACGGGCACGACCTCAATACGCTCTTGCCCGTTCTGAAGAACGTGCGCGATGCGAACCAGGGTCCGATCCTGGTTCACGTGGTGACGCGCAAGGGCAAGGGCTACGCGCCGGCGGAAGCCTCCGATGACAAGTACCACGGTGTGGCAAAGTTCAATGTCGTCACTGGCGCCCAGGTCAAGCCCAAGCCGAATGCCCCGACTTACACGCGCGTGTTTGCCGATTCCCTCATTGCCGAAGGCCGCAAGGACAAGCGCATCTGCGCTGTCACCGCCGCGATGCCCGATGGAACGGGTCTCGATCTGTTCGGCAAGGAGTTTCCAGACCGTATGTTCGACGTCGGCATTGCCGAGCAGCATGCTGTGACATTCGCCGCAGGACTTGCTTGCGAGGGCTATCGGCCTTTCGCGGCGATCTACTCAACCTTTCTGCAGCGCGGCTACGATCAGGTGGTGCACGACGTGGCCGTCCAGTGCCTGCCCGTGCGGTTTGCCATTGACCGCGCTGGTCTCGTAGGTGCGGACGGTCCTACGCACGCCGGGAGCTTCGATCTCGCCTATCTCGGCTGCTTGCCGAACTTCGTCATCATGGCGGCCGCCGACGAGGCAGAATTGAAGCACATGGTGGCGACGACAGCGCTGATCGACGACCGGCCGTCTGCGGTGAGGTACCCGCGCGGTGAGGGCACGGGTTGCGACCTGCCCATCGAGGGGCAATCGCTCGAAATCGGGAAGGGCCGTATCCTGCGCGAAGGTTCGACAATTGCCATTCTTTCGCTTGGGACGAGGCTCGGCGATGCGTTGAAGGCCGCGGATCAGCTGGCCGTCATGGGGCTCTCCACGACAGTGGCTGACGCGCGCTTCATGAAGCCGCTCGATACGGATCTGCTGGAGCGGCTTGCCCGCCACCACGAGGTTCTGGTGACAATCGAGGAAGGTGCAATCGGTGGGTTTGGCAGCCACGTGCTCCAGTATCTGGCGCTGGGCGGCTTTCTGGAACGTGGGCTCAAGGTGCGGCCTATGGTGCTGCCCGACCGCTTTATCGAACAGGACAATCCCAGCAAGATGTACGAGCAGGCGGGTCTCGACGCGACCGGCATCGTGACGACGGCGCTGGCCGCACTGGGCCGCGCCGACGCGGCAAGCCGCGCCTAATTTTCAGCTGAGCTTTCAAAAGAGGTGAGACGGCATGTCCACGTCGCACGCCAGCATCTCACTCGTGGCGAGGGCTCTTTTGTCCGTGATCTTCATCCTGGCCGGGTTGCAGAAGATTACCGGTTACGAAGCGACGGTCGCATATATGCAGGCGTTTGGCGTTCCAGGCGCGCTGCTGCCGCTGGCGATTGTCGCCGAACTGGGCGGCGGGCTCGCAATCCTCGTCGGATTCTTCGCGCGCATGGCCGCCCTCGCGCTGGCCGGCTTTTGCATCGTGGCGGGTGCGATCTTCCATTCCAATTTCGCAGACGACGTGCAGATGGTCTTGTTTTTGAAAAATCTTGCGCTTGCCGGAGGTCTCCTGCTCCTGTTTGCGAATGGGCCTGGCGCCTGGGCCGTGAACAGAAAGTAGAAAAAAACCCCGCCAGGCACGTCAAGCCAGGCGGGGCGGTGCCTCTGTCTTCCGTGCTACTTCACGGTGATCGTAATCACGTCGGACTGAACGACGGGATCGTGCGGGATGTGGTTGTGGTCACCCAGCACCAGTTGCAGCGTATGCTTGCCGGGCTTTAGCTCGATCTGGGCTTCCGTCTGGCCCTTTCCGAAGTGGACATGGTTCTCGTCCGCCGGCATGGGGGCATCGAAGTCCTTGAGCTGGGTGTCGATCAGTACGTGGTGATGGCCGCTGTGCTCCTTCTCGGTCCCGGCCGGGACGACTTCCATGCCCTCGATACCGAACTTGACGGTGACGGGTGAGGTTACCTCAGCGCCATCGGCGGGCTCGACGAAGAAGACCTTGGCGTCGGGTGGAGCGGGCGTACGTGTGGGGCCGCTGTCGCTGCAGCCTGAGAGCGAAAGCAAGACAAGGGCGGCTGCGGCAAGATGGATCTTCATCAGGGTCTCCAGTCAAAGAGCTACGGGGGTTGCTCGGTGGCGAAGATAGCGTACACCACGCGCATGAGAAAGCGTCTGGACGAGTTGTTGGTCGAGAAGGGGCTCGTCGCGACCCGGTCGCGGGCACGGGATGCCATCGTGCGCGGCCTCGTTCGGGTCGATGGCGATGTAGTAACCAAAGCTGGTGCCGGCATCCTCGATGGGGCGCGACTGACGGTCGCTCCGGAGGCTGGGACGAACTACGTGTCACGCGGAGCTCTGAAGCTCAAGGCGGCCCTCGACCACTTCGGGTTCGAAGCGATGGGGCGCGTGGCGCTCGACGCAGGGGCCTCAACGGGTGGCTTCACCGAGGTTCTTCTGGAACGGGGGGCGGCGAAGGTTTACGCGGTTGACGTCGGCCACGGACAACTTCATCCGCGAATTTCGGCGCAGGATGGGGTCGTTCCGCTCGAGGGGCAGGATGTTCGGCTGCTGGATTCCGGTTTGGTCCGGGAGCCGGTAACGGCTCTCGTCGCTGACGTGAGCTTCATATCACTCACCAAGGTGCTGCCGGGTCTCATGGCGCTGACAGCCAAGGACGCCTGGCTGGTGGCGCTCGTAAAACCGCAATTCGAGGTGGGACCCGCGGCGGTAGGCAAGGGCGGCGTGGTAAAGGACGAGGCTGCGCGCAAGTCCGCGATCGGCGCCATTGAAAGGCTTATCGCTGACACGCCAAGCTGGACGGTTGCCGGAGTCATTCCCTCCCCTATCGAGGGGGGATCGGGCAACGTGGAATTCCTCATCGGGGCGCGGCAGAATGGTTGAGATGCAGGAGGTCACCATCGAGCGCCTCGGTGCAAAAGGCGACGGCGTCGCGCGCAACGAAGCGGGCGACCGGTTCGTGGCAGGGGCCTTGCCTGGTGAGCGCTGGGAGATTCTGGAGGGTGGCGCAACGCGGCGGCTGAGCGAGAGTCCCGATCGCGTCGCTCCGCCCTGCCGCCATTTCGGCCAGTGCGGCGGCTGCATGGCTCAGCACATGAGCGAACGGCTCTATCTCGACTGGAAACACGCGACAGTGCGCGAGGCCTTCGCCCACCGCGGGATCGAAGCCGATGTGCAGCCGGTACGGCGAATCCCGTTGCAGACGCGGCGCCGCGCTTTCCTGGGTGTCGAACGACGCGGAGCGGACGTGCTTATCGGATTTCGCGAGGAAGGACAGCACGCCCTCGTCGACATGTCCGAATGCCTGCTACTCGATCCGGCCATCGTAAATGCCCTGTCGCATTTCCGCGCAATGGCAAAGATTGCCATGCCAGAGAGGGCGAGCGGCCGTCTCGTGGTCACGAAGGTGGACGCCGGCCTCGATGTTGCGTTCGACAATGGGCACAAGATGCTGAAGCCCGATGAGCGCGCGGAGTTGGCGAAACTCGCAGAGACCGCGCGGGTGGCGCGGCTCGTGGTTGCCGGCGATCCGATCGTGGTTCGCGCCGAGCCGCGGCTGACGATCGGAGGCGTCGAGGTCGATGTGCCGCCGTCCATGTTCCTGCAAGCGGTGCCGGAGGCCGAGCGGCTGATGATCGATCTGGTGTTGGATGCGCTTCCGAAGAAGGCAAAGCGTGTCGGCGACCTGTTCTCGGGTCTCGGCACGTTCACGTTCCCGCTGGCCAGGAAAGTGCAGGTTTCCGCCTTCGACAGTGACCGCCGGGCGATTGCAGTTCTTGAGGCAGCCGCACGGCGAACCACGGGGCTAAAGCCCATTAACGCCCGCACCCGCGATCTTTTCCGCGAACCTCTGTCGCCCAAGGAGCTGGAAGGCTTCGATGCGGTTGTTCTCGATCCGCCGCGTGCCGGGGCCGCCGAGCAGTCGGCACGCCTTGCACGCTCGAAGGTGCCGATTGTCATCGGAGTGTCCTGCGCCCCGGCGACGCTCGCGCGCGATGCGCGCACGCTGATCGATGCCGGCTTCAAGATGGGTCCCCTGGTCCCGATCGACCAGTTCATCTATTCCCCCCACATCGAGGCGGTGACCGTCTTCCGGCGTTGATCCTCGTCTTCTAGCCGTCGAGCAGCTTGCGCACGTATTCGGGTACGATTTCAGTAGCAGGCCCGTGGATGGCCTCCGCGAACTGTGTGCATCCCTCCGACGGCTCCAGGTTCAACTCCACCGTATGTGCGCCGTAGTCGGCCGCAATTTCCACAAACCCGGCCGCCGGGTAGACATTGCCGCTGGTTCCGATGGATATGAAGAGATCCGTTTCCGCCAGTTCCTTCAGAATGTCGGCCATGTGGTAGGGCTCCTCGCCGAACCACACGATATCGGGACGCAGCGTACCGGTCTCCCCGCATTTTGGGCATGCGGTTTCCAGAAACATGTCCTCGGTCCAGGGCATGCGGCTGCCGCAGCCGAGGCACCATGCTTTCAGCGCCTCGCCGTGCATGTGGATGACATTCTTCGAGCCGGCTTGCTCGTGCAGCTGATCGACGTTCTGCGTGACGAGCGTCACCGTGCCGGGAAGCGCGTGCTCCAGGTGTGCCAGCGCGAAATGCGCCGCGTTCGGGGTGACGGACTGATGGGACCGGCGTCGCATGTTGTAGAACTCGTGTACGAGCTGCGGGTTCTTCTCGAAACCTTCCGGGGTCGCCACTTCGCGGTAGTCGTACTTCGCCCAGATGCCGCCCTTGTCGCGAAAAGTGGGGACGCCTGACTCGGCCGATATTCCGGCCCCTGTCAGGATCACGATGCGCTCGAATTCCGGCATTCCTTCAAGCCTCCCGTTGCTTTTCTTGGTCCCCAGGCTACGACACTCTGGGCGCGTCTGGCGAGAGAGGCGTGTCCAGGGCGGTACGGGCAGGGACATTCGGAGAACAACGCGTGAAGACACTTCTCAGCTGGTCGAGCGGCAAGGATAGTGCCTGGTGTCTGAACGTGTTGCGGCATGATCCCGGCGTCGAGGTCGTTGGTCTCGTCACCACGATCAATGAAGCATTCGACCGGGTCGCCATGCACGGCGTGCGCCGGGAGATCCTGGAAGCGCAGGCCGCGGCTGCAGGATTGCCGCTGCACGTGCTTACCTTGCCGTGGCCATGCTCCAATGCGGACTATGAGCGGATCATGGCAGCGTTCGTCGCTGACCAGACCGCGGCCGGGATTGAGGCCATGGCCTTCGGCGATCTTTTCCTCGAGGATATCCGCCGATATCGTGAAGCAAAGCTGCAAGGCACCGGACTGACGCCGCTCTTTCCTCTCTGGGGCCGACGGACACGGGCCCTGGCCGAAGAGATGATAGATGGCGGCCTGGTCACATACGTGGCGACTGTCGCTCCAAGACAGCTCAATGCGAGTTTCGCTGGCCGTGTGTTCGACCGTTCCTTTCTCGATGACTTGCCCGATGGCGTCGATCCGTGCGGCGAGAACGGCGAATTTCATACCTGCGTCGCGGCTGGTCCGATGTTCGATCGTGCGCTGCCCATCCGTGTCGGCGAGGTCGTGACGCGTGACGGCTTTGTGTTCGCGGACCTGATGCTCGAATGAGGTTCAATCGGGAAGCGTGAAGACGACAACAGCGCCGCCTTGTCGATAGCCCCAGATTTTGCTGCCGCCAGCTGCGACCGCCACATATTGGCGGCCGCCGACCTCGTAGGAGATGGGTGGCGCATTGACGCCCGCGCCGCAGTTGAATTGCCACAGGCGTTTGCCGGTCTGGCTATCGAAGGCTGAGAAATTGCCGTTGCCCTCGCCGGTGAAGACGAGGCCGCCTGCGGTGGCGAGCGTACCGCCGACGAGCGGATCATCTGTTTTCTGCTGCCAGCGGATGGCGCCGGTCGCGACGTCGATGGCGCTGAGCGTGCCCCAGGTCGGGCTCATCTTGTCGGGCTCGAAGGTGTAGTAGGTCACGGTGGGCTTGCCATCCGCCGCAGGTATCTGAGCGCTCTGGTAGCGTGTGGGAATGTGCATCGCAGCGACGAAGGCGAGGCCCTTTTCCGGATCAACCGCTGCGGGAGACCAGTTGGATCCGCCGGCAACTCCCGGCGAAATGACGACGCCTTCGCGCGTCGGTGCGGAGAACATGTTTTCCTGCGGAACGAACGCTTCGGACTTCAGGATCAATTTTCCGTCGCGGCGGTCGTGCACGTAGTACCAGCCGAGTTTGGAAGCCTGGCCCACGGCCGGGATCGTCTTGCCGTCCCGCACGATGTCAAACAGCGCGGGCGGGCTCGCGACGTCATAGCCCCACAAGTCGTGTGGCACCTGCTGATAGTGCCAGCGGTACTTGCCGGTCTTCAGCTCGATGGCGACGAGAGACGAGGTGTAGAGGTTGTCCCCGGGGCGCGTCTCGCCGGCAGCCTGTGGCGACGGATTGCCGACACCAAAATAGATCAGTCCGAGATCAAGATCGACGCTTGGCGAATGCCAGACGGAGCCGCCGCCGGACTTCCAGGCATCCCGGTGCTGCGGAAAGGCTTCCTTTTCAGAGGCGATGTCGCGCGGCAGCTGGATTCCGTCCGACGTCGTTTGGCTGAAGGTACCTTCCCAGCCCTCCTGCGTCGTATCGAACTGCCAGATGCGCTTGCCGGACTCGGCGTCGAACGCCGCGATGAAGCCCGGACGTCCATAGCGGCCGGCCACGCCCACGACTGTGCCGAGCGGCGCGCCGGGCCGATCGCTGTCGAGATGTAGGCCATAACCCACACCTGTGATGCCGGCGATGACCTTGCCATCTATCACAAGCGGCGCTGACGCTGCCCCCACGCCGGTCGATCCGCTCACCTTGCCTTTGAGGGCCGGAT
>Ga0075339_1000068_pt1 | contig 11792 bp, 8 predicted proteins | sample RushMan_CattailN_4_FD_120076 | JGI IMG/M metagenome (GOLD analysis project Ga0075339, IMG submission 120076) | Natural and restored wetland microbial communities from the San Francisco Bay, California, USA, that impact long-term carbon... | ecosystem: Environmental > Terrestrial > Soil > Wetlands... | reverse complement strand
CCTGTGCCTCGGCGGCGGCATAGAGATCGTTGAAGAGCGGCGCGAAGTCTTCGAGGTCCTGGAGGTAGTAGCCCTGATAGTGCCGCTGCTGTTCGGGAACAGTGAGGCCCTTGGGCGGCTGAGGACGGCCGGCAAGGGCGTGGTCGCGGTCGAGAAGATAGAACTCGAGTTCGACCGCGGCGACGGGCTTCAAGCCAAACTCCTCGAAGCGGTCGATGACGCGTTTGAGTGCATGACGCGGCTCGGCTATTGCGCCTTTACCATCCAGCTCATGAAAGCTGCCGAGGTACTGAGCCTGCGGTACGTTCCCCCAGGGTTTGCGTTTTAATGTTCCCGGTACGGGCCAGAGCAGGTGATCGGCGTCTCCCGTCTCCCAGATCATACCGGTTTCTTCCACGTCACGGCCCGTAACGTCCATCGACATGGCCGAGCAGGCCATGAAGCGACCATTCTCCCACGCCGGGAGCAATTCGGCGCGCGTCAACAGCTTGCCGCGCTGCACGCCGCCAAGGTCGGTGTAGATGAGATAGATCTGGCGGATGTCCGGATTTGCATCGAGGAAGGCTTTGGCTTCCCTGGCGAGTTCGGCGCGATCTGGCGGCGTGATCATGGGGGTCCTGGATTCAGACGGTGGCGGTCGAGCGGGCGGGCAGCTTGCCGGAGATTTCCGCCATAGCGCCGTCGAGGGCGTCGAGGAGCCGCGCCACGTCATCGGCGCGCGTTTCGGGACAGACCAGCATCATGTTGTGAAACGGCGTGATGACGACGCCGCGGTTCAGGCAATAGAGGTGCAGTGCATGCTCGGCCTCGGAGTGGGCAAAAAGTAGGGCTTGCGTGCCATTGCGCGGATGCTCGGAGGCGGAGACGATTTCTGCCCTCAGTCCGACGCGCACGACGTGCCAGGGAAGATCGTGATGGCGGATCAGTTCGCCGATGCCATCCTCAAGCGACTCCGCAAGAGGAAGTGCCCGTGCATACACCTCGTCGGTAAGGATATTTTCCAGCACGGCGCGCATACAGGCCAGTTGCAGTGCGCTGCCCGACAGGGTCGTGCCTATGCCGCTGTAGCCCGGTTCGCGATCGGTGAGATACGCCTTGAGCCGCAGGTCGACTGCATCGGTCCAACCGTAAATCGCCGCCGGTACGCCGCCCGAGATGGGCTTGCCCATGACGAAGAAGTCCGGCTCAAGGCCGTGCGTGGCCGTGTAGCCTCCGGCCCCCGAGCTGATCGTATGTGTCTCGTCGATGCACAAGAGCGATCCGTGCTCGCGCGTGAGCCGGCGCAATGCGTCGTGATAACCGGGATCGGGCAGCACCATGCCGCAATTGGTCATAACCGGCTCGGTGAGCACGAGTGCAATCTCTTGCGTAGCCAGAGCCGTCGCTAAAGAGGCAAGATCGTTGAATTCGATCACGATGGTATCAGCCGTGACATCGCGGACCTCGCCGACAAGTCCCGGGCGATTGCGCGGCTTGCCGTTTTCAAGCGCCACGAAAGTATCGTCCACCGCGCCGTGGTAGCAGCCATTGAACACGAGGATCTTGCGTCGTCCCGTTGCCGCGCGCGCCCAACGGATGACGGAACGATTGGCATCCGAGGCCGTGGCCGTCACTTGCCAGAACGGCAGTCCGAAGCGTTTCGCCAGAAGATCCCCGACGATGGCCGCATCCGGGCTCGGCAGCATGGTGGTCAAGCCGCGACCGGCCTGTCGGCGAATGGCTTCGGCTACGGTGTGCGGCGAATGTCCGAACATGGCCCCGGTGTCGCCGAGGCAGAAATCGACGTAGGTGTTACCGTCGGCGTCGGTGAGCGATACGCTGGCAGCCTCACTCACGAACAGCGGGTAGGGCGTGCCCCAGTCGACCATCCAGTGCATCGGCACGCCGTTGAGCCAATGCTTCGCCGTTTCATCGGCCAAAGATTTGGATCTGGGCGTGCGCTGGGCGAAAACACTGCGTTCTCGGGCGAGCAGGGCTGCTACGCGGTCGGCGGAAACGCCACTTTGAGGGGCTGACATGAGGGCCGCGCATTTTCTCGGGCGCCCGTTTTGGCCGCCGCGCTTGTGGTTGTGCGGGTAAGTATTCAGGACCCATTGACGCGGTCAAGGGAGTGAAGAGCCCGGAGAGGCCCAACAAGGTGTGGCGACAACCCTGTTGGCAACTGGTCGCCCTGGTCTCGCCCCCGGCTGCCGGGAATGTTGAACTGTCCGCAGGTGATTCGGAGGGGTGCCATGGGTGCGATCAGAAAACGGCGCGAGGCGGAGCCGACCGAGACGGACGCATCGGCCCCCTTTCTAGGGATCGCCAACTCGGCCCGCGGCTTCACTTGGCGCGAGCGATTGCCGCGCGAATCTCAGAATCTGGCGCTGGCCATCAGCCAGCAGCACGGTCTGCCGGAACTCTTGGGGCGGGTCCTCGCTGCTCGCGGGGTCAAACTATCCGATGTCCCCGTATTTCTCGATCCGAGCCTCAAGGCCCTTATGCCCGACCCCGCCACGCTGGTCGGCATGGACCGGGCGGCCGAGCGCATTGCGGATGCCATCGCCCGGCGCGAGCCGGTTGCGATCTTCGGCGACTACGACGTCGACGGCGCATCGTCCTCGGCACTGCTCGCGCGCTTCTTGATGGCGCACGACACTCGGGCCCGCATCTACATTCCCGACCGCATTTTCGAAGGCTACGGCCCCAACATCGCCGCGCTAGAGACGCTCGTCCAGGAAGGCGCCCGACTGATCGTCACAGTAGACTGCGGCACCACGAGCTTTGAGTCCATGGCGGCCGCGAAAAAGCTCAGGACCGATATCGTCGTCATCGATCACCATCAGGCTGACGACCAGCTGCCCGATGTCTACGCGGTGGTGAATCCCAACCGGCAGGACGACGTCTCGGAGCAGGGGCATCTGTGCGCGGCGGGCGTGGTGTTTCTCGTCCTGGTGGCGGTCATGCGTGTCCTGCGCGAGCGCGGCTACTACGCCAACGGCGCTGCCGCGCCCGATCTGCTCGGCGACCTCGATCTCGTGGCGCTGGCGACCGTCGCGGACGTGGTGCCGCTGACGGGCCTCAACCGTGCCTACGTCCGCAAGGGCCTTGCGGTCATGAAATCGCGCGAGAACATCGGGCTCCGGGCGCTCTTCGACGCTGCCGGCCTCCATCAGGCGCCCACGACCTATCATCTCGGCTATATCCTGGGTCCGCGCATCAACGCCGGCGGCCGCATCGGGGACGCTGCGCTGGGCGCCCGTCTGCTGACGACGGAGGACGATCTGGAGGCACAGAAGATCGCCGCACTTCTGGACAAGCTGAACAAGGAACGCAAGGCAATCGAAACCCAGATGCTCGAGGAGGCCATGGCCGAGGCGGATCGCCGGGTGACGGACCTGCCGGACCTGCCGATCGTGATCGTCGGCTCCGAGACCTGGCACAAGGGGGTCGTTGGACTTGTTGCGAGCCGCCTCGTGGAACGTTTCGGACGGCCAAGCTGCGTCATTGCGTGGGAGAAGCAAGCGGGGTCGGGCGCGCTCGTCGGGACTGGATCGCTGCGGTCTGTCGCCGGTGTCGATATCGGTGCCGCCGTGCGCGCGGCGGTAGCGGATGGCTTGCTCGTCAAGGGCGGAGGTCATGCCATGGCGGCGGGTCTGACGGTGGCGCGCGAACGGCTGCCCAGGCTCGAGGCCTTCTTGTGTGGCGAGCTTGCCGCCACGGCTCAGGCGGCTCGCGCGCGAGCCGGTCTTGAGATCGACGGCGCACTGGTGCCTTCGGGCGTAAACGATGCTCTTATGGACCTAATCGAGCAGGCAGGACCTTACGGTCAGGGTAATCCGCAGCCGCGCTTTGCCTTCCCCGCCGTGCGCGTGAAGTTCGCCAAGGCCGTGGGGGAAGCTCACCTGCGCTGCGTTCTGGAAGCGGCGGATGGGTCTCGATTGGAAGGCGTTGCGTTCCGGGCCGTCGGGCAACCTCTGGGGGAGGTGTTGCAGAACGCCGCCGGCATGCCCGTCCACGTCGCCGGAACACTCAAGCGGGATACCTGGGGTGGACGGGAAAAGATCGAGTTGACCATCGAAGACGCCGCCGATCCAAGGCGCCAGGACTGAAACCTCGGGCTTTTTTAAGTGCCGCTGGATCACCCCGGCGGCGTGTTGCCGCCGTTGCGGCGGGCGTGGCTTGCACGGGGGCTCAAACCTGCCTATACCGGCCCTCGCGCTGCTCCCTTCGTCTATCGGTTAGGACGTCAGATTTTCAATCTGAAAAGACGGGTTCGACTCCCGTAGGGAGCGCCATTCCATTCGGCAGGATAATGCCGAACCGGAGTCCCCGAGCGCCGCCGGTTCTTGCCAAATCCTCGTCGTCCTTTCCCGAACGATCGGGCTTTCTCGCCCCGGCCTGCCTCGTCGATCATCCGGCCCCGCACACTGCCTGCCTCTGGATCCGGGGACGGCATAAACGATGCGGTACCATCCAATCCGGCGGTGCCCCCACAATCACATAAGCCCCTTGGTTGCTCGCACTCAGGAGCGGTCCTCGCCGGACGCGCTATCATCAAGATTGATGCTGCACCTGGAAGGGGTTCAATTCGCTCAATTGCCGAAGGTCTGGGCTGCTACCAATAAGCCAACGAGAACCATCGCGGCGCCCACAGCGCGCGAAATCAAGTCACCCTTTGGGGCCACTTTCTCGATGAGGACGTAGATTGCGAGCCCCGCGATCCAGACCAGGTTCATTACGCCTCCGGCAAAGAGCAGAGCCATAAGAAACCAGCAGCAGCCGATACAGTAGAAGCCGTGTACCAACCCAAGGCGCAGAGCACCTGCGGTGCTGGGCTGGAAATGCTCGGCTAGAAAGTGCGCCGGGGAACGGCAATGTTCGAGGCACACGTGCTTCAGCGGCGTGAACTGATATACGCCGGCAGCGATCAGCAGCCCTGCGGTGAAGAAGGGGCTCACGCTCCACATCAGCATCTGATGAACGAGGCCACTGCGTTCCAATGCCCACTGAAGTCCCGTCGCGATAGCACTGAAAGCGGCCCAGCACAGTAGATATCCGAGCACAAAAGCAAACGTCGGGACGACTCCGGATGGTAGTTTGCCTTGGCGCTGCTCGTGGCGATAGGCGCGTCCATAGAGCAGGACCATCGGGCTTGCACTCGGTGTCATCATGGCGATCATCATGATCCACCACATGAAGAACATCACGAGCGCATGCCTGGGCGTCCAGCTTTCAGCTTTGGCAGCATGACCGGGCGGCGGGAATTTCCAGGTCGTCATCGCCCACGAACTCATGCCGGTTCCCGCACCGGTAGCCACCCACCACCATGCCAGCGCCGTCATGAGAACCAGCGCGATGAGCACAATGATGCGCTCCCTCCGGAGAAGCGCCTCAACCACACTCCTATCGTGGTTCATAGCTGGCTATGCTGCTCGACTCTTGACCACCCCGTGGTTGTTCAAGTGCAGGCGGGCAAACTGACCGTAGCTGTCCTTCAGGTTGAACTGAATCTTCCCGTAAGTTGTCGCGCTACCGCTGCCCATCTCCGCAATCTCATACTCGAAGCCATCAGGAATATCGATCCGAACCCGATGCTCCGCGCCGGTTATGGGATTTCTGATGGGTTCGCCATGGCACTCGGCAACTCCGGGGACGAAAAAGTGGCCCGTGCGAGCGTCGACGTCGACGTCGAATTCGATCTTCGCAAAGATAGGGGCGTGAACTTCCGTCAGCGTCGACGCGAACACTGCAAATACGGTTGCCAGCGGATCGGTGTCCTCGCCCGACATGATTTTAAGAATTGCTTCGCGCTGAGCGGGAGTGGCGCGTTCGTCGACAAACGGTTGAGCCTCACCGTTACCATCGTGAATGGCTTGGGGCCACTTGAATACGCCTCCAAACCGCAAACCATCGAGGCTGACGTCTCCGAAATGTCCTTCGATGATTTCATTGCACACCACAGCCTCACAATGACCATGCGTGGGATTGGCATTGAACTGGCAGGGACAGCCATAGGCGCAATTGCAGTTCGCGAGTTCGATCGTACGGATCTCCCAGGGCGTCATTGTTGCCTCCCTTTCACTAAGGGCAGAACCAAACGCTAACAACAAAGTGTATCTGGGCATTCGCCAAACGTTGGATGATTAGATTCCTCAAACCAATTGGCCGCAAGAAAAAAGCTTTCCCCAGTCGGATCATCGCGGGCGTTTCCGATCAGTCCGTTCAGGAAACTGATCGGCTTCTTCAGCAGTTTTCTGTGCTGTGGTCGTAGCTGTAACAGCGCAGCGGCTTGTGCGAAATATCAAGCGGCCGGAGCTGGCTCTCGATCCTAGCGAGGGGGCGGCTAAACGGCGGCTATGACCGTCTCGAGTTTCTGCGCGACCTCTGATGCGATCTTGGCCAATTCCGGATTGCCGATTTGCTGCATGGCGGCTCGAGGATCAATCGCGGCCACTTCGACTTTGCCTGCGCCCAGGTCCTGGACGATGACGTTGCAGGGCAGCATTGTGCCCACCTTGTCTTCGGCTGTCAGAGCCCTGTGGGCAAGAGGCGGATTGCAGGCGCCTAGAATCCGGTAGTCGCGAAACTCCTCGCCAATCTTCTCCTTGAGCGTTTTGCGCACGTCGATGTCGGTGAGCACGCCGAAACCGTGCTGCTTAAGGGCGGCCATCACACGCTCGATGACCTCATTAAAGGGGGCGGAGATTTCTTTGTTGAAGTAGTACGACATGACTTCTCCTTCGGCTACTCAGCTTCACTTGTATGGTTGCTTCGTGTGCGTCCCGGACACCCGATGCGCCCATGCCGGGGCATGTCTAGAAGATGATCAGTGACCGCGTCGGCACTCCTGAAAGTTTCTCGCTAGAGGCCCGCGTCGTCATCTGTTGGGCTTTTCGGATGTTGGGGTTCTCTCCTTCGCGGCCCTTCACTCGTCAAAATCCTGATGGCCGCCGAACCCTCAGTGGGCTGTCGGGAGGCCCAGATGGCGACCCAGCAAACTCCGACAGTGAACAAGATAGTTATTATAGCAGTCGATACTAGGATCATCATGGTTGTCTTTTCTTTGCTGCATGCGGTTCTGTGCTCTCGCGCTCCTCGTCGGTTGCCGTCGTACGCCCAAATTCGAGTACGGGCTCGATCCAGTACGCCATATGCGGGATGGGCGCCTTCTTTCCGATCTCTTCTATCAGGGCCTTGGCGCGCAGCCTTTCCATCACGGCCATGAAGACAGTACGCTCCACCCGACCCCGCACCTGTTCAGCGATCGCTGCCGACTTGAAGCTTTCCCCGTGGCCGTCGGCGCTCCACATCGTGAAGCCGCTGAGCAACGGCTCGGAGGCCAGCATCAACTCGACTATCCGGTCGGTTCCGCTTGCTGGAACGAGGAGGGTGATTTTGCAGAGAGAGTTTTCCAAGCGAAGCTCCGCGTCTCGGATTGGCTGACGGCTTGCGGCGCAAGGCCGAAGCGACGGAAGAGGATGGGAAGAAGAATGAGGGTAAGCGCAGTCGAGGTTACAAGACCCCCGATGACGACGATGGCCAGTGGTTTTTGAATTTCCGAACCGGGCCCGGTTGCAAACAACAGCGGCACAAGGCCGAGCGCCGCAATGCTGGCCGTCATGAGAACCGGTCGCAACCGCCGGACTGCGCCATCGAAGACGGCATCTTGTATGGCTACTCCTTCTTCAACGAGCTGGTTGAAGTAAGTTACGAGAACGAGCCCGTTCAGAACCGCGATCCCGAGAAGGGCAATAAAGCCAACTGATGCCGGGACGGAGAGGTACTCGCCGGAAATCAGTAGGGCCAGGATGCCACCGACAAGGGCAAAAGGCACGTTCGCCAGGATAAGGAGAGACTGACGGACGGAACGGAGCGTTGCGAAGAGAACCCCGAAGATTGAGATGATCGCGATGGGGACGACCACCGCAAGACGGGCCGCGGCCCGTCTCTGATTTTCGAACTCCCCGCCCCAGATCAGGCGATAGCCGGCCGGCAATTCCACGTTCTCCGTAACGAGCGTCTGTGCTTCTTCGACGAAGCCGACGAGGTCGCGGCCTGATACATACGCTTGAACGATCGCAAAGCGGGACGCATTCTCGCGGTCGATCTTCACCGGTCCGGCTGTGCGGCGCACATCGGCCACCTCGCCGACCCGCACGAGCCCGCCGTCGCCCGCAGCGAGCTGCATCCGCTCGAACTCTTCGGGAGAATTCCGGATATTTTCGTTTCCGCGAATAATGATCTGCGTTCTGCGGCCTGGCTCCTGGACGATACCGGCCTGTGATCCTTCAACCATTGCCCTGAGCTCGTCCTGCACACGCGCAATATCCAGCCCTGTGCGGCCTGCCGCGAGTCGATCCACGGAAATTTGCAGATAGTCGACGCTGTCATTGGCGACCGTGGAGACCTCGGCGGCACCGTTAACTTTGCCGAGTACATCCTGGATCTTTCCGGCCAGTTCGGACAACACCTCGAGGTCCGGTCCGAAGATCTTTACAGCAAGATCGCCTCGGGCCCCCGTCAGCATTTCCGAGGTTCGCATTTCGATGGGCTGGGTGAATGCATACTCGAAGCCGGGAAGATCGCTCATCGCCGTCCGTAATTGATCGACGAGCCAATCCTTGTCCTGAACGCGCCATTCGTGTTTGGGTTTGAGGACGAGGAACGCATCGGTCTCGTTCAACCCCATGGGATCGAGGCCCAGTTCGTCGGATCCGACGCGGGCGACGATCCGGTCGATCTCTGGAATTTTTTCCATGAGACGTTTCTGGATCAGAACGTCGCCGGCCACACTGGCTTCCAGATTGATAGAGGGAAGCTTCGTCACCTGCATGATGACAGATCCCTCGTCCATGGTGGGCATGAAGGACTTGCCGATGGCCGTGTAAGCCGCGACCATGCCTGCCAAGCCGGCGACGGCGACGAGATAGACCGGTGCAGGGTACCGCAGGCACTGGCGAAGGATCGTCTTATAGCCGCGCGTGAGCACACGCATCAGCCAGGGTTCGTGATGGCTGCCGGTCCTCAGAACGAAGGACGACAGAACGGGGATGAGTGTCAGCGACAGGATGAGAGAGCCCCCGAGCGCGAACACGATCGTGAGCGCGACGGGCCCGAAGAGCTTGCCCTCCAGCCCCTGCAGGGAGAGTAGCGGCAGGAAAACGAGACAAATGATGACGATTCCTGCTGTAACCGGGGTGGCCACCTCGCTTGCTGCACGATAGATCCGATGCAACAGCGGGACCCGTTCCTCCCCGGACTGCAGGTGCTCGACCGTATTTTCGACGACCACCACCGCGGCGTCCACGATCAGTCCGATAGCGATCGCCAGACCACCCAGGCTCATCAGGTTGGCCGACATGCCGAACACCCGCATCATCGCGAAGGTGACGAGTGCCGCAAATGGCAGCGTGACGGCCACCACGATCGCGGCCCGGAGGTTTCCGAGAAAGGCAAAGAGCAGAATGACGACTAGAACTGTCGCCTCAAGGAGTGCCTTTGTTACAGTCCCGACGGCCTCGGTGATGAGGTGGGAGCGATCGTAGAAGACTTCGAGGCGCACGCCCTCTGGAAGGGCGGGCTTGAGTTCCTCGATCCGGGCCCGAATGGATGTGATGAGGGCGCTGGCATCTGCGCCGCGCAAGGAGAGCACGAGCCCTTGTACAGCTTCGCCAGTCCCGTCGTTCGTGACGGCGCCGTATCGTGTCAGGCTCCCGATGCGAACGCCGGCGACATCGCCCAGACGCAGGACGCGGCCGTTGACCGTCTTGAGAACAATCTGGGCCAAGTCTTCGGGAGTCTGGATGGCGCCCTCGCTCCGCACGACCAGAGCCTTTTCTCCCTCAGAGATTCGTCCAGAGCCATCATTCCGGTTGTTGTCCTCGATGACGCGGATGATGTCTTTTACGCCTAGCTTGGCCGCTGCCAGCTTCGCGCCGTCCGGCAGGACTTCGAATGTACGTACGAGCCCGCCCAGAGCATTGACGTCGGCGACGCCGGGGATGGTCCGCAACGCCGGACGGATCGTCCAGTCAAGCAGGCTGCGGCGTTCCTCGAGAGAGAGATTTCCGCCCTCGATCGTGAACATGAAGACGTCTGAAAGGGGCGTCGAAGCTGGTGCCAATCCACCGCTCACACTTGCGGGAAGATCCGGCTGAACGACCGCGAGCCGCTCGGCAACCTGCTGGCGTGCCCAGTAGATGTCAGTGCCGTCCTCGAAATCGAGTGTAATGTCCGCGATCGCATACTTGGCGGCGGAGCGCAGGATTGTCTGGCGCGGTATCCCGAGCAGCTCCATCTCGAGGGGTGTGATGACCCGGCTTTCCACCTCTTCGGGTGTCATGCCGGGGGCCTTCAGGATCATCTTGACCTGGACCGGCGAGACATTCGGAAATGCATCGATGGGGATCGTCCGGAATGCGTAGGCGCCGAGTGCCGCCACGAGGCCGGCGAGCAGCAGCATAAAGATGCGTTGCGTGAGCGAGAACGCGATTAGGCGCCGGAGCATATTCTATTCTCCAGGAAGAAGCGCTTCGAGCTGTGGAAGGCCGCTGGCAGCGATTTCCTGATCTGGTGCCAGTTGGCCGGCGATGGTCGCCGATGTTCGCGATTTTCCTTTCAGGACAATCGGTGTCAGGGCGAATCCCGCGCTGTTGCGAACGAAGACAGCATGTCCGTCGTTTATCCACGCGACCGCCGAGGCCGGAACCTCGTAGCTGCCAGTCTCGGGCGCCCGCTTCAGAGTGACGCTGACGAGCTGGCCGGCGATCAGCGGGGAGCCTGGAGGAACGGCTGCGAGGAGGGTTGCGGAGCGTGTCACAGGATCCAGCGTGCCGCCGACCGACAGAACAGTCGCCTGCAAGCCCGGGGCAATTTCAACCGGGTCTCCGGGTCTCACCTGCTGAACCAGATCGGCCGGAAGCTGGGCTTCGATCCAAAGTTCGTCGCTCGTCGAAATAGTGACGGCGGCAGTCATCTCCTCGACCTGGGATCCCGGCTGCACGGTCGCAATAACGACCTTGCCGTCTTCCGGCGCAACGATCGTGTAACGGCCTCCTTCGCCGATTTCGATCCCGCCGATGGCGAAGGTCCGGCGCAGGGCGGCGATGCCGGCCTCTGATTTCTGCACGTGCGCTTCGGCCTCTTCGGCAACCGCGGGGCTGAGGATTTTTTTGTCGGCCAAGTCCCGCTTCCAGCGTGCAACGGCTGCCGCACGCGACAATTCGGCTTCCTGCTGCGCGAGATTGCCCTGGGCTTCCACCAGGTCGCGGCTCATGACGACGACCAGCGGATCTCCCTTTCGCACCACCTGGCCCGGTAGCGCATCGACCTTTTGTACGGTCCCGGAAAACGGTGCTGCCGCCGTAATGCGTGCGTTCGAGGCGGGAACAACTGTTCCCGGCAGAACGGCAACAGCTTCAGATGCAGCAGGCTTCACCCGCGTCATCGCAATTTCCAATTGCTCGACCTGGGAGGGGGAGATCACCACGTCTTTTGCTTGGGCGAGCGAAACGGAACCAAAGCAGGCGCTGATCATGAGGCCGCAGTAAATTTGTCTCAGCATTTTTGGATCTCACATGAAGAAAGATTCAGCCTGATCGTAGGTGTTTTGTCGGCGGCGTCGTGCGGTGTCCTCGACATTCCCGGCCGGCGACGTGCCGTCGGCCCGATAGACCACCGCTCGCCATCTTGGATGTGGGCTTGCATCATCATTCCTGTCCTGTGCTCGCGTGTTTCCGGCATTCCGCTGGCAAATCAACGCGCCGTCGCTTATTCGATCGGATGAATTGCTCCTGATACGGAGTTCGCAT
>Ga0075339_1000066_pt1 | contig 12050 bp, 10 predicted proteins | sample RushMan_CattailN_4_FD_120076 | JGI IMG/M metagenome (GOLD analysis project Ga0075339, IMG submission 120076) | Natural and restored wetland microbial communities from the San Francisco Bay, California, USA, that impact long-term carbon... | ecosystem: Environmental > Terrestrial > Soil >... | reverse complement strand
GCGGCGAGCGAGAAAAAAGTGATCCTCTTCCCGGCCATCGACATCAAGGACGGCCAATGCGTTCGACTAAGGCTCGGCGAGATGAGCGAGGCAACCGTTTTTAATGATGATCCGGCGGCTCAGGCGGCAGCATTCGAGACGCAGGGCTTTACGTATCTGCATGTGGTCGACCTCAACGGGGCATTTGAGGGCAAGCCGGTGAACGGGGCCGCCCTCGATGCCATTCTGAAGCGCGTGAAGATGCCGATTCAACTCGGCGGAGGCATTCGCGATATGGCCACGATCGAGATGTGGCTCGCGAAGGGAATCCGCCGCGTGATCCTGGGCACGATCGCCGTACGCAATCCGGTGCTCGTGAAGGAGGCCTGCCGGGCCTTTCCTGGGCGCGTTGCGGTAGGTATCGATGCCAAGGGCGGCAAGGTAGCGGTCGAAGGCTGGGCGGAGACCTCTGAACTGTCCGCCATCGACCTCGCCCGCCGGTTCCAAGACGCGGGCGTGGCGGCCATCATCTACACCGACATCGAGCGCGACGGCGTGCTCAAGGGCTTGAACTTGGCAGCGACTGCTGAACTCGCCCGCGCGACCTCCATTCCGGTGATAGCCTCCGGCGGACTCGCTTCCATCGAGGACGTGAAGTCGCTGATGCGGCCAGAGTACAGCATGCTCGAAGGAGCCATCACGGGCCGCGCGCTCTACGACGGCCGTATTGATCCCGAGGAAGCGCTCGCCGTATTGAGCGGGAAAGCCGCATAGAGCATTTAGGGAGGGCACAAGCGGGGCAAGAATGCATCCGCCGGGGCGCTGGCATCGTTTAAATCGTGTACGTGCTGGTCGAACCGGAGGCAAATAGGAGTCCCAATGCCTTTATCTTTGAGCCGCCGGGATGCTTTGCGCCGCCTGATTGTCGGCGCTGCGGGCGTTTCGCTCGTTCCAACGATGGCGCGCGCGGAGGCAACCGGGCTCGATTCGTCGGTAGGCCCGCCTCAGGCGCCCGGAACATGCGTGCTGACCCCGCAGGCCATGGAAGGGCCGTTCTACTTCGATCCCAAGCTTGTGCGCGACGATATCACGGAGGGGCAGGCGGGCGCGCGGCTGGACCTCACAATGCGGATCATGGAGCAAAGCCCTTGCGTGCCCGCTGCGAATGCCCGTGTCGATATTTGGCATGCGGATCCTGTCGGCGTTTACTCGGGTTTCGACGGCCAGGGTGACGACGGCCAAGCCTCGGCTAAGGGCGAGACACATTTGCGTGGGACGCAATTCACCGGTACCGACGGCAGTGTTACGTTTCGGTCTGTCTATCCCGGCTGGTATCCCGGCCGCACGCCGCACATTCACCTGAAGGTCTTCCTGGACGAAACGACAGTGCTCACGGGGCAGGTCTATTTCCCCGACGACCTCTCGGCGCGCATCTATCGCGAGGTTGCGCCCTACAATGCGCGGCCCTTGGCCGACATGACGAACGAACGGGATTTTCTCTTCAAGGCCGGAGCGCGCGAAGGTGGCGGCATCGTACTCGCCAGTGAGGAGAAAGACGGGCTGATTATCGCCTCGCTGGACATTGTGGTGGACCGGTCGGGCGAAGCTGCGCGGGCACAAGACTGGCGCCGGTACATGCGCGAATTGCTGGGACGCTGAGACTTTTCTAATCGGGATTCTTTTTGCGCAGTTCCGGCGGCGGCTCGCTCTTTCCCCCGCGCCACCAAGCCACGACCTTCTGCCGCCACAGGCGAACGCGGGGAATGTCGTAGGACAAAACCATCAGGCCCAGGGGTACCATCCAGAATCCAAGCACCGGCAGAAAGCCCAGGAATCCAAGCAGAATAAGCAGGACGCCAATTCCCATGCGGGCTGGCGCCCACTTTGGCAGTTCAAAGCTCCAATTTCCGATGCGAATTGTGCGCGGCAAGACGATCTCCCTCAGTCCAAAGTCGCTGTCCCGCATAGATATGAGCAATTTAATCCTACGGAGAAGGGGATATCTTTTTCAGTTGCGCGATGAAACGACTGGCGGCCCAGCGTATGCTCTACCTGCGCGGGATCAACGCAGGAAAGAAAAATGAACGGAGCAACCGAACTCGACCTGCCTCACCATCGTGAGATCGAGACTGCCGGACGGCTGGCGCTGCGGCGTGTGCCTATCATGCCGGGCCGGGCAACCGTGGGGAGTGTGCGGCAGCTGATCCAGTCGAGCGACTTCGAAGCGATCGATCTTGTTCTGCTGACGGACGCCGAGGGACGCTACATCGGCGCGGTTGATTTACACCGTCTTATTGTGAGCGATGACAAGACGGAACTTCTGCAGGTTGTACGAGACGACTGGCCGACGGTGCCGCCCGAAATGGATCAGGAGCACGCAGCCGAGCAGGCCGTATCCCATGCTGTCACGGTGCTTCCGGTTGTAGCGCAGGACGGCTGCCCGATTGGCCTGATGCCAGCTTCCGTGCTGATCGACGTGCTTGGTCGTGAGCACAGGGAGGATGTGCACCGTATGGCGGGTATTCTGCGCGAGCGCGCCGGCGCGAGGCACGCACTCGAAGATCCGCCCATGAGCCGCGTCGCGCGGCGTCTGCCATGGCTTTTGGTGGGGCTTGCGATGAGTTCTGTCGCAACTGGAGTCATGGCTGGCTTTGAGCAGACGCTGCAGTCAAACGTCATGATCGCATTCTTCATTCCGGCGCTTGTCTATTTGACGGATGCCATTGGCACACAGACCGAGGCGATCGCTGTCCGCGGCCTATCGGTGCGGGATGAACCTCTGCCGCAGCTGCTCGTGTCGGAGATCATTACAGGCGGCGCCATCGGTCTGCTTCTCGGCGTGGTGGCGTTCGTGTCTGTGTGGATGACGTTCGGCAGCCTGAGCGTGGCCGCAGGCGTGGGCATATCCCTTTTCGCAGCCGGCACGATGGCCAGCGGGCTGGGCCTTCTCTTTCCATGGACATTGTCGCGCCTCGGCGTCGATCCCGCCTTCGGCGCCGGTCCCGTCGCAACCATCGTGCAAGATGTCCTGACCATCGTGATCTATTTTCTCGTCATGACCCAGCTCATCGGGATGGGCGTCTAGCCGGCCCTTCAGGCCCCCGCGATTTCAGCCGTTTCGATCTTGACGTTCGGATCCGGCGGCCGGCCGTCGTCACGCAATGCGATGTAGATCGCGGGAATGACGAGAACGGTCAGCAGCGTTGATGATGCGAGTCCGAACAGAAGCGAAATCGCAAGCCCCTGGAAAATTGGATCGGCGAGAATGACGGCCGCGCCGATCATAGCTGCCAGTGCCGTCAACAGAATCGGCTTGAACCGTATTGCGCCAGCCTCAAGCAAGACATCGCGCAATGGTGCGCCGCTCGTTCGCCGGTGGGAGATGAAGTCCACGAGCAAGATCGAGTTTCGCACTATGATGCCGGCCAGGGCGATGAAGCCGATCATTGACGTTGCGGTGAACGCGGCACCGAACAGCCAATGGCCGATCATGATGCCGATGAGCGTTAGCGGCACAGGCGTCAGAATGACGAGCGGAAGCTTGAAGGATCCGAATTGCGCCACGACCAGCGCGTAGATGGCGAAGAGAGCCACGGCAAATGCGCCGCCCATGTCGCGGAAGGTGACATACGTTACTTCCCACTCGCCATCCCAGAGCATGACGGAAGTATCGCCGTCGGGTTGTCCAGCGAAGCGGATCTCGGGCTTGGGTAGCGTGCCCCAGTCGTGCGTCTCGACGAGATCCGCGACGGCCAGCATGCCGTAGATCGGTGCCTCGAAGGTGCCGGCCAATTCGGCCATCACCATTTCGGCAGGGCGGCCGTTGCGACGGAAGATCGGATAGGAGGCCTGCTCCTCGGACACTTTGACGACATCGCCGAGTTCCACCAGTCCGCGCTCGCCTGGAAGGGCGTTTGCGGGTACGGGCGTCGCCAGCATGGCCTCGGTAATGGTGAGGTCCCTCTTGGGCAACTGCACGGCGATCTCGACCGGATGACGGCCGCCCCCCTTGTGAGAGTAGCCGACCGGCGTGCCACCGAGATACATGGAGATCGTGTCGTAAACGTCGCCTTCTGCGACCTTGTAGAATTCAAGGTTTTCCTGATCGAGCGAGAAGCGCATTCGGGGAGCGGGACGCGTGCCGAAGCTCACGTCGTCGTCGACGATAAAGTCGACCGATCGGAAGATCTCACGCAGCTGCCGGGCTGTTTCGCGGCGCTTATCCGGGTCCGCCCCGTAGACTTCGGCAAGCAGCGTAGCGATGACCGGCGGGCCGGGCGGCACTTCCACGACCTTGACGACAGTGCCCTCCGGTGCGGGCAGACCTCGCAGCCGTTCCCGCGCGTCGAGTGCAATCTCGTGGCTGGTCCGGTTGCGCTCCGCTTTGGGAGCCAGGTTCACTTGAAGATCGCCGAGCTGAGGCTCGCGGCGCAGGTAGGAATGGCGCACGAGACCGTTGAAGTTGAAGGGTGCGGCCGTTCCAATATAGGCCTGGATCGACGACAATTCGGGGAGTGTAGCAAGCCGTTGGGCGGCTGCCGAGAGCACGCGGTCGGTGGCTTCAAGGGACTCCCCGCGCGGCAGATCCACGACGACCTGCAACTCAGATTTGTCATCGAATGGCAAAAGTTTCACGGTCACCGACTTGGTGGCGAACAGCATGAGCGAGAGCAGGGTGGCCACGCCGACCGCCAGCAGGAAGGCCCAAGCGGTGGCACGCGAGGCGATGATGGGACGTGCGGCTGCTACATAGGCGCGACCGAGGCGCCCGCCGTCGGAAGCGTGGTCTTGCGCGTGCAAGGGTGCCCGGCCGCTGATGCGCATCATCAGCCAGGGCGTGATCATCACCGCGACGAAGAACGAAAGGATCATGGCGGCCGAGGCGTTGGCCGGGATCGGACTCATGTAGGGGCCCATGAGACCGGAGACGAACAGCATCGGGAGAAGAGCCGCAACAACGGTCGCTGTTGCAATGATCGTGGGGTTGCCGACTTCGGCCACGGCATCGATCGCCGCCTGGATCCGGCTGCGGCCGTCGTGCATGGCCCAGTGCCGCGCGATGTTCTCGATGATCACGATGGCGTCGTCGACGAGGATGCCGATCGAGAATATAAGCGCGAACAGGCTGACGCGGTTGATGGTGTAGCCGAACAGCCAGGATGCGAAGAGCGTCAGAAGGATAGTGGTCGGGATGACGATGAGGACGACGATGCCTTCACGCCAACCGATTGCGAAGCCGACCAGCAGCACGATGGAAACGGTCGCCAGCGCCAGATGGAAAAGCAACTCATCTGCCTTCTCGCTGGCTGTTTCGCCGTAGTTGCGGGTGATGTGAACGTCTACGTCTTCCGGCACGAGCGAGCCGCGCAGGGACTCAAGGCGGTGAACGATCTCTTCGGAGATAACGACTGCGTTGGCACCCGCACGCTTGGCGAAGGCGACGGTGACGGCGGGGGTGCGTTCCAGATTGCCGTCAGAATTCTTTGCGAAATGCCAAACCTGATGCTCTAGCGGTTTGGCGCCTACGACGACGTTGGCAACGTCGCGGAGGTAGACGGGGCGGCCGTCACGTGCCGTGATCTGCAGTAGGCCGATATCCGGGATGCCCTGCAGGGTCTGACCGGCAGTCACCGCCTTGCTTGCATTCTCCTGGCGCACGCGTCCGGCGAGGTAGGAGCGATTGGCTTCCTTAACTTTGCCGAGGAGCTGCGCAAGCGTGATGCCGTATTTCGCGAGCCGCTCCGGGTCCGGCTCCACGCGGATCTGATCCGGCCGTCCGCCAACGATGTAGGAAAGCCCCACATCCTGGAGCTTGGCGATTTCCACCTGCAAGTTCTGTGCGATGTCGAAGAGCGCATTGTCGTCGGTGCGGGTATTGCCGGGCTTGGGGGCGAGCGTGAGCGTGACGATCGCCACGTCGTCGATCCCGCGACCGATGATCAGCGGCTCGGGTATGCCTGTCGGTATACGATCGTAATTGGCCCGCACTTTCTCGTGCACGCGCAGGATCGCTTCGTCGGAGGATGTGCCGACGAGGAATCGGGCGGTGACAACGACCCTGTCGTCCTCGGTATTGGAATAGACGTGTTCGACGCCATTGATGGCCTTGACGATGGTCTCGAGGGGCTCGGTGACGAGGCGAACGGCATCCTGCGCCTTCAGGCCGTCGGCATTGACGAAAATGTCGACCATGGGCACCGAGATTTGCGGCTCTTCCTCGCGCGGCAGGGCCGCAAGCGCGAGAAGGCCGAGCGCGAGGCCCGTCAACAGGATCAGCGGTGTTAGAGGCGACTGAATGAAGGCACGGGTCAGATAGCCCGAGATCCCCAGATGCGTGGGCTGTGTCATGGCTGCACCAGACGGTCGCCTGCGGTAAGGCCGGTCAGGATCTCGACGCTGTCTTGGCCACCTGCGCGCTGGGTCGCGGGGCCGATTTGCACCACAACATCGTGGGGGTCGCCGGAAGAATCCGCCACGCGGACGAAATCGACGCCGTAGCGGTTTATGAGGAACTTGCGCGGGATAAGGAATGTTTCGCGTTCGCCAGCCGAGAGCCAGACGAGAATTCGCTCCCCGATGAAGAACGAGTCGAGCCCTGGCGCCTCGGCGTCTGCGATGACGCGTCCGCTCTGTACTTCCGGATAGACTTGGGTGATCCGTCCCTCGGTCAGCGGGGTATCGCCTGCTTCGAGGCTCCGGCCCGCAATCCGGACGGGATCACCAACCTTGATGAAGCGCGCCTGCCGCTCGGGGAGTTCGAGGCGGAGGAGGTAGGCATTGGCGGCGATGTTCGCGATAGCCTCGCCCGGCATCACGACGCTGCCCTCGGTGACCGGTACCTTGAGTACGCGGCCATCGGCCGGCGCCAGAACATCGCCTTCCTCGATCTGCGTCTTTGTTACGGAGAGTTCCGCACGCGCGGCCTTAAGGTCATTTTCGGCCACGTCGAAGGCCGTCTGAGCCTGATCAACGCGCGACTGTGCCGTTACCCCCTTCGCAAGAAGCGCTTTGGCGCGGTCCAGCTCTGACTTTGCGGTTTCAAGTCTGGACTGGGCGGCAACGATGCGGGCATCGAGGCCCTTGATGGTCAGCGCGATCTTGGGATCGGCGACTTGTGCCAGGACTTGGCCGGTTTTGACGAGATCGCCTTCGTCCACGCTGAGGGTCGTAATCGTACCGGGCGTGCGTACGCGGGCTTGCACGAGGTCGCGCGTGCGCACGGTGGCATAAACGGACTTGAAGTCGTCGACCTTCGTGGCAGTCACGACAAATCCTGTCGGGTCTGTTGGTGGACCTTCCGCGCGGGTCTCGAATGTCATCGAACAAGACATGAGGAGGGCGAGGCTTAGAAATCCGGCACGCCCTGATCCGTGTAATGTCATCGTGAATTGATCCTTTTTCCGTAGCTGGGCAGTAGAGCCCTTGACCGGAATATTAGAGAAAGCTAAAGTATCATCCATGGACGTGCAAGAGCTGACATCGAACAGTGCTGACGCAGCCGCGTTCCTGAAGGCGATATCCAATCAGAATCGTCTTCTGATTCTCTGCGAACTTACGACAGGTGAGCGCAGTGTCTCGGAGCTGGAGGAACGTGTACCGCTCAGTCAATCTGCGCTGTCGCAGCATCTGGCAAAGCTGCGGGAGGCCAACCTTGTCCTCACAAGGCGTGACGCGCAATCAATCTACTATAGCCTGTCGGATCAGCGCGTCGTTCGCCTGATGGGCGTCTTGCACGAAATGTTTTGCGCGCCGCAGAAGAATGCGCCGAAAGGAAATACAAAATGACGATTGATCGTATGGTGATGGCCTTTGCGGGCTTGATGATCCTCGCCAGTCTCGTGCTTGCGCAGACGGTAAGTCCTTACTGGCTGCTGCTCACGGCATTCGTGGGCTTCAACTTGTTCCAGTCGGCGTTTACCGGGTTTTGTCCGCTGGCGATCATACTGCGGCGCGTGGGCGTGCGCTCCGGCGCGGCGTTCTGATTGCGTTGCCCGCGCGCCCTAGATCCGCCAACCGCTGTGGATCGCGGCAATGCCGCCCGTCAGGTTGCGGTAGGTGACGTTTGCGAAGCCGGCCTCCCGGATCATCTCAGCGAAGCGTTCCTGCTTGGGAAACTTCCGGATCGATTCCACGAGATACTGGTAGGGCTGGGCGTCACCCGCCGCCAGTTCGCCGAGCCGTGGAATGACCTCGAAAGAGTGGAAGTCGTAGAGCCGGTCGAGCATTGGCACCTGGACCTCCGAAAACTCCAGGCACAGGAAATGTCCGCCGGTCTTCAGCACGCGATAGGCTTCCGACAAGGCGTGGTCGATATGTGTCACGTTTCGGATGCCGAATGAGATCGTGTAGGCGTCGAAGCTCTTGTCAGGGAAGGGCAAGGCTTCCGCGTTGCCTTCGATGAGAGTGGTTCGTTCGGACAGGCCGGCCTCTGCCACGCGGCGGCGGCCGACGTCGAGCATCTCCGGGCTGATGTCGCAGATAACCGCGGTCGTCCCCGGGCCGCCTGCGTTCAGCGCCCGCATCGCGATGTCTCCGGTTCCTCCCGCGACGTCGAGCAGCCGAAACGGCGCCTCACCTCGCGGTGGGTTTACCATCGATACGAAATCGGATTTCCAGAGCCGGTGCAGGCCGCCCGACATCAAGTCGTTCATAAGATCGTAGCGCTCGGCGACGCGCGAGAACACGTCGTTGACGAGTCTTTGCCGTTCGTCCTCGCGGACTTCGCGGAACCCGAAGGTGCGGCTGGTGTCGCCCTGTGGGCGGTTGTCGGTGTCTGTCATGGCCGGGAGAATAGCGACCCCGGCCTAGCGAGACCACAGGACAAATGCGACGGGGGGGTCAAATGGTGAGAAGCGGATGCGGGGTACCGTCCGTCAGATAGTCCGCGACGGCCTTGGCGAGGACGGGGGCGAGCAGGAATCCGTGCCGGTATGCCCCATTCACCAAGACGCTGCGTCCGCCATCAGTCACCCGAGCGCGGGGGACGTTGTCCGGGAAGGCCGGGCGCACACCGGCGCTCATCTCCAGGATCTCCGCTTCGCCCAATGCCGGATGTAGCGCGTAGGCGGCGCCCAGCAACTCAAGTGCGGAGCGCACCGACACTGGCCCTTCGTCCTCGCTTTCGATCATGGTTGCCCCGACGAGATAGCGGCCCTCGCCCCACGGGACTACATAAAGCGGGTGACGCGGATGCAGCAGCCGCACTGGGCGCCCGAGGCGGACGTCGGTCGAGTGGATCAGCAGGCGCTCGCCGCGCACCCCGCGCAGATCTTTCAGGCGATCGCGGGCTCCCAGCCCCCGGCAATCAATAATGATGCCTTCGCGGTCGTCCACCTCCAGTTCCCGTCCGAAACGGACGTCGGCGCCCGCCGCCTGGACGGCCTGAAGCAGAAACCTCATCGCAGCTGGCGTGGCGACATGCGCCTCGTCGGGAAAGAAGAGGGCAGACTGGAACCGCCCTGCCAGATCGGGTTCCAGGCTTTCCAACTCATCGCGGTCGAGCGTCCGGTGACGCTCGGTGAGGCGCGCAAAGCGGACCAGATCCGGTTGATCGCGAGGCGCCGCGACGACGAGGCTGCCGAGGAGAATCACGTGCGGATAGGTCTCGCGCCATATGCCGAGCCCCTCAACGCCCAGATCGCGCACCAGGGCCGGTGCGGATTCGGCTTCCACCCAGGGGGCTAGCATCGCGCCCGCATGATGGCTCGCCGAATGAGCCAGCGGCTCCCCGTTCCGGTCGATGAGATTTACGCGATGCCCCCGTCGGGCGAGCGTCAGCGCTTGCCACAGGCCGAGGATCCCGGCGCCAGCCACGGTGATGCGGTCCCTTACCATGGGGGATCAGTCTCCAAGGGCCGCGCCTTCCCGCCGTGGGTCGCTCGCGCCTTCGATGCCGCCGTCTCGTACCACAAGGATGTTGATGCCGGAGTTCATGAGGTCAGTGCTGATGTCGTGTCCGTAGGTCTTGAGGCGCAGTCCCGTCAGGACGGCCTGCCAATCGTACTCGATCTCGAGTGCTCCGCCCATGCTGCCGAAGTTCATGAGCGCCGCCGCCTCGTAGGCATCGAGCTTCCAGTCAATCAGCGCGATGAGCGCTTTGGTGACGAACAGAATGATACGTCCGCCGCCAGGCGAGCCGAGCACGGCTTGAAGATTGCCCTCCGCGTCGAAGACGAGGCTCGGCGTCATGGTGCTGCGTGGACGCTTGCCCGGCTCCACCCGATTGGCAATCGATTGGCCGTCCGAGTCGGCGGGTTGGAAGGAGAAATCAGTGAGCTCGTTGTTAAGAAGGAACCCTGCGGCCATCACACCTGAGCCGAAGACGCCCTCTATCGTCGTCGTCATGGAAACGGCGTTGCCTGCACCGTCGATGACCGAAATGTGGCTCGTTCCAGTGGTTTCGCGGGTGGCATCGCGGCCGAAAGTGCGTTTGTCCATGCCGGGCGGAAGGCCGGGTGCGGGTGGCGGCATCGCCTTCGCAGGGTCGATTAGCTTTCCACGTTCGGCGAGGTAGGCGGGGTCGATCAGGCCCGCCGGGACGGGCACGAAGGCGGGGTCGGCGAGGTACCGGTTGCGATCGGCATAGGCGAGCTTTTCCGCTTCGGAGATGAGATGGACGGCTCGTGCCGAAAGCCGATCGTCCGGCCCTGATCCCAGATCGAACGGTTCGAGCATCTTTAGGATCTGCAGGACGGCGATACCGCCGGACGAGGGCGGGCCAATGCTGCAGACCTTGGTGACGCGGTAGGTCCCGCATAGCGGCTCGCGGGTTTCGATGCGATACGCAGCCAGATCGGCCGAGGCAAGATCTCCCGGTGCATTGGGCGCGACAGCTACCGCTTTCAGCATGGCCTCCGCGACCGGGCCGGCATAGAAACCGTCAGGTCCCTTCTCTGTAATCATGCGAAGGGTGGCGGCATAGTCAGGGTTTCTGAGCACATGGCCGATGGCGCGCGGCGTGCCATCTTCGTTGAAGAAGTATCTCTGAGCCGTGCCATCGAACGCATCGCGGCCCGTCCAGCGCAGAAGAAGATGCAGACGCGGGGAGACCGCGAAACCCTCCTCGGCAAGCCGTATGGCACTCTCGAAGAGCCGCGCCCAAGGCAGTTTCCCGTGGGCCTGATGCGTATCCCACAGAAGCCGTACGAGGCCCGGCGTGCCGATGCTCAATCCTGATTTCATGGCGCGCAGGAACGGCATGGGCTGGCCGTCCGCCAAAAAGCGGTCGGGCTTGGCCAGCGCGGGGGCGGTCTCACGGCCATCGTAGGCCTTGAGGACACGTGTGGCCTTGTTCCAATGGAGCAGGAACGCGCCGCCGCCGAGGCCTGAGGATTGCGGCTCGACCAGACCGAGCACGAGTTGCGCGGCAATCGCCGCGTCAACCGCCGAGCCCCCTTCGGTCAGGATTTCGCGGCCGGCTTCGGAAGCATGAGTGTTCGAGGTGGAAATCATGAACCGGCTTGACCGGTTCAACGTGCCCTCAGTCCGCGTGGTGGATTGTTCGGGCTCGATGCGCTCGCGTTGAGCCGCAGCCGGTGCAGACAGGCCGGTGACCAGCATGAGCGCAATGAGAAGATGCATTGTCGTGCGCGCAATCCTCATGGCGGGATTGCGCTTGCTCATTGAACCGGGCAGCCTCGTTATCATCGTAGTCATCAAACTCCTGGATGTTCGAGATGCCCGGAAAGCGCGCCCTCCGCAACCCTGCCAGCGCCACCTGCAGCCTGCTGACCCTGGTTCTTGCCGCGTCAGCCGGTTTTTCCGTTGCACGTATGGCCTCGGCGGACGCGCCCGCTTCACCGCGGGCTCTTGTACCGTTGCTCTCCTCGAGTCAGACGATCGTAGGCGAGACGCTGAACTATCCTTCAGGTGCGCCGGCACGCATCACAGCCGCCATCCTTACGTTGCCGCCGGGTGCCGAAACCGGCTGGCATACGCATGGCGTACCCACTTTTGGCTACATGCTGGATGGCGAATTGACCGTCGACTACGGCGAGAAGGGAAAACGGATCTACAGGGCTGGAGATGCCCTTTTGGAAGCGATCCAAGTGGCCCACAACGGCCGCAATACG
>Ga0075339_1000065_pt1 | contig 12070 bp, 10 predicted proteins | sample RushMan_CattailN_4_FD_120076 | JGI IMG/M metagenome (GOLD analysis project Ga0075339, IMG submission 120076) | Natural and restored wetland microbial communities from the San Francisco Bay, California, USA, that impact long-term carbon... | ecosystem: Environmental > Terrestrial > Soil >... | reverse complement strand
CAGCCTGGGTCGGCTGTTCGACGGAGTGGCCGCCATCGCCGGCCTGCGCAGCCGGGTCACTTACGAAGGCCAGGCCGCGATGGAGTTGGAGATGGCGGCTGTGGATGAGACCGAGTCCGCTTACGATTACGCCTGGGAGGAAGGCGCTCCGTGCCGGCTCCTGCCGGCGCCGATCATCCTGGGGGTGGTGGGCGATGTCGGCAAAGGGCTTGGGGCACCTGCGATCAGCGCGAAGTTCCACAACACCCTGATCCTCATGTTCAGAGACCTTTGCGACGTAATCCGCAGGCAGCGCGGCCTGAACCGCGTGGTGCTGAGCGGTGGCGTGTTCCAGAATGCCCGCCTGCTGACGGGGCTGATCCCCGCGCTATCGACCCGCGGGTTCGAGGTCTACAGCCACCGCCTGGTGCCGGCCAACGACGGGGGGATTTCGCTGGGACAGGCGGTCGTGGCGGCGACCCGCATCGAGCACAGGGCATAGGGCCGAGAGCATAGACGAAAGGGATTGCGTTTTCATTTCAACCATTTTATGCCCATTGCCGCATGCCTTACATAAAGGATCAATCGCCATGGCCATCAAACACAGTGAGGAATACAGGGATGCCGACCTGGCTCGTCCGCTCGCTGAAAAGATCCGGCGCACCAGTCGCCGGAGCATCCGCTTGATGGAGGTCTGCGGCACCCACACCGTCTCTATTTTTCGAAGCGGGATCCGCTCTGTGCTTCCGACGACCGTGTCGCTTCTGTCGGGCCCCGGCTGCCCGGTGTGTGTGACCGACCAGACGGAGATCGACGCCTTCATCGAACTCGCCAAACAGAAAGACGTCATCCTGACGACTTTCGGCGATCTCATGCGGGTGCCCGGCAGCACCTCGTCCCTGCAGAGCGAGCGAGCGGAGGGCCGAGACATCCGCATGGTTTATTCGACGGTCGATGCGCTGACCATCGCCCGCACTCATCCCGGCAAGCAGGTGGTGTTTCTCGGCGTGGGCTTTGAAACCACCGCGCCGACCATAGCGGCCGCCATCTTGACCGCAGCACAGACCAAGCTCGAGAACTTCTCGGTGATATCGGCCCACAAGACGGTGCCGCAGGCCCTCGAAGCCCTTATGGCGCTGGACGACGTCCGCATCGACGGGTTTATCCTGCCCGGCCATGTTTCGGTCATTATCGGCCTGAACGCCTATCGGCCTTTTTTCGATCGGCACCGGATCCCCTGCGTGGTCACCGGCTTCGAGCCGGCCGACATCCTGCAGGCCATCGCCTCCATGGTGGAGCAGATCGAGGCCGGAGCGCCGCGCCTCGAGAATGCCTACCCACGGGCCGTGACGTTGCAGGGCAACCTCAAGGCGCAGAAAATACTCGCGGAGGTCTTCGAGCCGGCCGATGCCTGCTGGCGGGGCATCGGCCTCATTCCGCTGAGCGGGCTCCGGATTCGCGAGGCTTACGTGACGCACGACGCCGGAAAGCGTTTTGCCCTGAATCTGCCGGAAGCCCAGCCGCCCAAGGGCTGCGCCTGCGGGGAGATCCTGACCGGGAAAAAAACACCGCCGGAGTGCGCCCTCTACAAAAAAGCCTGCACGCCCATGGATCCGGTGGGGCCGTGCATGGTTTCGAGCGAAGGAACCTGTGCGGCTTACTACCGGTACCACTATGAGGAACGCGTAACGAGTTACGAGTGAGAGGTCCACCTGCATGAAATCGGATAAGATTCTGCTTGACCACGGCAGCGGGGGCAAGATTTCCCACCGCATGGCCAGGGACATGCTCCTGCCGGTTTTCAACAACGCCATCCTTTCCGAGCTAAACGACGGGGCCATATTCGAGCTGCAGGGCGTGCGCATGGCGTTCTCGACCGACTCCTACACCGTTGACCCCATTTTCTTCCCGGGAGGAAACATCGGCGAGCTGGCTGTATACGGAACGGTGAACGATCTCGCCATGTGCGGGGCATCCCCCCTGTACTTGAGCGTTGCCCTGATCATCGAGGAAGGGTTCCCGGTCGAGCAGTTGGAGACGATCATCGCCGCCATGGGCAAGGCGGCTGAAACCGCCGGCGTGACGGTGGTCACCGGCGACACGAAGGTGGTGCCCAAGGGCATGGCCGATAAGATTTTCATCAACACCTCCGGGATCGGCGTGATCCCGGACGGAGTGGATGTCGCCAGCCACAAGGCCGGGCCCGGCGATCGAGTCATCCTGAGCGGCACCATTGCCGACCACGGCGTGAGTGTGCTGGCTCGCAGAGAAGGGCTCTCGTTTGAGACCTCTGTTCAAAGCGACACCGCTCCCTTGAACCACATGGTGCGGGCGATGTTCGCCGCCGGCCGCGGGGTTCACGTGTTGAGAGACCCCACCCGCGGGGGACTGGGGACGGCGCTCAATGAAATTGCCGAGGCGTCTTCGGTCGGCGTCAGGATCCGCGAAGACCGGATCCCGGTGAAGCCGGAGGTCGCGGGCCTCTGCGAACTGCTGGGCTTTGACCCTCTTTATCTGGCCAACGAGGGCAAGCTCATCGCCTTTGTGGCACCCGACGACGCCGAGGCGGTGCTGCAGGCGGTGCGCGCCGACCGTTTCGGACGGGATGCGGTCGTCATAGGTGAAGTGGTTTCCGGCAACCCCGGCAAAGTTTTCATGGACACCCGCATCGGCGGCACCCGCATCGTGGACATGCTGGCGGGGGAGCAGTTGCCGCGGATATGCTGAGTTCCAAGTGATGAGCAACGAGCAACGAGTACCGAGCAACGAGGTAAAAGAAAAAGAAAGCGACTGGCTGCGATTGCCTTTGGACAGCGGTTATCGTGGCAGCCGTCTTCTTGCTGAGGCATGCCCAACATGTCCATCCGTTTTTTTTCTCACTCGTTGCTCGTTGCTCGTTGCTCGTTGCTTCTTTTTAGCAGCTTTGTTGTGCATCTGGGTGAGTTGCGACGCGAGGCGCGAGCATACTCTCGCCGGGCGCACGATGGGGACGACTTACGCCGTAAAGGTGGTCACCGGCCGCTTCGGGTCTGTTGCCGGGCTCCAGGAAAAAATCGATCGGCGGCTTGATGAAATCAATCGCAGCATGTCGCCTTACCTCACGGAAAGCGAGATCAGTCGGTTCAACCGTTTCCATCAGGCGGGAGTCGAGTTTCCGGTTTCAGCGGATTTTCTGCGCGTGATGAAAGTGGCGGCCCGGATCCATGCGCTGTCGGAAGGCGCCTGGGACGGGACGGTGAACCCGCTGGTCGACCTGTGGGGGTTCGGCCGTGCCGGCCGCGCGGTCCAGGTGCCTCCCGCCGAAAAGATCGCAGCCGTGCTCGCCGACGTCGGTTTCAGCAAGATCGACATCCGGGACTCCGGCGCGCTGGTGAAACGCGAGGCGCCGGTGACCCTCGATCTGTCCTCGATCGCCAAGGGCTACGGGGTCGAACAGGTGGCCGATGTGGTCCGGGCGGCCGGCTTCGCGGATTTTCTGGTGGAGATCGGCGGCGAAGTGGTTGCCGCCGGCGTCCGCACGGACGGTCTTCCCTGGCGTGTCGGAATCAACCGTCCGAAACCCGAGGCGGGCGTGCATGAGATATACAAGGTCGTCTCATTGAAGGACCGAGCCTTTGCCACCAGCGGCGACTATCGGCAGTTCTTTATGCAAGGCGGTATCCGGTATTCCCATATCATCGACCCCCGGACGGGCTACCCGGTGGCCAACCGCGTCGTGAGCGTATCAATTCTGGCCGACGACTGCACCCTGGCCGACGGACTTGCCACGGCCGTCATGGTGATGGGTGCGGATAAGGGGTTGGCGATGATTGACCGTCTTGAGACTGTTCAAGGGCTGATCGTCGTGGAGATGCCCGACGGCAGCCTGCAGGAGCATGCCTCACAGGGGATCCTGCTTGAACCGGCGCCGCGCTGACGGATTGCGTTTGTCCGCCCCCACAGCGGCTTTCCGCGTTGACAGCCCTCCTGGTCCTCCTTATGTTCACTGGGGTGATCAAGGAGATACCAACGGTCCTATTTTGCTTTAGCGCTTGTGCCTATCGACGGTCCCAATTGGGTTTTGAGTCATGCGGTCTGTGAAACGCCTTTCCAAACCTACGCCGAACAACCTGAAACTTCACCTGGTGAGCTTGGGCTGCGCCAAGAACCAGGTGGACAGCGAAATCATGCTCGGGCGCCTCCAGCAAGCCGGCTGGGGCATCACCGACAACCCGGAAGAAGCGCACACCATCGTGGTGAACACCTGCAGTTTTATAGAGACCGCGGCCGAAGAATCGATCGAAACGATCGTGGAGCTGGCGGAATTCAAAAAAAGCGGCTCCTGCCGCAGGCTGGTGGTTGCCGGGTGCCTTCCGGAGCGCTACCGGGAAAAAATCATACAGGCCCTGCCCGAGGTGGATGTTTTTCTCGGCACGGGGGCCTTCGATCAAGTGGTGAAGGCGGCGGGAGATTCTCCCATTTCACACGAAGCCGTCCTGCCGGACCCGGAACTCGCTTGCCTGGACGGTCCGATCAGCCCCCGCCTGCTTTCCGCCGCCCACATGGCGTATCTCAAGATCGCCGAGGGCTGCAGCAAGCACTGCACCTACTGCATCATCCCCAAGCTGCGTGGCACCCACAAAAGCCGACCGCCGGGGGACGTGGCGGCCGAAGCCCGGGAGCTGGTTGCCGCCGGGGTGAAGGAACTGGTGCTGGTGGCCCAGGACACCACCTCTTACGGCATGGACCTCACGCCGCCGGCATCCCTCGGCGCTCTGGTGCAGTGCCTCGGCAACCTTTCCGCGGGAAAGGGCAGGAAAAACGAGGCGCCCTGGATTCGCGTGCTTTACGGGCACCCCGAGAGCATCGATGAATCCTTTATCCGTGCCGTGGCCGCCCACCCGAACGTCTGCCCCTACTTCGACCTGCCGATCCAGCATGCCAGCAGCCGGATGTTGAAGCGCATGGGTCGGCGCTACACCTGCGACACGCTCAAGCGGCTTTTCCACCGCATCCGGGAAATCGTCCCGGACGCCTCCCTGCGAACGACGGCCATCGTGGGATTTCCCGGCGAAACCGACAAGGACTTCCAGGACCTTTTGAACCTGGCCGAAGAGATTCGGTTTGACCATATGGGTGCGTTTGTCTATTCTGACGCCGAAGATATCCCCTCCCACCGGCTGCGCGGCCATATTTCGCGGGATGTGGCGCAGAACCGATACGACCAGCTCATGTCGGCGCAGATGGACATCGCCGCCGAAAAGAACCAGAAACACATCGGCCGGACGCTTCAAGTGCTGATCGAGGAAGACTTGGGCAACCAACTGTTTGCCGGTCGGACCGCATTTCAAGCCCCTGAGGTGGACGGGGTGACCTATGTGAACACCGCGAGTTCCGGGATTCCACTTCCCATCGGGCGGTTTGCCCTGGCCCGGATCAATGACGCCCTGGAGTACGACCTGATGGGGGAAGTTGCGTGAGCGATCTCAAAGTTCGAATTCTGAAAGCGGTGCAGCCCGATCTGGACGCCATCGAAACAGCGCTGGCAAAAAACCTCAATCCCCATCTCGATCTGGTCCGGGACGTGGCCGGACATATCCTTTTCAGCGGCGGAAAGCGACTGCGGCCGTTGCTCATGGTGCTGTCGGCACGCCTGTGCGGGTACCGCGGCGACTACGACAAAACCTTCTCGACCGCCCTGGAATACCTGCACGCCGCCACTCTGCTGCATGACGACCTGGTGGACGGGGCCTCCCTGCGACGGAACAAGCCGGCCGCGCACCTCCAGTGGGGCAACTCCATCGCCGTGCTGGTGGGGGATTTTCTGCTCGCCCGTGCCCTCTCCGTTTCGGCTGCCACAGGCCGCGCGCGGATCGTCCAAATCCTGGCGGAGCTGACCGAACAGATGTCCCAGGGCGAAGTCCACCAGTTGATGCGCAAGGGCGACATCCGTTTGTCGGAAGCGGAGTATTTGGAGGTGATCCGCCGCAAGACGGCCGTGCTGTTCGAGACGGCGTGCCGGGTCAGTGCCGTTCTGGCCGAGGCCTCCGCAGAGAAGGAATCCGCCCTGGCGGCATACGGTCTCAATTTGGGTATGGCCTTTCAGATTGCCGACGATCTGTTCGACTACACCCTGGGCACTTCCCAGCTCGGAAAGGACGTCGGATCCGACCTGCGCGAGGGCAAGATGACGCTGCCGTTGATTCAAGGCCTGAAGCAGGCGGGCGTCGAGGACCGGGAATGGATGGTGGGAGTCGTTCAAGACCCGAAATTTTCAAGCGGGGATTTCTTGAAACTGGTCGGGCTGCTCCAGGCGAGCGGCGCGATCCGGTATGTGGAGCAGGCCGCTGAAACTTACATTTTCAAGGCCAAAGAAGCGCTTGCGCTGTTTCCGAAAACCGAGACCTTGGGGACCCTGATCGATATCGCCGACTACGCCCTGCATCGGCGGGTTTGATGCGGCATGGGGTTTTTTGATCCGCGGATTGCAAAGCGATGGACCCGCAGGGTCGGTGTACTGCTTGTGGGGCCTTGATCGAACCGGAAAACTGTTCTATCTATCGAGCCGTTCGCAGCCTTGATTTCAGGCAATCCCACGAGGGCGCCATGAAAAGCATGTTAGTCGATACCCTGAAGGTTTGCATCCTGCTACTTGCGATTTTTGCCTGGGCGGTCGGCGGCAACGCCGAGGCGCAGAAAGGGGAAGACAGCCGCACCCTAGTCGTTTTCGGATCGGCAGCGGTTCAGGGCAGCAATGTCACCGCGGCACGGGACGCCGCCATTGCCGGGGGGCTGATGCAGGCCGTCGCCCTCACCGCGATGGAAATCCTGTCTCCGGAAGGGTTCGCGGAAAACTTCAAGAAGCTGAACGAACAGCTGCTCGACAGGCCCGACGCATACATTCAGGATTACAGAGTTCTATCGGAAACCGTCATCGCCAAGCAGCATCGTGTCGTGGTGCAGGCCACGGTGAACGCCAAGCTGATCGCCGATCGCCTGGCCGGGGCGGGGATTGCCGGCGGAAAAACAAACGTGGCAGCAAGCCAGTTGGCTCTTACCGTCGAGGGCAGCGGGAACCTCGCCAATTTCGTCAAGTTTCGCAAGGCGCTGGGCAGCATCTCGGGTGTCGAAGGTATCCAGGTCCGGGATATGAACCCAAACGAAACCACCCTGCTGGTGGGCTACAAGGGGGACTCCAAGGACCTGGGTGCCGCTCTGACCCAGCAATCTTTTGACACCTTCACTCTGGCTGTGGCCGAAGCCGGGGAAGGTGTGCTGCGAGTGGTGATATCCCCTAAATGACGACCGATGAGCGCTTTACCGGCGGGCCGGAGGGCATCCGTCGCAACCGTGAATGCAGATGAGCACCGTTGAAAGCCCGCGGCGGCAGCGGCTGCCGAAGCTCACCATCAACATCCCGAACATTCTGACGGTTCTGCGGATCCTTGTCACGCCCCTCTTCGTCATTTTCCTGATCCGCAACCAACACGGGTATGCCCTGCTCGTTTTTGCCTTTGCCGGCGTGAGCGACGGCCTGGACGGCCTGATCGCGCGTTGGCTCAACCAGCGCAGCGATTTAGGGGCCGTCCTCGACCCTATTGCCGACAAACTGCTGCTGACCGCCGCCTACATCACCCTGGGGATTCTCAAGGACATCCCCGGATGGCTGGCCGTCCTGGTGATCAGCCGGGACGTGCTGATCGTCACCGGCATCGCGGTTCTGACCTTTGCCAATATTCCTTTCGATATTCGGCCGTCGCTGGTCAGCAAATGGACGACGGTGTTTCAGATTCTCATGATCGGTGTCAGTTTGCTGGACCTCGATTTTTCCGGGGCGCAGACTCTGCAGTTGGCTCTCGGCTGGATGACCGCCGGGATGACCGTCCTCTCAGGCCTGCATTACACCTACCTCGGTCTCAACATTCTGCAGACCGGTTATGGGGCCCAGACGAAAAAGGATGCCGACTGAACCCGCGCCCCGCCTATTTTTCCTTGACACCTCTCAGGTCCGATGGTAACTAAAAAAGATTAATAAAGGCACGTAGCTCAGGGGGAGAGCACTACCCTGACACGGTAGGGGTCCGGGGTTCAAATCCCCGCGTGCCTACCACGCGGATCAAGGGGTTATGGCAGCAGCCATAGCCCCTTTTCACTCGTGCGGGAGAATCCCATCGGGATGGTTTATTTTTTCTTGACAAAAACAGCCGCGCGGGGTAGTCTTATAACAATTATGCCTAATCCCGAGAATGATCGGGAGCGGGGGACCCAAGTTTTTGGGGCGTATCGCCATTCGGCGAGGGGTAACCTTATCGGCCCTAGCCCTTCAGCTAACCTCGCAGGCGTCGATGAGGAAAACCTTCGGAATTGAACGGGGGTCTTTCCTCCACCAATTCGATTCCGGAGTTTTGAGTCATGGCTGTCAAGAATTCCGCCCTGGTCCTGCAAAAGCTTTATTTTTCCCCGACTCAACCAACGAATCTGAACACCCCCCATTATCATATCTTGATTCTCGCTTGGTGTGCCCTTGTCGTCATCTATGGTGAAACCGACTCAAGCCCACCTTTCCACGAGAAATAAAAATGACGGCGCTCTCGGTGGCATATCGCCAACCGACGGAGCCGGCCACGATCGCCAAAGAAGTTTGAAGCCAACTTGGTTTTTTATGCCGGAGCAAGCATGAGGAGGACGATCATGAGAACTTCCAGATCTTTCAGCTGGATTTGGATTTTAAGTTTAGGGGTCGCTATTTTTGTTGGCGCCGCTGTCACTGCCCCCAAAGCCTTCGCCGCCCAGGTCGCTCTTGCCTGGGACCCCAATACAGAGGCTGATCTTGCGGGCTACAAGATTCATTACGGCAACACCAGCGGTAGCTATTCGGCGCACATAGATGTCCACAACGTCACCAACTACACCATCACGGGGTTGGTGGAGGGACAGAACTATTATTTAGCGGCCAGCGCCTACGACAGCTCCGGCAACGAGAGCGGATATTCCAACGAGGTGAGCTATTCCGTCCCGGCGGCCAACGGAGCGCCTGCAACCCCGGCCGCGCCCTCAGGGCCATCCAGCGCGCTGGTGAATGCGGCGATCACGTTCAGCACCTCGGCCAGCGACCCCAATCGCGACAGCCTGGAGTACCGGTATGACTGGGGCGGCGGAGCTCTCTCCAGCTGGGGGGCGGCCAGCCAGTCGCATAGCTGGGCCATGGCCGGGCAGTACGCCGTGAAAGCCCAGGCGCGGGACAGCCGAGGCGCGCAATCGGTTTGGTCAGGTGCCAAGACCGTCACCATCAGCCAGAGCTCGACGCCCGGGGTTGCGGATTCGGATGGAGACGGCATACCAGACAGCCAGGATGCCTTCCCCCGTGATCCGAAAGAGTGGGCGGATGCAAATAGAAACGGCATCGGTGACAACGCTGAAGCCCTCGTGGCCGGACTCAAACAGACACCGACGGTGCCGGTGTTGGTATCGCCGGTAAACGATGCGGTAGAGGACGCCATGACTGTCCTGAAAACCGGATCCTTCAGCACCCCGGTTGCCACCACCACCCATGCTAAAACACGCTGGCAGGTGTTCCGGGACGAGGACGATGCCTGCGTGTTGGACATCACCAGCACGGCGGCGCTGACCAGCCTCACGATGCCCAGGCTGGTGCTCGATGAAGGGACCCCTTACTTCTGGAGGGCTCAGTTCATCGACTCTCAAGGGGCAACCTCGGCCTGGTCTGCTGACGGGTATTTCTCCACCCGGACGACCGATACCGACCGGAACGCCAACGGCATTCCCGATGCCCAGGAAGTGGGATCGAAAACGGACGTGAACAGGCATGGCGTGAAGAATTACCAACAGCCAACGATCAAGACCGTCAGGGTGGAGGGTACCAGCACCCAGATCGGGGTCAGCATCAATGGCTGCCCGACAGCGCTGGCCATCGAGGCGGTGGAATCCGAGGGCCCTCCCCAGGCGGGTTCGTATTTCAGCGGAACTCCCGGAAGATTCCCGTTCGGGTTGATCAATTTCAGGGTCGCCGTGGCCGAGCCCGGCGATCAGGCAACCGTGAAACTTTATTTCTCCGAGGCCGTGCCGCGCGGAAGCAGGTGGTACGAGTATGATGCGGTATCCCGCAAGTGGTATGACTTTTCGGCCTATGTCAAATTCGCCAGGGATCGCAGGTCCGCCACTCTGAGCCTGACTGACGGGGGGATAGGCGATGCCGACGGCGTGGCCAACGGTGTCATTGTTGACCCGGGCGGGGTTTGTGTCCCGTAAAATGAAATTAACAGCGATGGCGGGATGGGAGCGATTCCGTCCCGCCCAAGTTTCTATTGGACCCTTTGGGTCTTTTGAGACTGTTACAGCCAACTGAGCGCGAGGATAGGCTTCGGAGGGTAAGGAGGAAACGATGCAGACGATCGCCGAGATAAAAATGCTGCTTCTGGAGATACTGGAGTCCGCGTTCCAGAGCGGGGACGTAAACGCCACTCAGCAGATGGGCGTCAACATGACGAACGCCGTAAAGCGCGAAGGGGTCGTGATCATCCAGAATCAGAATGTGGAAGTGTATGCCCGCATCATGCCGCTGATGGTGAAAACGCTCAAGCTGTGTGATGCGGTGGAGTCAAGCTGGCGCGGTCAGGCCACGATCGAGCTTGAGCCGCAGCAGAAACAGCTTCCGCCCCCCGCGGATGACGACGACCCGGACCCGATCGAGGCTTGCTGCTCATGGCTGTATGACAACCATATCCAGTGGCAGGACATGCAGGACTTGATGAAGGCTCGCTATCTGGCGTATGTGATCGGTCGTTTCAAAACGAAGACCGAGGCTGCCAAGTGGCTCGGGGTCGGCAGTACCTATTTGTGCAAACTCTCCAAAACGACGCTTCATGCCGTCAGCCAAAACTGATAGCCTATAAAAAAGCAGCCCCGGGGGCTCATGGCCGCCGGGGCTGCTTTTTCCACGCGCCCGGCAACGCTTCGCTCGTGGCTTGCCCCTCGGTGCTCGCGCCCACTTGACATTCCGGTGGCCGGTCCTAATAGTTTCTCATTGACTTGAGATTCCACTCCACATCGTCGCAGGTAGTATTCAGCACTCTGCGGCACCCAGGAATCCGAAAATCAACCATCAATGACCGTGACCGAAATACGCGAAAAGGAGGCTACCATGGGTCTGTTTGATTTTGTAAAGGAGATCGGGCGCAAGCTGTTCAACCGGGAGGAAGAGGCGGCTGAAAAAATCAAAAAACACATCGAAGAGACGAATCCGGGCATAGACGGTTTGCAGGTCGAGTTCAAGAACGGGGTGGTATCCATCTCGGGGCAGGCAACCAGCGCCGAGGCCATGGAGAAGGCGGTGCTCATGGCCGGCAATGTCCAAGGCGTCTCCGAGGTCAACATCGACAAGTTGCAAGCACCTCCCGTTCAGGCCAAGGTCGAGTACTACATCATCAAGAAGGGTGACACCCTGTCGGCCATCGCCAAGCAATTTTACGGCAAAGCGAACGACTACCCCAAGATTTTCGAAGCCAACCGAGAGGTCATCAAGGACGCCAATCTCATCTTCCCGGGCCAGAAGATCCGTATTCCATTGTCCTGACATGATTGCTTCAGAACCGCGAGCCTCTCCTCTCTCCCGTTGAAAACGGGCTCGGTAAGGGGTGGGGCTCATTGAGGTCAAGGAGGGCTAAATGAACATCAGCGATCTCTTGGGGGCCGTGTTGCAGTCCGGCATGGCACCTTCTTCCAACGAACGCATGCGGAACGCCCTGGGCGGCAGCAGTGGAAATCCGTTGGAAAGCCTTGGTGGTATGTTTGGAGGGCAGCAGGGAGGCCAGCAGGGCGGAGGGTTGGGCGATGTTCTCGCCGGCATGCTGGGCGGGGGCGGTGGCGATGGAGGTGGGCTTGGCGGCATCCTCGGCAATGTCTTGAACGACGCCGGGCGCGCGGTGGGTGGAAACCAGAATCTTGCCTTGGGCGGGCTTGGGGCTCTGGTCGGCGCGATTTTCGGTGGCGGCGGAAAATCCATGGGCGGGGCGTTGGGCGGCGGGGTCATGGCTCTGCTTGCATCGATGGCTTTTCAGGCGCTGAAAGGCACAGGCAGCCGCTCGCCCCAGGT
>Ga0075339_1000063_pt1 | contig 12136 bp, 11 predicted proteins | sample RushMan_CattailN_4_FD_120076 | JGI IMG/M metagenome (GOLD analysis project Ga0075339, IMG submission 120076) | Natural and restored wetland microbial communities from the San Francisco Bay, California, USA, that impact long-term carbon... | ecosystem: Environmental > Terrestrial > Soil >... | reverse complement strand
GGAGCATGCGGAAGTGGTGCGCTCGATGGCGCCGGTGAAAGAGATTCTTGATATCGCCCGTAGTGCAAATATCGCCCTCCTGGGCGTCGGCACGGTGGATCCGGAGGCCTCACGCTTCGTCGTGTTCACCGCCTTATCCGCCGAAGACCTGCAACGTATTGCTAACGGCTGCGGCGGCGTCGGAGAAATCTCGGCCCACGTCTACAATCTAGAGGGCAAACCGTGCGCCAAGGAATATGCCGATCGGGTCATCGGGCTTACACTGCCTGAAATCCGGCAAATCCCTTACCGGATCGGCGTCGCTGCCTCGGCCGCCAAGGCCCGGCCGATTTTTGGGGCGCTGCGCGGGGGTTACCTGCATGCGCTCATTACCGACGAGGCGGCCGCGCGCGGGGTACTCGAAATCTTTGATGAAACTTTTCGCAAGCCTGCAATTGCAGGGGAGTAATGAGATGCTACTGGAGCAACTGCGTAAAACCGTCTGGAAGTGCAATCTGGAATTGCCGAAAAACGATCTGGTCAAGCTTACCAGCGGCAATGTGAGCGGACGCGACCCTGAAACTGGGTTAGTCGTCATCAAGCCGAGCGGCGTTAGCTTTGAAGAACTCACGCCGCAAAATATGGTTGTCGTCAATATGGACGGCGAGGTGATCGAGGGCGACCTTAATCCCTCGACTGATACCGACACGCATCTGTATATCTACCGGCATAGAGAGGATGTTTTCGGTATCGTGCACACACACTCTCCCTATGCGAGCAGCTTCGCGGTGCTCGGCCAACCCATCCCCGCCTGCCTCACCTCATGCGGAATGCTCGGCGGCGAGGTACCCATCGGCGGGTTTGCGCCGATAGGCGGCGAAGATATTGGCCAGGAGATTGTCGATAAAATCGGCCGGTCGCTGGCAATTGTGATGCAGAACCATGGCGTTTTCACCATCGGCGCATCCGCCAAGCAAGCAACGCTTGTGGCTGTGGAAGTTGAGGACGTGGCGAAGATCACGCACTTGGCCATGCTGCGCGGGCAGCCCATTGTGCTCAACGACGAGCAGATCGACTATATGGTGGATCTGTACCGCAATAACTATGGGCAGTGACAGGCAGGCTGCCGGCGCCAGCAAATCCAGCGCCGCCCGTTACCGCAAGGCCCATCTATAGGAGCAATCGTGGCTTATCTCGCGGGTATTGATCTGGGTTCGACGTCGCTCAAGTGCGCGATCTATGATTTGGCGGGGAACCTTGTCGCCAGCGGTACACGGCCGACCGAACGGCATCACCCGAATCCCCAACATCCTGAATGGACAGTCTGGCTGCCGGAGCAGATTTGGGGCGGGACGGCCGCAGCCATGAAAGAGGCCATCGCGCAACTGGACTCTCCGCAGGACGTCCAAGCCGTGGCTGTAACAGGCATGGGCATGGATGGCCTGCCTGTCGATGAACAGGGTAACTGGCTTTACCCCTTCATCAGCTGGCACGATCCACGCACCGAACCGCAGCTCCATTGGTGGGAACGGCAAATCGGGGCGCAAAAAACCTTTTCCATAGGCGGCAACACGTTGTGGCCCTTCAGCACGGCGCTGCGGCTGCTTTGGATGGCCGAACATGAACCGCACATCCTGGAACGTACGGTCAAGTGGCTGCTGATCGAAGACTTCTTGAACTTCATGCTGTGCGGGGTGATGGCCACCGACTATACAATGGCCTCCTGTACACTGCTGTTTGATCAATGCAAACGGGATTGGTCAGACGACATCCTCAATCGCTCCGGCATCGACCGGGGGTTGCTGTGTGACGCCTATCCCAGCGGGACTGTGTTAGGGGAAGTGACGGCGGTCGCGGCCGCGGCCACGGGTCTGCCCGCCGGAACCCCGGTTGTGCTCGGCGGGCACGACTATTTGTGCGGCGCGCTGCCGGTTGGCGCCTTTGCGCCCGGCGTTGTGCTGGATGTAACCGGCACCTGGGAAATCGTCCTGGCCGCGATTCCCGAGCCAATCCTGACGCCCTATGCCCAGAAATTGGGGGTGACCGTTGAAGCTCACGTAGCACGTGACACATTCGCCGTATGGGGAGGGGCGGTTGCCTCCGACATGCTCGAATGGTATCGCCAGGAATATGGCTTTGAGGCGCGGCAGCGCGCAGCGGCCGAAGGTGGGGTGGACTGGGACTATCTGATGGCTGAAGCCGCTGCCTCACCGCCCGGGTCGCGGGGCGCGATGTTCCTGCCCCACATGTCGGCCGCCGGCTGCCCCGTTGTTGACGCGCGCGCGCTGGGCGCGTTCTTTGGGCTAAGCAGTTTCAGCCAACGCAGCGATATGCTGCGCGCAATCATTGAGGGGCTTGATTACCAGGTCCTGGACATCGTTACGGCGCTGAAGACCGGTCTGGGGATCAATCCGGATCGGCTTGTGGCTATCGGCGGCGCGACGCGCAATCATTTCTGGATGCAGAACAAGGCTGATGTCGTCGGCCTGCCGATAGATGTGCCCGAAGTGGAAGAGGCCACGCTGCTCGGCGCGGCAATCCTGGCCGGCATGGGGATCGGTCTGTACAAGGATGAACAAGAGGCGTTCGAGTCCGTTTACAAGCCGGGGAAAACCTATGAGCCGGACAGCCAGCTGATGCCGAAATATGCGGAATGGTACAAGATTTATCAGCAGCTTTATCCGGCCTCGTCGTCTATCAGCCACGCGTTATACGAGCAGTTCAGAGTGTGAGGAAAGGAGCGGGCAAGGTGAATGAACCAAAATGGCTAGTGGCGGCGCACAATCGACTGGGCGAAACACCCATCTGGGAGCCGGAAGAGAGGGCCTTGTACTGGGCCGATTGGGGAGGGCGACCCAACTGCCGCTTGCGGCTGGATTCGGGCGAGTTCACCACCTTTCCCGTCACCGTTCCCGTGACGGCTTTGGCAAGACGGGGCGGGGGAAGATGGATCGCGATCGCGCAAGATGGCGTGTACGGCTGGGATCCACAGACAAATAGTTATGAGAATCTGGCGGGGCCCCCAGAACCGGCAAGGCCCGAGATCTGTTTCAATGATGCCGCTGTGGACCGGCAGGGGCGTCTCTTGTTGGGCACCGTGAATATGCAGGATCCCTTTCTCCCTGAAGGCTCCATATATCGCTTTGACCCTGACCACTCTCTGCACAAGCTGGATACGGGGTACGCTACAGCCAACGGGATCGGGCTGAGCCCCGACGGCCGTACCCTCTACGTGGCCGATCAACGCCAGAACCAGATCATCGTGCTGGACTACGATAGCGAGCAAGGCGTCGCGAGCAATCGCCGGCTCTTCGCGCGCGTGCCCGCCACAGACGGGATGCCTGACGGGCTGGTGGTTGATGCCGAAGGCTTTGTCTGGAATGGTCACTGGGCCGGTTGGAAGCTGACGCGCTATGATCCAGACGGGAAAATTGAGCGCCAGATCGCCTTTCCGGTGGAGCACGTGATCTCTTTCGCTTTTGCAGGCGAAGCGCTGGACGACCTCTACGTGACGACAGCGTGGTGGGGCTACGATGAAGAAGAGCAGGCGAGACACCCGTTAGCCGGTGACCTGTTCCGGGTCAAAACAGGGGTGACAGGGCTCGTTGAACCCGCTTTCGCCGGGTGATCTATTATCCGGGAGGTGCATCATTAACAAGTATCTATTAGGCATCGATAATGGCAACACTGTGTCGAAGGCCGCTGTCTATGATTTGAAGGGACGGGAAATCGCGGTCGCCAGTTGCGCGGCAGACACCGAATATCCACACCCCGGATGGACTGAGCGGGATATGGAGGTGCTGTGGCAGAGCACGGCCAGCGCGATTCGTGAAGTCCTCGCCAAAGCGGGCGTCCAACCGGAAGAAATCGCTGGTATCGGTAACACTGGGCACGGCAACGGCGTCTATTTGCTGGACCGGGCGGGACGGCCGTTGCGCAAAGGCATCCAATCAATGGATTCGCGTGCCGCAGCCGTAATTACTGAGTGGAACCGCCGCGGTCTCCACGCGCAGGTTTTCCCCTACTCACTCCAAATCCTGTGGCCGGCACAGCCCACGGCTTTGCTCGCCTGGCTCAAAGAAAACGAGCCCCAAAACTATGAACAAGTCGGCGCCATCTTGATGGTCAAGGACTATATTGTCTATCGTCTGACAGGTGAAGTCAGCGGTGACTATACGGACATGAGCGGCGCACATCTCATGGACGTGCGCAACAAGTGTTACTCGCGGGAGCTGCTGCAGCACTTTGACCTGGCGGACGTATATGACGCGCTGCCGCCTTTGAGGCGAAGCAGCGAAGTGGCCGGTCACGTAACCGCGGCCGCCGCCCTGGAAACGGGACTGGCCATGGGCACTCCCGTCGTAGGGGGCATGTTCGACGTGGACGCAAGCGCGATTGGCTCCGGCGTGGTCGCTCCAAATGAGGCCTGCATCGTGGTGGGGAGCTGGAGCATCAACGAGATCATCACCGAAGAGCCTATTGTTGACCCCGACATCTTCATGACCACGATCTTCGCTGACACCGATCTGTTCCTCACCATTGAGGGGAGTGCCACGTCAGCGACCAATCTGGAATGGTTCGTTCAGCAATGTTGCGGCGACGAACGCGCAGAGGCCAAAAAGCGCGGTGTATCCGTCTACGAGATATGTAGTGAAGAAGTCGCCAGCATCCCCCCGGACGCACTAGACATCATCTTTCACCCGTTTCTATATGGGTCCAACGTGCAGCCGACCGCGCGCGCGGGATTCTACGGCGTAGCCGGCTGGCACACGCGCGCGCATCTGCTGCGCGCCCTCTACGAGGGGGTAGTGTTTGGACATCTAAGCCATATTGAAAAACTTCGCGCCGCGGGCGCTGACATCCAAAGCGTGCGCCTTGCCGGTGGCGGCGCCAGAAGCGCCGTCTGGTCGCAAATGTTTGCCGATACGATACAGGTGCCGATGGTCGTTTCAGATGGAAATGAACTGGGCACGCGCGGCGCGGCTCTGGCCGCCGGGATCGGCGCGGGCATCTACCGCGACTTTGCCGAAGCAGTGCAGGAAGCGGTGTCGGTCATTCGTGTACATGAACCAATCGCGGCCAACACGCCGCTCTACATGGCCCGTTATAACGCCTATCAAGAGCTGGTTGAGGTGATGAAAGAGCCCTGGGAAGCGCTCAGCCGGCTCAACTAGTCAGCTATGAAAGATGCGCACGGGGACCATTTTGAAGACGCGGTTGGGGATATCCTGGCCGAGGTAACGGCTTGTGCAAGCCGGGCGTCAAGCCGCAGCCTGGTTGAGGCCGGGGCAGCGATCGCAACTGCTCCGCGGATCTTCGTGGCTGGGGCCGGTCGCAGCGGCCTGTGCATGCGCGCTCTGGGCATGCGCCTTATGCACCTGGGGAAAACCGTCTTCGTTGTGGGCGAAACCACGACGCCCAGCATCGGCGCGGACGATTTATTGATCATCGGGTCGGGTTCGGGGGAGAAGGCTGGTTTGTTGGCCCTGGCTGAACAGGGCCGGAAAGTTGGGGCCAGCATGCTTCTGTTTACCGCCGATGTGACTTCACCTCTGGCAGCACTGGCCAGCAATCTGGTGGTTATTCCACTGCCGGCGGTCCAGGCTGCTGAAGAAGGAGGGCAGCGGCATGTCTCGGTACAACCTTTGGGCACACTGTTCGAGCAATGCCTGTTGATTCTGAGCGATGCCCTTGTCTTGACGTTGATGAGGCAAAATAGCATCAGCGCCGCGCAAATGGCGGATCGCCACGCCAACCTGGAATAGGACTCTTTTACCTATTGCGCCCAGGTCGCGCAATGCCCCTGTGTATGACCAAAGGCGGCGAGAGACCGGTAGGTGAGCGCAAATCAGATCGCAGCGTATTAAGGAGTGGAAAGAATGGCTGAAATGACCTCAGAAGAGCGCGTGTTGCGCGCGCTGCAGCGGCAGGAGCCGGATCGCGTTCCGCATTTTGAGTGGCTGGTGGATCGCCGGGTTCGCGAAGCTCTCTGCCCGGACTGCCGGAGCTATTACGACTTTGCGGAACAGATAGGGCATGATGCCATTATTGTTGATCCAAACTACAGGAAAGTAAGAGTAGGCGAACATCGCTGGCGCAGCGAGTGGGGATATGTTACCGAAGACACGGCCGAAGAACATGGCATTGAGGTGCAATCGCCCATCAAGACGATGGATGATTTTCGGCGTTTTACGCCTCCAAACCCGCATTTGCCGGAGCGCTTTGCGGCCATTGAGACGGCCGTCGCCAAATATCGGGGGGATAAGGCGGTCATCGTCCATCTAAACGATGTCTTCTCCCTGCCGCGCTATCTCATGGGCATGCAGGACTTGTTAATGGCTATTGCCGTTGATCCGGAATTGGTGAAGGCACTGGTTGACATGTCCGTTGACATCAATCTCGAACTGGCCAAGGAGGTCGCGGCCCGCGGCGTGAAAATTGTCTATACCGGCGATGATATCGCTTACAACAAAGGATTGCTGATGTCCCCCAGGCACTTCGGCGAACTCTTCTACCCTGGGTTCAAACGAGTAATCGGCGGGTTCAAAGAGCTGGGTTTGTATGTCATCAAGCACACGGACGGCAACCTTTGGTCAATCATGGACATGCTTGTTGATACGGGAATTGACTGTCTTGATCCAATCGATCCCATAGCCGGCATGGACCTGGGCGAAGTCAAAGCCAAGTATGGCGACCGCATCGCACTAAAGGGCAATGTAGATTGCGCTCACCTCATGACTTTCGGCACACCTGAAGAAGTGATCGCGGCGACGCGCGTGGCGCTGGCACAAGGGATGCCTGGCGGTGGCTTCATCCTCTCCTCCAGCAACTCTATCCATTCATCGGTCAAGCCGGAGAACTATGCCGCCATGCTGCAAGCGCTGCGGGAATACGGCCGTTATACATAACCTCCGCAAACGGGGATACGGTTGAAGATGCGCTGGCGCTGCAGGCGCTGGAACAAACCCGGGCAACGCCCGCGGGCGTATCGCCTGGCGACCGGCGCAAGGCTGATCCCATGCGCCGGGCCGCCTGGCGCAGATTGCCCCAGGGCGTAAACCTGTCACGGCCGTTATAATCCCCCCATGAACGAAACCACCCCCGTCACCCACGCCCTCGACCAGCTGGGCATCCCCTATCGCACCTTCCGCCACCAGGGCCCCGTCCGTTCCCTGGAGCAGGCCGCCGAAGAACGCGGCCAGCAGCCCGAACAGGTCATCCGCAGCCTGCTCTTCCGCGTCAACCCCGGCGAGTTCGTCCTGGCCCTCATGGCCGGACCGGACCAGGTGAACTGGAAAACCCTGCGCAGCTACCTGGGCCAAAAACGTCTCACCACGGCCAGCGAAGAAGAGGTACTGGAAGTAACCGGCTACCCGCGTGGTGCGGTCTCGCCCTTTGGTCTGCCCCAACCGTTACGGACCCTCGCAGATCCCGGTATTTTTGCTCCTGAAGAGATTTCAATCGGCTCCGGCGTGCGCGGCACGACCGTCATCCTTACCTCTGCCGACCTGCGCCGCGCCCTACCGGATGTGGAGCTCGTGACCTTAGGCGGCACCAACTGACATAGAGAGCCGTCGCAGAGGCGCTGTCAGGCTCACAAGTACGCGCTCAAGGAGCGGTTGCTCCTTGAGCGCGTTCACGCCCCGCCCCGGGATCCGAACTCTAATCTAGATCCCGGGTCTGCCTGTATATCTGGCGCTCATTCGCTCACCTGAGCGTGACATGCCCTGCATAGCTGTCTACCGTATCGCCCATAACGTACGTCACGTCTAGCACGCCTTTTGCACCTTCCAATCCGCCTGTGCCAGAGCGAATGATGATTTTCGACGCCACAGCCTGCTCACCTACATCAGCCGGCCAGCCACGGCCTTGGTAGAAGAGCTCAAGCGTACCTTCTTTGTCCTTGACAGTGCCCTCAAACGTGCCTGTGGCCCTGTAATTCTCTTTGTACTCAAAGAATCCTGCCCCGCACGGGCCATGGATAAGAGCCCAGAAGTGCAAATTGGCTGTCCCTACCAGATCTCCTGTAAAGGGGTAAGCAGCATCCACCTCCACCTGGCAGAATTTGCCGACCGGCACGGCCGTCGCATGCTCCAAGTCGTACACATCCACAATCCCATACTCGCCGCTGACGCGATACATAACAGCCTGCGCCGAAGCGCTTGACGCCACAGCGATCAGGACCAGGACCGCCACCAGCGTGCTCATTACAAGATGCTTTTTCATGAGTGGCTCCTTTTTTGTTTGCCGGACCCACCCTTCCCTTGGTGGGTCCGTTACTTGGGCGTGGCCGTCACCGCTTACTTGATCCGGCCAGCGCCGGTTTCGCAGCTCTTTCCTGCTGCGACTGTGTCACCGTTCGCCGGAAGAGGCGGGCCAGAAACACTCTTAACCCCGCGCCGCGCGGCGGGCGCCCGGTGCGCAGGGTACGCTCCGTTGCTGCCTGCTCCAGCAGCGCCGCCTGGCGCTGCCGTCCTAACTGTTTTTGCGCTTCATAGTTGGCGTCCATACTGATCTCCCTGCCAGCATGCCGGTCCTGCTCGCCGCATGCTCTTCTGTTTCTAACCCCAGAATAGCAGTAGCGCGGCAGCCCTACGCCAGCGGAACGCCAGGGAAGCGCAAGGGACCATGCCGCGGGTGCCCTCACAATGCCTCCGGCGGGGCGTTGTCGTTGAAGCAGTCGATCGCGAACTTCCATTCCCCATCCTCTTGCTTCTGCAAGATAGTCAGGAACTTGCCGCTGCCCGTGATCGCCTCTCCCCCTTCCTTGGGCGTCATGGCATAGTCGTAATTGCCGTGCGTATAGGCATGGTCACCCAGGATGCGTAATTCGTCGGGGTGAATACGCAACACCGTCGTGAACAATTCCAGAAGCGGGCGGTTCCCTTCGCGAATCGCCTCGCGCCCCATGCGCGCCGGTGCGCCGGCCGCCATCTGCTTGCCCTCTGGCACCCACAGCGACAGCCAGCCTTCCATATCTCCGTCTTTGATCGTTTTCACATAGTCGCGCATCAACTCTTTGATCAAGACCACATCGGTTTGCACTGCTTCAGCGACCATCGTTTTAACTCCTTTTCCTAGCCATATCGGGTCCAGGCTTAGTTGCCGGCCAGTATAAAAAACGGCCGTCCATTTTTCGTCCACTGTCGCACTGGAAATCGACAGCAACCACCCTCCACAGGAAGGTGGTTGCTGCTCTGCGCGCTCAGATTCACGAGCCAAACTCGGTTTCACCTTCGTAGTGGATCATCCCCGCTTCGCCAAACCCGGGCGATCCGGCGCCGGAGAATGTGCCTTGCCCGCGTAAGCCGGCCAGCGCCCCGGTGCCCTGCACGACCTTCCAGTGCCCATCCCACTCGGATTGTTCATCCATCTTCACCCCGGTGAGATGCAGCGTCACTTCGCCCGCACGGCCGTCTACCGAACCATCAAAATAGGCCTCCGCACGATAGAGGTTCATGCCGGATTTGAAAACCGCCACCACGCACTCATCAATCGACGCCCCCTCGAACGTCCCCGCCCAGGTCGCGTCTTCCGTGGCGGGATAGAAGGTCACGCCGCCGATCAACTGCGGCTCGCCAGCCAGCGCCGGCACGTAATTCAGCGTGCCCGCCGCGAACGCTGGAGCACTGGCCGCGGCAGGCGCACCCTGCCCGATCGCGATCGCCAACACGAATAACAACAACAAAACTACACCCGTACGCATCTTCTTGGCTCCTTTCCCAGAGCAGATCGACTCCGGGCTGTTGAGGATCAGTGTAGAAAACGGCCGTCCACTTTTCGTCCACCGCCGCCCACCCGGCCATCACCCATGTCGAATTCCACCATAACCTTTCCTGATCGTATTCGTGATCGGTATCGCCTTCGCCTGCGCCAGCCTCGACCACCTCGCTTGTGCACGCTCCGGCCCATCGCTTATAATGAGAACAGGCCGTCACAACAATCCACTACCTGGGGGAGCAGGGAATGCAGCAGCTCAGGCTATTGGGCCCTGCCCAAGTTACGCAAGGACAAGATGATCCCGGCCACGACGGCACCGCAGGCGCAGCCCGCTTTCGTTCGCGGCGCACGGTCGCCCTGCTTGGCTATCTGGCTGTCGAACGCCGGCCGCTGACCCGCGACCACCTCGCCGCGCTTTTCTGGCCCGACGAACCCTCGCGGAAAGGCCGGGGCAACCTGCGCCGCGAGTTATACAACCTGGCACAGCTCCTCCCCGGCTGCTGGCAAACGGAACCACAAACGATCCTCTTCGCCCCCGCGGCCGAAACCAGGATCGATATCGACGCCTGGGATTACCTGATTAGCAGGGAAAAATGGCAGGAGGCAGCCGCGCTGCCAGATGGCGATTTCCTGGAAGGACTCTACCTGGACGACAATGCCGAATTTGAGAGCTGGCTCCTCGCGGAGCGAGAGCGCTGGCGCTCACGCCAGCAAATGGTCTTGCGCCAGGCGGCGGAAGAAGTGCGGCGCAGCGGCCGTTTTGATGCCGCCCTGCCCTACGCTCGCCGCCTCGTGCGCCTCGCCCCCTGGGAAGAAGAAAGCCACCGCGAACTCATGCGCCTCCTTGCCTGGTCCGGCCGCCGCGAAGAGGCCCTGCGCCAATTCGACATTTGCCGCCAGGCGCTGGCAGAAGAGCTGGACCTCGGACCCGCCCCGCAGACAGTCGCGCTCTACGAGCGCCTGCGCGCCGGCGAATTACCACGTCCGCCCACACTTCCTGCTTATATGCGGACCGCAAAAGCGGCAGCGATTGCCCCGGCGCCCCCCTTTGTCCATCGCGAACGTGAACTGGCCTGGCTTGGCCGGCATTTGGACCGGGCGCTCGCCGGACGGGGCCGCGTTGTCTTCCTGACTGGCGGCTCCGGCCGGGGCAAGACGGCGCTTTTGGATGCCTTCGCCGCCGCCGCCTTGCGCGCACACCCGGAACTGCTGATTGCCAGGGGAACGTGCAGCTATGGCGCAGCCGCTGACGCCTATTTACCCTTCCGCGAATTGATGGTCATGCTCACCGCCGATGTGGAAGCGCGCTGGGCTGCCGGCAGCGTCAGCACGGAACTCGCCCGCCGCTTATGGCTTGCCCTGCCAGTGACCAGCACGGCGCTTCTTGACCACGGCCCACTTTTACTGGACATCTTCTTGTCGGGGAAGGGCTTGCTGCATCGCGCGGCAGCCGCGGCGCCGGAGGAGGCGCACTGGCTGCGCCGCCTGCGTGACCATGTTGCCTACTCCGGCGGCGATCCGCTTGCAAATCAGCAGGGTCTCCTTGAACAGGCCGGGAACGTCCTGGGCGCGGTCGCCCGCCAACGGCCGCTGCTGCTCATGCTGGATGACCTGCAGTGGGTGGACTCAGCCTCCATAGGCCTTCTCTTCCACCTTGTGCGGCGCATCACCCAGTGCGGCGATCCTATATTGCTTGTCTGCGCCTATCGCCCTGACGAAATCATGCGTGAACATGGCGCGCAGCCGGAGCTGGCCCCGATGCTAGGCGAGTTGCGCCGCCAGGTCGGCGACGTGTGGCTCAGTCTCAGTTGGCCAAACGAGCCTGACGGCCGTTGCTTCGTGGATGCCTTGTTGGATAACGAGCCAAACCACTTCGGCGAAGAGTTCCGGGCCGGGCTCTTCCGGCGCACAGGCGGGCATCCCCTGTTCACCGTCGAGCTGCTGCGTTCCCTGCGCGAGCGCGGCGACCTGGTCCAGGATAGCTGCGGCGCCTGGCACGAAGGCCCACACCTGGACTGGCAAATGATGCCTGCCCGCGTGGAAGCAGTCATTGAGGCCCGCATCCACAACCTCCCTCCGGCACGGCAAGAACTTCTTGCCGTAGCCGCCATGGAAGGAGAAACGTTTACGGCCCAGGTCGTGGCGCAGGTGCAAGGGCAGGATCAAAGATGCCTGTTGCATTTGCTGACCCATGAGCTTGATCACCAATATCGCCTGGTACGCGAGCAAGAATCCTTCTTCGTCGGGCCACAGCCAGTCACGCGCTTTCGCTTCCGCCACGCCATGTTCCGCGAATACCTGGTGCGCCAACTTGGCCAGGGCGAGCGGCGCATACTGCAGGCGGGCATCGCTGCGGCCTTGGAGACCGTGTATGCAGCAGACCTGGAACAGGTAGAGGTGCAGTTGGCCCACCATTATCGACAGGCAGGCGAATACG
>Ga0075339_1000062_pt1 | contig 12143 bp, 9 predicted proteins | sample RushMan_CattailN_4_FD_120076 | JGI IMG/M metagenome (GOLD analysis project Ga0075339, IMG submission 120076) | Natural and restored wetland microbial communities from the San Francisco Bay, California, USA, that impact long-term carbon... | ecosystem: Environmental > Terrestrial > Soil > Wetlands... | reverse complement strand
TTCGACGCATCTGGCGCCACAATCACCTCGACGAATTGTCGGGCGAGAATAGATGCGGCCGTTTCCGGATCAAGCGTCTGGTTGAATGCGATGATGCCACCGAACGCGGATTCCGTATCGGTCAGATAGGCGCGCTCATAGGCCTCGCGAAGCGTGGCGGCGACGGCCGCGCCGCACGGATTGGCATGCTTGACGATGACGCAGGAAGGGCTCGCCGCCTCGAATTCCTTCACGCACTCCAGTGCGGCGTCCGTATCTGCGATATTGTTGTAGGATAATTCCTTGCCGCCGATCTGCTGTGCCATAGCCACCGATCCGGACGTGGCGCCGGCCTCGCGGTAGAAGGCGGCCGACTGGTGCGGGTTCTCGCCATAGCGCAGATCCATAGCCTTCGTCATTTGTACGGTAAACGTGCGCGGAAAGGCGCTGGCCGGACGCCCGGAGACGTCGGGCTCGGCCATCAGCCAGTTCGAGATCGCCCCATCGTAAGCCGCCGTGCGGGCCAGTGCACGGGCTGCCATCATCTTGCGGAAAGCGAGCGTCGTGGCGCCTGCGTGCTGAGCGAGCTCCTGGGAGAGTTTCGCATAATCGGACGGCTCGACGACGACGGTCACGCCTGCATGATTCTTGGCCGCAGCGCGGATCATGGCCGGCCCGCCGATGTCGATGTTCTCCACGCATTCTTCATAGGTGCCGCCCTGTGCCAGCGTCGCCTCGAAAGGATAGAGATTGACGATCAACAGATCGATCGGCGCGATGGCGTGCTCCCGGGCCGACCGCTCGTGCTCCGCGTTGCCGCGCACGGCCAGAAGACCGCCGTGCACTTTCGGATGCAACGTCTTCAGCCGGCCGTCCATCATCTCCGGAAAGCCGGTGTGCTCGGCGACGTCCACGACCTTGAGCCCGGCGTCCTTGAGCGCCGTTGCCGTGCCGCCGGTGGAAAGGATCTCCACACCGAGGCCTGCGAGCGTCCAACCCAGATCGATGAGACCCGTCTTGTCGGATACGGAGATAAGCGCGCGGCGAATAGGCATCAAGCGATCGGACACGTCAGAAGTTCCCTAGGTAGGTTCCGGGCGCCCCTTACCACGAAGTAGCCTTAAGCGGTACACCACCTCCGGCCAATCCGACAGGCACAAGGTCACGCCCTGAGTTCGATCCGCCAGCGGACCTCCGTCTCGCCGAATGTCGTCCCGCGCAGCACGAACTGCAGTGCGCGGCGCGGCCCGGATGAATCGGAGAAATAGGTGCTTTCCTCAATGGCGAGCGCCGCACCATCGGCGGCGAAGCGCCAGATCTGACCCTCCGGTGTGACAACATCCGCCGTGCCCTCTTCCGGCCCCTGCCGGCATGTCACTTTGGGATGGAGATGGAAATGGACGGCAAAGGGCACATCCGACCTGAGACGCAATGGCCCGCTCGCGCCGGCCAGACGATCTTCTCCTTCGACGCACCCGCCCGACGCACTCAGCCGGATCTGGCGAAAATGCAAGAGTCCGAAACGTTCCAGATAGCCATCGTGGCTAGCCTTCCAGACCAGATCACCGCTGAGATCGTCGACATGACTTCGGACATGCTGCGGCCCGCGGATCGGCGGACCGCCAATCAAAGATTCGAGGCGCAGATGCCGCACGAGTTTTGCCGATGACGTCTCCGCGAGGCACAGAGTGTTGTGACTGGCCGTCGCGCGCGCCCGTCCCCGCCACTCGGCATCGGCCGGCGCCGGCGCACCGCCATTGACGAAAAGGAGACGCGACCCGACGCTCATCTCGAACGAAAGGCACCCGGCATGCGCCTCACCGGCGAACTCAAAGGGTGGCGCGCCGCCCGCATCCGCAATCATCACCGTCGCCCCACGGGCGAGATGCACATAGCCCGATTCGGGGGCACTGCTATGTGGCGTTCCCAGCCGGTCGTCGTAGGCCAGCACCGTCGCGAGCCCAGCCGGCGAGGCGACCGAAACACCGTTGAAGCGGGCAAGCCGTCCATCGCCCAATCGCATGTAGCGCAGGAAAGCGACCATATCTGCCAGAGCTTGCAACAGTGCAGGAGGTGGACGGCGGCTACGCGCCGCGAAACACTGCCGGGCCGGTAAGAGATCCAGCAGCATTTCGACAAGCACGGCCGGATTGCGGCTCACATGTCCGCCATCATCGAGAATCTGGCGCTCGATCTCTGCGGAGAACACCCGTTCGATCGCGTCGAGTTGCCGCTCGTGCCCCGCCACGCATAATTCTGCAAGTACCAGCGCCGTCAGCGCCGTCATGCGCGGATAGCCGTCGGGTCCATCGCGCCAGCACGCCGAGAGCCTTACGATCTGTGAGCCGAGGCTGCGCGTGATCGCATCGTAGGTTTTCAGGTCGGCGCCATCCAGGAGGAAGTTCGCGTGCGACAGCCAGGAAATAACGCGCCGCCCGAGTACGGCCGGCTCCCAGGCGATCCCGCCTCCTGAGCTTTGCCGGATCGTCCATTCCACAGTGAGGCGGCGCGCCATTTCGCGGGCCTCCTCCTCGCCGGTCGCCTCCAGGTGCCGAAGCCAGCCAAACCCATGCAGGGCGCGCGCCCACGCATCGGTCGATGGGCGGATCTCCAGTGGTGAGCGGTCCCGTAAGGGAGCGACCGTTCCCGCCAATCCCATGTGCCCCATCTTCAGTTCGGGCCAGAAACTCGGATCGGCATTCCGCAAGTTCTGCGGAACAATGAGCAGATGACCCAGGCTGGCCGACCCGAAGCGCCAGCGCATAAAGGGTGAGAACTGCAGCCTGGCCGCCACGGTGCGCTGCGACCGCTTCGCCGCAACGAGTGCGATCCTGGAGCGCTCGGCCAGACTCAATCGTGCCATCTCAATCGTGCCATTCGGGCCGCCGCCTCCACTCGACCGGCAAAGCCCAAAGAAAGGTTCCCCAAAAGACATGGAAGTCATAGGGGGCCAGCTTGCCGTGCTATCGCTCGCCTACCCCAGCGGTCAGGCGCTGACAAGGCAAGGGTGCGACACAAGTTGTGCGTAGTATGCAAAGACCTGTCAGTCCGCGCCTCGGCACAGCCGTGCGACGAAAAAGCCGTCGATTCCGGCGCCTGAGGGATCGCCCGGAAACACATGACAGGGCAGCGTCCTAAGGTCCCCTTCCGGCGTGATGGCTTCGTTCAATCCGCCAATTTCGGCCCCCGTGATCGGTACACGCGAAAAACCGGGATGGGTGGATAGAAAACGCCGGATCTGCGCCTCGCCTTCCTCCGGCTCCAGCGAGCACGTACTGTAGACGACAATGCCGCGAGGCTTCACGAGCGTCGCTGCATTGGCGAGCAGTCGCGCCTGTAGATCGATGAGCTTTTCCAGGCCACGCTGCTGGCGCACATGAAGAATGTCGGGGTGGCGGCGGATCGTGCCCGTCGCCGAGCACGGCGCGTCTAACAGGATCGCATCGAATGGCGCGTCCGGCTGCCATGTCGTAGCATCTGCCGTCACGAGCGTTGCATCCATCTTTAAGCGGTCGAGATTTTCGCGCACGCGGCGCAGGCGCGCAGACGAGATGTCGACGGCTGTAACATCGGCGCCCGCAGCAACGAGTTCTGCCGTCTTACCGCCGGGCGCCGCACACAGATCACCGACGCGCATGCCCGACTCCGGCCGCAGCACTTTCGCCGGCAGGGCGGCCGCCGCATCCTGCACCCACCAGGCACCCTCGTCGAAGCCGGGCAGTTCCGTCACACGGCCTGCATGCATCACGCGCACGGTTCCCGTCGGGAGTAGATGACCGCCGAGTTTTTCCGCCCACGTCAGTGCATCGGCCTTCACCGATAGATCGAGGGATGGCTCCTGCAGTGACGCCGCTGCAATCCTATGGGCCAACTCAGGTCCAAAGGATTGCTGCCATCCCTTCAACAGCCAGTCTGGCACGTTGAGCGAGACACCGTCGAGCGCCGCAAGAGGCGCCTTGCCCGCCTCCGCGACCCGGCGCAGCACCGCATTCGCCAGCCGGTCGAAGCGGCGGGCATGACTGTCGGCCTTGCACTGCTCGACCGCAAGCCCGATAGCGGCATGGGGTGGGGTTTCGAGGAACAACAGCTGAGCCGCCGCTGAAAGCAGGATCTGCCAGAGAAGACCGCGGTTTTCTGGCAGCGGCTTTTCCAGATGAGCCTGAATAAGTGCGCCCAGTTCACCGTGCCGGCGAAGAACCGTGGTCACGACGAGGCGGGCAAAGGCGCGATCGCGCGCATGAACCCCCATGCGCTGAGGGGACGAAAAAGCCTCTGTCAGGGCCTCCTCGAGAAAGCGGCCGCGCCGCATCACCATCCACAACGTCTCGACTGCTGCCCGCCTGGCCTCGAGTCCGGATGGCCGCTCGACATCTCCGTCATGACGTTTCTCAAGGCGCTTGCCGGCATACCCGCTAGACGGCTTCCCGCCTGCGGGCGAGTGATTACGGTTCGTGGTCCTGTCGGACCGGCTGGAAGGCCGCGGCGGTGGCTTGTTGGAGCGCATCGCCTCTCGCTACGGGGTCACCCCGCGCCGGTCAAGCCTCGCTGGTCAAAGGCCAGCACAGATCAACCCCAGGGACCTCGGCCCGACGGCCGTCCCGCCGACCAGGGACCCCGCGGCTCACGCTGGCCGGCCGTCTGCGGAGCCGAATCCATGCCCTGGGCAAAATCCGTCGTGCCGCGCGCGTCGGATACACCCATTTCCACCGCGAGTTCCTTCAGTGCAGCAACGCGGTTCGCCACGTTCGGATGGGTTGAGAAAAGGTTGTCGACGCCCTGGCCATTCAGGGGGTTGATGATGAAGAGGTGCGCTGTCGCGGGCGCTCGCTCTGCCTGCCAGTTGGTGACGCGGCGGGCCGTCTGATCGATCTTGACAAGCGCCGAGGCGAGCCAGATGGGGTTGCCGCAAATCATCGCCCCCAGCCGGTCGGCCTGATACTCACGAGAGCGGCTGATGGCCATTTGGACCAGCATGGCTGCGAACGGCGCCAACAGCATGGCGGCAAGCGTCGCCAAAAAGCCTGGTCCATTGCCGTTGCTGTCCCGGTTGCCGCCGAACAGCATGCCGAGCTGCAAATACTGAGCGAACATCGAGATGGCGCCGCCGATGGTCGCCGCCACACCCATGGTGAGGGTATCCCGGTTCTTGATATGCGCGAGTTCGTGCGCGATCACGCCGGCCAGTTCTTCCCGCGAGAGAAGATCGAGCAGACCGGTAGATGCCGCAACTGCCGCCCGCGAGGGGCTGCGCCCTGTGGCGAAGGCATTGGGTTGCGGATTGTTGATGATGTAGACGCGCGGCATCGGCAGGTCGGCGCGTTCGGCCAAATCGCGCACCAGTTCCACGTAACCGGGCGCAGTACGCTCGTCCACCTCCTGCGCCTTAAACATGCGCAGTACCATCGTATCCGATTTCCAGAGGCTCAAAGCGTTCATTCCGAGCGCCATGATGAAGGCAATGACGAGGCCGGTTGAGCCGCCGACGAGGGCGCCCATGGCCACGAAAATGCCGGTCAAAGCGATCAGCAGAAGGCCGGTCTTGGCATAATTCATCGGCATGGAGGCTCGAGAACTCCCTATTACTTACTTGGTGGCCGCATGAATGCGGCCCCGTGCGGCGCATCCAATTCGGCGCCGCGATGGTATATGGGATGCAACTAGGGCGGCAACCAGTCTGCCACCCGCAAATCAGCGTCCGGCCGACGAAAGAAACTCAGATGTCCATGAATTCCGACACCGACCCCCAAAAACTCGCCGGCGAAACGGCAGCCCAAGCCCAAACGGAGAGGCGGCCCCTTTCCGAGACCGCTCGGCGGGCGCTGGCTGAAGCCGAAGAACGCCGTCGCGCAAGGGACGCGGCGTCGGCAAAGGCTGCAACCGAGGTCGGCGGCCGCGACGGTCCCGATCCCGTGCGCTACGGCGACTGGGAAAAAGACGGCATCGCCTCCGATTTTTGAGACATGACCTGCCGTCCCAGGCACGACCGGCGGTGTGCCGGTTAGAGACAGGCCGCAACCAGTTGCCGCGAGCCTATGCAAGCCTGAACACGGCATGCGGACAGGGAAGGACAATCGAGCCGTTCCAACCGCTTATATTTTTCTCAAATTTTTCAAGATGTTTTGGGCTCCGTGTAAGGAATTCTCAACCAACCGCAAAACTTGCCAAACCGCTAACGTCTGTGCCGGGCATATCAGGCACTGCACTTGCTCTTGTTCTCCCAAACCCACCGGGTTGCTCCAAGGAGAAGCAAGATGCCCTTTCAGTCGAAATCCTTCGCTGTAGATTTCGCCCGCGATGAACGGGGCGCTGTCGCCGTGCTTTTCGGCTTGATGGCCATGGTGCTCCTGATCCTCTCCGGCATCGCCGTCGATCAGGCGCGGCTCTATCAGTCGAATTCAAAACTGATGGCCGCAGCCGACGCCGCCGCCCTTGCTGCGGGACGCGCACTTCTCGATGGACAGCTGAGCGACGCGGAAGTCGAGGAACTCGGCGAGAAATTCTTTTTTGAGAACATTAAGACCGGCGGCAATCTTGCCGAGGTGAACTCGGTGCGCGTTACCCCGAACCGGGCTGAGAATTCCGTACGTATCGATGTCGACGCCGACGTTCCCATGACGCTGACACGCGTCGCGGGCTTTCAGACCGTCGCCACACCCGTCAAGAGCATCACCAATTTCGACCGCCGCGACATAGAGCTCAGCCTCGCACTCGATGTGACTGGCTCCATGAGCGGCGCCAAGCTGGAGGACTTGAAGGCCGCCGCTTCAGATCTCATCGACATCCTGCTGCCCGATAACTCCTATTCCAACTCCGTCCGCATTGGACTTGCCCCATATGCAGCCAGCATCAATGCCGGGTCCTATGCCCGCATGGTCACCAACAATGCGAGCGACCGGTGCGTGCACGAACGCTCGGGCGTCCAGGCCTTCACCGATGCTGCCCCCGGGTTCGGAACCTGGATCGGGACGTCCGCCGGCCTGAGCTGCCCCTCTGCTCAGATCGAGCCCCTGAGCGACAACAAGGAGCTGCTGAAGTCGCGGATCGATGGCTATTCCGCCGGCGGCATGACGGCAGGTCATCTCGGCGCTGCCTGGGCCTGGTATCTCGTGTCACCGGAGTGGGCCTCGATTTGGCCCACTGAGAGCCGCCCCGTCGCCTACGCGGAAGACAACACCGTCAAGGCGATCGTGCTTATGACCGACGGCGTGTTCAACACGCATTACATCTCGGCCAATGGCAATTCGACAGCACAAGCTCTGAACGTCTGCGACGAAATGAAGAGTAAAGGAGTGATAGTCTACTCGGTGGCCTTCCAGGCCCCCAGCTTGGCTGAAACTCTTCTGCGCGACTGCGCAACCTCCGGCGACACCTACTTCAACGCCAGCAGCGGAGAGGAATTGCGCACAGCCTTCAAGGCTGTCGCTGCCGATCTCAACAATCTTCGCCTCACGCAGTAAGTCGCTGCACCCTCGCAGGATGCAGGGCCGCGAGCGTCTCGCGGCCCAATCCTTTTTTCGGTCAAGTTTCGCCTGCCTCTTTTCTCCAAGTGAACTGCGGCACAAGAGAGCTAGGCTGATGCACCTTGCATCCGTTAGTCTCCGAAGTTGCAACCGGAGACCTTCATGACCGATACACGACGCCCCAAGCGCCGCATCCCGTCCCTCCTTCTTCTCGCACTGCTTCTAGGTGCGAGCCTCTTCGGTGCGATGCGGCTCGGCTTTCTACCCCAGCGCTGGAGCCCTTTCCCGCCGATCACGCTCGCTGAGCGGCCGGAATGGTTCGTCGACACGCGCCTGTCGGCGCTGCGACGAGACCGTGATCTGTGCGATGCCGTCCTGAAGTCGCCGTACATCGATGCCGTCAGCGTTCCCGACAATCCATATAAAAACGGTTGCGGCTGGGTGAATGCGGTCAAATTCCAGAAGGCAGGTGGCGCCGTCGTGGGTGCACCGAAGATGACGTGCGAGATGGCGGCAGCCATGGCCCTATGGATCGAGCACGAGGTCCAGCCGCTCGCACAGAGCTACTTCAAAGAACGCGTCACTCAGGTCGCGGACATGGGCATCTACGACTGCCGCAACATCCTGGGCAGTAAGTACCTGACGAACGTCCGCAGCCAGCATGCCACCGCCAACGCAATCGACATCGCTGGCTTCAAGCTGGAGAGCGGCCGGCGCATTTCGATTTTGAAGAACTGGGACAGCAACGGACCGGAATCGGAGTTTCTGAAGGAAGTGCACCGCCGGGCTTGCCGCTATTTCCGCGTAGCCATCGGCCCCGAATACAACGCGCTTCACAAGAACCACTTCCACTTCGATCGCGGCGCCTTCTCCCGCTGCAAGTAGCGCACTCGGCACAAGTGAAAATAGAAAAGCGCGAGAACAGATGTGTTCCCGCGCCTATCGACAATGCTGGCCGATCGGGAAACGCTATCCCGCGCGCTTGTTCTGCCGGTTTTCGATCAGGTCGTCGACTACATGCGGATCGGCAAGCGTCGAGGTATCGCCAAGGCTGCCGAACTCATCCTCTGCAATCTTGCGCAGGATTCGGCGCATGATCTTGCCCGAGCGCGTCTTGGGCAGGCCGGGTGCGAACTGTATGAGATCCGGCGACGCAATCGGCCCGATCTCGCGGCGCACATGCGCCACCAGTTCCTTGCGCAGCTCGTCGGAAGGATCCACGCCATTGTTGAGGGTGATGTAACAGTAGATGCCCTGACCCTTGACGTCGTGCGGGTACCCGACGACGGCCGCCTCCGCGACCTTCGGATGCGCCACGAGCGCGCTTTCGACTTCCGCAGTTCCCATGCGGTGGCCCGACACGTTTATGACATCGTCGACACGGCCAGTGATCCAATAGTAGCCGTCCTCGTCCCGCCGGCAGCCGTCACCGGTGAAGTACTGGCCACGATAGGCTGAGAAGTACGTCTGCACGAAGCGCTCGTGATCGCGGAAGACCGTGCGGCTCTGACCCGGCCAGCTATCCAGAATAACCAGATTCCCCGTGCCCGCACCCTCGAGCAAGACGCCCTTGTCGTCGACGAGGGCCGGCTGCACACCAAAGAATGGGCGCGTCGCCGAGCCCGGCTTCAACGCCGTCGCGCCCGGCAACGGCGTGATGAGAATGCCGCCCGTTTCCGTTTGCCACCACGTATCGACGATCGGGCAACGCCCGTCACCAACGACATTAAAGTACCACTCCCAGGCCTCGGGGTTGATCGGCTCGCCGACAGATCCGAGGATCCGCAGGGAGGAGCGGTCGGTGCGCTTCACGAAATCGTCGCCCTGTCCCATAAGCGCGCGGATGGCCGTAGGAGCAGTATAGAAGATGTTGACCTTCCACTTGTCGACGACATGCCAGAAGCGCGATGGCGTCGGGTAGTTGGGGATGCCCTCGAACATCAGCGTCGTAGCGCCGTTCGCAAGCGGCCCATAGATGATGTAGCTGTGGCCCGTAACCCAGCCGACGTCGGCCGTACACCAGTATATGTCGCCGTCATGATAATCGAACACGTACTGATGGGTCATGGAGGCATACGTGAGATACCCGCCGGTCGTGTGCACGACGCCCTTGGGCTTTCCGGTCGAGCCCGACGTGTACAGGATGAAGAGCGGATCCTCGGCGTTGACTTCCTCGGGCGGACAATCGGCTGAAACCTTCGCGGTCTCCTCGTGCATCCACAGATCGCGGCCCGGCACCCAAGGAATCGTGTTTCCGGTGCGGCGAACGACGAGAAGACGCGTGTCGGGATGACAACCTTCCAGCGCGATATCGGCGTTCTTCTTCAATGGCACGTTCTTACCGCCACGCACGCTCTCGTCCGCCGTAATGATGACGCGCGTTTCCGCATCATCTATGCGGTTCTTCAGGCTGTCGGGCGAGAAGCCGCCGAACACGATCGAGTGGATAGCGCCAATGCGCGCGCAAGCGAGCATGGCGTAGGCCGCCTCGGGGATCATCGGCAGATAGATAGTGACGCGATCCCCTTTCTTGACGCCATGCGCCTTCAGAACGTTGGCATAGCGGCACACGTGCTCGTGGAGCTGGCGGTAGGTGATCTGGGCATCGAGAGTCGGGTCGTCACTCTCCCAGATGATGGCGACCTGGTCGCCACGGGTTGCGAGGTGTCGATCGATGCAGTTGGCCGACACGTTCAGCGTACCATCCTCAAACCACTTGATGGACACGTTGGAAGGATCGAAGGAGGTATTCTTGACCCTCGTATAAGGCTTGATCCAGTCGAGACGTTTGGCGGCCTCTCCCCAGAAGCCGTTCGGGTCGGTCACGCTGCGCTGATAGAGCTCATGATACTTGGCGTCATCTATCCATGCGTTTTTGGCCCAGTCTGGCTTGACCGGGTACACCTTCTCGGACATGCGTGGTCTCCTCCCGACTATGTTATTTTTAAGAGTCATTATGAGGTGACATTCGGCAGTGCACAACTTGGTAGATGGTCGAAAGTACAGTTGCCGGGTTCCCCGCCATGTCCAGCAGGGCTTAGCTTTATAAAGAGCGGCCTCATTAACGATGATGCCCGAGGTTGTGCCTAGGTCAGCGCCCAGACGGCAGTCCGCTTGATGAGTGCATCCTCCAGATCACGCGTCACCGGAACCCGGTACTCCGCGATCTGCTCGAGGCCCTCGTTGGGAAAGTAGTTGCGCCGCGGATCTCCGATCAGGACGCGGGCGCCCCTAGCGGCCGCCGTTCTGACATAAGTCAGAACCCTCTCGGCCAATTCCCGTTCGTAAAAGACGTCGCCGACGAGCACTACGCCGTGGCCGCCGGGCGACCCTGCCAGCGTGTCACGGTCTGTGATCTCGATGTCCACCCCATTGACCCGCGCATTGATCTGGGCAGCGACGACCGCTATCCGGTCGATATCCGCGCCGAGCACCCGGGATGCACCGGCCATGCGCGCAGCGATCGCCGTCAACCCCGACCCGGTCCCCAGATCGAAGACGGACTTGCCTGCAACTTCATGCGGATTGTCCAAGACATATCGCGCCAGGGCCTGTCCGCCGGCCCAAGCGAAAGCCCAGAACGGCGGCGGCACATTCATCTCGCCGAGTTCCTCCTCAGTCTTCTGCCAGATCGGCAACGACTCCTCGGCCAGATGCAAACGGATTTCCGGCACCAGGGGCGGCGCAAGCAGCTTCGTATTGGCCAGAATGAAGTCTGCGAACCAGCTTTCGTCAGTCGGGTTCATCTCTTCGCGCGTTTCGGATCGAATCCACCCATCCGACATACCTCCGCCCATTCTTCCGCCGTCACCGGCTGCACCGAGAGACGCATCGACGTGACGAGGCTCATATTCGCAAGGGCGGGATTGGCTTTGACGTCCGCAAGCGTTACGGACTTCGGCATATCGGCGAAAGCCGCGACATCCACACACTCCCAAGTCCCCGTCTCATCCTCCGGATCCGGGTGCGCAAGGGCGATGATGCGGGCAATACCAACGATCTCCTTGCCGATGTTGGAATGGTAGAAAAAGCCAAGGTCGCCAACCTTCATGGCCTTCATGTTATTGCGCGCCAGATAATTGCGCACACCCGTCCAGGGCTCGCCGGCCTTGCCTTTTTCCTTGAGCATCTCCCATGAGAACACATCTGGCTCCGATTTCAGGAGCCAATAGCCGGTCGAGACAATGGGTTGGGGAGCCGGCCTGGACTTGGAGGTCTTTGCAGATTTCATAGATGACATGGTCGCGCAGCCTTCCCGATGGGCGCAAGGGCCAGACGAGCGCGGCCGGTACAGTCCCCTGAGACATCCGGCGCGATGCGCGCCAAAGCTCCACCACATGCGAAATTGTCAATTGCCAACTTCGTTTAGCCCCTTTTTTTGCACATGCGTCGCAGAGCTTCACATCCCTGACATGCGCGGTTAGTATCCCGCCCGACGAAACGGCTAGCAACCGATTCGACGGCGAACCGACTGGAAGCAAGCTGGTGAATGCTCATGCTGCCCTGCCGGACTCGTGTCCGGCCCTGGTTCTGAACGCCGACTTCCGCCCTCTGAGCTACTAACCTTTGTCGCTCTGGAGCTGGCAGGAGACGGTGAAGGCGGTCTTTTTGGATCGCGTCAACATCGTCTCCGAATACGAAACCACGGTCCGCAGCCCGAATTTCGAGATTAGGCTGCCCAGTGTCGTTTCTCTGAAGACCTAT
>Ga0075339_1000060_pt1 | contig 12278 bp, 14 predicted proteins | sample RushMan_CattailN_4_FD_120076 | JGI IMG/M metagenome (GOLD analysis project Ga0075339, IMG submission 120076) | Natural and restored wetland microbial communities from the San Francisco Bay, California, USA, that impact long-term carbon... | ecosystem: Environmental > Terrestrial > Soil >... | reverse complement strand
GCCCCACACCGGACGTGGCCGCGTACCTGGCGACCCGTCCCCACCCGAGGACGGACGACGACGCACCCGTCGGCTTCGCGCTGGTCAGCGGTCTGACGTCCGAACGGCGCTCGCTGGACGCGCTCTGGGTGGCACCCGCTGCCCGCGGCGGTGGGCTGGGCCGGGCCCTCGCCCTCGAGGTCCTGGAGCGTCACCCCGGCCCGTGGAGCATCGCCTTCCAGCACGACAACACCCCTGCGGGCCGGTTCTGGCGGTCCGTGGCGGACGCAGCCTTCGGGCCCCGGGGCTGGTCGGAGGAGCGCCGGCCGGTCGCCCACCGCCCGGGCGTCCCGCCGGACCACTGGATCGACAGCGACTGAGCGCACCGGCGCCAGCGCCCGGCCTCAGGCGACGTTGACGTTGTACCCGGGCGGGCTCGACTCCAGCCACGCGCGCACTGCGGTGTAGGCGGCCGGGACGAAGGCGAACTCGCAGGACCGAGCGCCAGCGCGCCCGGTGACCGACACCGGTTCGGCGAGCCCCGGGATGGGGTCCGCGAGCGGCTGGGGCGTGCCGAGGTCGAACTCGCCGCGCAGCCAGGAGATCTCCGGGCGCATCGACGGGCCGACGATGCTGAACCACTCGAACCGCTGGGCCCCGAGCCGGGCCAGGCCCAGGCGCCACCGCGAGGAGGAGTCGTCGCGACGGGCGCAGAGCATCACCGGTCGCCCGTCCCCGGAGATGAGCCGTCGGCGCACCCACACGAAGGTGAGCACGCCGACGACGATGACGACGACGAGGGCGAGGGCCAGCTCGGCGACGAGCACTGCGTCCACCTGCCGGCCCCCGTCCCGCGCGTCAGGAGGCCATGTCGCTGGCGTCGACGGTGTCGGAGACGATCACGACCCGGTCGTGGTCGACCGACATGAAGCCGCCGTCGATCCTCGCCTTCCGCCACGAGCCGCCCGCGTTGATCCGGACCTCGCCCTCGGCGAGGACCACGAGCGTCGGCTGGTGACCCGGCAGCACGCCGAGCTCACCGTCGATCGACCGGGCACTCACCTGCGACGCCTCCCCCTCCCACACCTTGCGGTCGGCGGCGACGAGCTCGACGGTCAGGGCCGCCATCAGAGGTTCTTCTGGATCTCGGCCCACTGGCGCTCGACGTCGTCGAGGCCACCGCACATGAAGAACGCCTGCTCACCGACGTGGTCGTACTCGCCGTCGGCGATCTTCGAGAACGCCTCCACGGTGTCCGAGAGCGGGACCGTCGAGCCCTCGATGCCGGTGAACTGCTTGGCGACGTAGGTGTTCTGGGAGAGGAACCGCTGGATGCGCCGGGCCCGGTTGACGAGGATCTTGTCCTCCTCGGAGAGCTCGTCGATGCCGAGGATCGCGATGATGTCCTGGAGCTCCTTGTTGCGCTGGAGGATCTGCTTGACGCGCAACGCGGTCGTGTAGTGCTCCTCGGAGATGTACCGGCGGTCGAGGATGCGGCTGGTCGAGGTCAGCGGGTCCACGGCCGGGTAGATGCCGAGCGAGGCGATCTCACGCGAGAGCTCGGTCGTGGCGTCGAGGTGGGCGAACGTCGTCGCCGGTGCCGGGTCGGTGTAGTCGTCCGCGGGCACGTAGATCGCCTGCATCGAGGTGATCGAGTGGCCACGCGTCGAGGTGATCCGCTCCTGGAGCGTCCCCATCTCGTCGGCCAGGGTCGGCTGGTAGCCGACCGCGGACGGCATCCGGCCGAGCAGCGTGGAGACCTCCGAGCCGGCCTGGGTGAACCGGAAGATGTTGTCGATGAAGAGGAGCACGTCCTGCTTCTGGACGTCGCGGAAGTACTCGGCCATCGTCAGCGCGGAGAGGGCGACGCGCAGCCGGGTGCCCGGCGGCTCGTCCATCTGACCGAAGACGAGGGCGGTCTGCCCGAGGACTCCGGCCTCCTCCATCTCGACCATGAGGTCGTTGCCCTCACGGGTGCGCTCGCCGACGCCGGCGAAGACCGACACACCACCGTGGTCGCGCGCGACGCGGGCGATCATCTCCTGGATGAGGACCGTCTTGCCGACGCCCGCACCCCCGAACAGACCGATCTTCCCGCCCTGCACGTAGGGGGTGAGCAGGTCGATGACCTTGATGCCGGTCTCGAACATCTGGGTCTTGGACTCGAGCTGGTCGAACGCGGGCGCCTGGCGGTGGATGCCCCAGCGCTCCGTGACCTCGAGGGTCTCACCCTCCGCGAGGTTCATCACGTCGCCGGTGGTGTTGAACACCTTGCCGAGCGTGACGTCACCGACAGGCACCGTGATCGGGCCACCGGTGTCCTGCACCGCGGTGCCCCGCACGAGGCCGTCGGTGGGCTGCAGCGAGATCGCCCGCACCATGTTGTCGCCGATGTGCTGGGCGACCTCGAGGTTGAGCTTCTTGGTCTCGCCGCCGAGCTCGACCTCGGTGGTCAGGAGGTTGTACTGCTCGGGCATCGCGTCGACCGGGAACTCGACGTCGACGACCGGGCCGATGATGCGCGAGATCCGGCCGGTGCCGCCGGCGCTCGCGGCCTCGCTCTTCTCGGTGACAGTGGCAGTCATGGTCTCTCTCTCACTCACTTGCTCTCGGCCAGGGCGCTGGCGCCACCGACGATTTCGCTGATCTCTTGGGTGATCTCGGCCTGGCGTGCCTGGTTGGCCAGCCGGGTGTACTTCTTGATGAGCTCCTCGGCGTTGTCGGTGGCCGACTTCATCGCCCGCTGGCGCGCGGCCAGCTCGGAGGCGGCCGACTGGAGCATGCAGTTGAACAGCCGGGAGGTGACGTACTTCGGCAGCAGCGCGTCGAGCACCTGCCCGGCGCTCGGCTCGAACTCGTAGAGGGGCAACAGGTCGTCGCTGTCGGGTGCGGCCTCGCCCTCGACCACCTCGAGCGGCAGGAGCCGGATGACCTCGGGCTCCTGGGTCACCATCGTGACGAACCGGGTGAAGACGACGTGGACCTCGTCGACGCCCCCGAGGTCGGTGGCCGTGGTGAAGTCCGCGACGATCCGCTCGCCGACCTCGCGGGCCATCTCGAAGGTCGGCTTCTCGGAGAAGCCGCTCCACTCCTCGGCGTACTCGCGCTGCCGGAACCTGTAGTAGCCGATGACCTTGCGGCCGAGGAGGTAGGGGACGACCTCCTTGCCCTCCTCGCGCAGGCGCGCGACGAGCCGCTCGGACTCCTTGATGACCGAGGAGCTGTACGCGCCGGCGAGCCCCCGGTCGGACGTCATGATCACGACGGCCGCCCGCGTGACCTCGGTCTTCTCGGTGGTCAGCGGGTGGTCCTCGTTCGACCACGTCGCCACCGCCGAGACCGCGCGGGTCAGCGCCCGGGCGTACGGGGTCGACTCGCGGACCGCCTGCTGGGCCTTGACGACCCGCGAGGCCGCCATCAGCTCCATGGCCCGCGTGATCTTCTTCGTCGCGCTGACGGTCCGGATGCGCTGCCGGTACTCCCGGATCTGCGCTCCCATGTCGTGCCGCCTTTCGTCGTCTGTGTCGTCGTGCCGGGCGCGTCAGCGCTTCTGCTTGACGATCTGCTCCTGGTCGGAGTCCATCGCCTTGTCGGCGGCGTCGTCCTCGGCCTCGTCACCGACCGGGACGGTCTCGGCGCCCGAGCCCTCGAAGAGCTTGGCCTTGAAGGTCTCGACCTCCTTCTCGAGCGCCTCCTCGGTGGACTCCTCGAACGTGCCGGTCTCGCGGATCGCGGAGAGCAGGTCGCCCTTGGTCCGGCGGAGGTGGTCGAGGAACTCCGCCTCGAAGCGGCGCACGTCCTCGACGGCGACCGTGTCGAGCTTGCCGGTGGTGCCGAGCCAGATCGACACGACCTGCTCCTCGACCGGGAAGGGCGAGGCCTGGCGCTGCTTGAGCAGCTCGACCAGCCGCGCGCCCTTGGCGAGCTGCGCGCGCGACGCCGGGTCGAGGTCGGAGGCGAACATCGCGAACGCCTCGAGGGCGCGGTACTGCGCGAGGTCGAGCTTGAGGCGGCCGGAGACCGACTTCATCGCCTTGATCTGCGCGGCGCCGCCGACCCGGGAGACCGAGATGCCGACGTCGATCGCCGGGCGGACGTTGGAGTTGAACAGGTCGGCCTGCAGGTAGATCTGGCCGTCGGTGATCGAGATGACGTTCGTGGGGATGAACGCCGAGACGTCACCGGCCTTGGTCTCGATGATCGGCAGGCCGGTCATCGAACCGGCGCCGAGCTCGTCGGAGAGCTTGGCGCAGCGCTCGAGCAGGCGGCTGTGCAGGTAGAAGACATCGCCGGGGTACGCCTCGCGGCCCGGCGGGCGGCGCAGGAGCAGCGACACGGCGCGGTAGGCCTCGGCCTGCTTGGACAGGTCGTCGAAGACGATGAGGACGTGCTTGCCCTGGTACATCCAGTGCTGCCCGATGGCCGAGCCGGTGTACGGCGCGAGGTACTTGAAGCCGGCCGAGTCGGAGGCGGGGGCGGCGACGATGGTCGTGTACTCCATCGCGCCGGCCTCCTCGAGGGTGCCCTTGACCGCGGCGATCGTCGAGCCCTTCTGGCCGATGCCGACGTAGATGCAGCGGACCTGCTTCTCCGGGTCGCCGGTCTCCCAGAACTCCTTCTGGTTGATGATCGTGTCGACCGCGACCGTGGTCTTGCCGGTCTGGCGGTCGCCGATGATGAGCTGGCGCTGGCCGCGCCCGATCGGGGTCATGGCGTCGACGGCCTTGAGGCCGGTCTGGAGCGGCTCGTGGACCGACTTGCGCTGAACCACCGTGGGGGCCTGGAGCTCCAGCGCGCGGCGCTCGCTGCTCTCGATGTCGCCCATGCCGTCGATGGGCACGCCCAGCGGGTTCACGACCCGGCCGAGGAACTCGTCGCCGACCGGCACGGAGAGCACCTCGCCGGTGCGCTTGACCTCCTGGCCCTCCTCGATCTTGGAGAAGTCACCGAGGATGACGACACCGATCTCGTGGACGTCGAGGTTGAGCGCGAGGCCGCGGGTGCCGTCCTCGAAGAGCAGCAGCTCGTTGGTCATGGCCGAGGGAAGACCCTCGACGTGGGCGATGCCGTCGCCGGCGTCGATGACGCGGCCGACCTCCTCGCGCGCTGCGGTTCCGGGCTCGTAGGACCGCACGTAGCCGTCCAGTGCGTCCCGGATCTCCTCCGGACGGATCGAGAGCTCCGTCATGTCTGATCTTCTCCTCGGTCACCGGCCCCCTATGGGGCCGAAGCTGCAGTGGGTGGTGCGGGTCGTTGCTCTTGTGTGGTCGTGGTGCCGGCACTGCCGGCGTCCGGGTCAGCCCCCGGTGACGTGCCGCCGGGCCTCCTCGAGGCGCCGGAGCACCGTGCCGTCGACGACCTCGTCGCCGACCTGGACGCGGATACCGCCCATCACCTCGGGCTCCAGGACGACCTGGAGGGTGACGGCCTTGCCGTAGTGGGACTCCAGCGCCGAGCGCAGCCGGGCCGACTGCTGCTCGGTGAGCGGGGCCGCCACGGTGACGAGCGCGGTGAGCTCGTCACGCCGGCGGGCCGCCAGGGCGAGGTAGGCCTCCATGACGCGGTCGAGCCGGCGACCGCGCGGGACACGGACCGCCTGCTCGGCGAGGCGCACCGTCTCGGGAGCCGCCTTGCCCTCGAGGAGGGTGCGGACCAGTCCTGCCTTCCCCGCGGCGTCGGTGTTGCGGCTCGAGAGGGTGTCGCGCAGTCCCGGGTCGGCAGCGACGATCCGCTCGAAGCGGAAGAGCTCGTCCTCCACCCGGTCGATGCGCCCCTCCCGCTCCGCGGTGGCGAGCACCGACTGGACCGCGAGGTTCTCGAGGGTGTCGCCGAGGTCGCGCTCGGCCGCCCACCGCTGGGACACGACCGTGCCCACGAGCTCGATCGCGGTGTCCGACACCTTCGCGCCGAACAGCTGACGGGCCAGCCCGGCCTTGTCGGCCCCCTCCCGGGAGGGGTCGGCCAGCGCACGGCGCAACGAGGCGGTGCCCTCGACGACTCCGGTGACGGCGAAGAGCTCCTCACCGAGCGCCGTGGAGTCGACCGACCCCGTCACGGCGCGGTCGAAGGCCTCCTGGCACTCGCGCTCGGCGGCGCGGGACGAACCGCGCATCAGGCGTCCTGCCCCGCGGGGGCGACCTTCTCCGGGGTCACCTCGCCGGCCTCGAGGTCCGAGAGGAACCGGTCGACGATCCCCTTCTGGCGGACCTCGTCCTCGAGCGACTCCCCGACGATCTTGCTCGCGAGGGTCGTCGACAGGGTGCCCACCTCCTGGCGGAGCTGGACGACGGCCTGCTGGCGCTCGGCCTCGACCTGGCGCTTGGCGGACTCCGTGATGCGGTTCGCCTCGGCCTGGGCCTGCTCGCGCATCTCGGCGACGATCGAGGCACCCTGCTCGCGGGCGGACTCACGGATCTCGTTGGCCTCCGACCGGGCCTCGGCCAGCTGGGCGTTGTACTTCTCCAGCGCGGCCCGGGCCTCGGCCTGGGCCTCCTCGGCCTGCTTCATGCCGCCCTCGATCGCGGCGGCGCGCTCCTCGTAGAGCTGCTCCATCCGCGGCACGACCTTGGACTTGTACAGCCAGTAGAGGATCGCGAAGGCGATGAGGCCGACGATCATCTCCGCGGGGTGCGGCAGCAGCGGGAAGCCCGAGGGCCAGCCGGTCTCCTCGGCCATCGGGACGAGTGTGGGTACCACGTCGGTTCCTTACGTCGGTGTCAGGACAGGCGGTGACGCGAGGACGTCAGCCCTGGAAGACGAACGCGAAGACCAGACCGAGGATGGCGAGCGCCTCGGTGATCGCCATGCCGGTGAAGGCGATGGTCTGGAGCATGCCGCGGGCCTCGGGCTGGCGGGCGACGCCGTTGATGTAGGCCGCGAAGATCAGACCGACACCGATACCGGGGCCGATGGCCGCGAGACCGTAGCCGAGGAAGGCGATGTCACCAGTCATGTTGGTTGTTCCTTTCGGTGGCGCCGGGCCGGTCCCGGCGTCGTGGTCGTTCAGTTGGTCGTGCGACCGGACTGGGAGTCCGGGGGTCAGTGGTGCTCGCTCACGGCGTCGCCGATGTACAGCGCCGCGAGCAGGGTGAAGATGAAGGCCTGCAGGAACTCGATGAGCAGCTCGAAGAAGGTCATGAGGATCGCGAACCCGAAGGAGAGGATCCCGGAGAACTTCAGGCCGATCGAGTCGCCGTGCAGGAGCAGGTACTCGCCGCCGAGGATGAAGACGAGGAGCATGAGGTGGCCGGCGAGCATGTTGCCCATGAGTCGCAGGGCCAGCGTCAGCGGGCGGATGATGAAGTAGGTGAGGAACTCGAGGACGAAGAGGATCGGCTTGAGCCAGCCGGGCAGCCCCGGGGGCACGAGCGACTTCATGTACCCGACGACGCCGTGCTTCCGGCGCAGCGCGACCGCGTGGTAGACGACGTAGACGATGAGCGTCAGCACGATCGGGAACCCGAGGCGGCTGAACGTCGGGAACTGGATGAAGGGGATGATCCCGGCCACGTTGTTGACGAGGATCATCGTGAACAGCGTGAACAGCAGCGGGATGAACGGCTTGAAGTCCTTCGCGCCGATGATGTCCCGCGCGATCGTGTTGCGGACGAACCCGTAGGTCTGCTCGGCCATCCACTGGCGCTTGCTCGGGACGAGGGTGAGCCGGCCGGAGACGCTGACGAAGAACCAGCCGAGGAAGGCCACGGTGAGGAGCAGGACGATGGCCGGACGGGTCAGCGTCCAGGCACCCGTGCCGTCGACCGGGATGATGGGCCACCAGAAGTTCTCGACGCCGGGGGTGACGAACCCGTCGCCGCCCTCGGACATCGGGACGACGCTCGGCAACAGGTGTGCGGACACCACGCTGGGGCTCACAGCCTCTCCTCGGGGGATTCTCGGACGCCGTCCAGGGGCGCCCGCTCGAACGGGACGTACGCTACCCGACCTGCGGAGGTGGTCGCGACGGCGGTGTCCGGGCTTCGGTGGACGGTCACGACCCCTCCTCCGAGCCGGGTGCGGGGTCGTCGTAGACCGGCATCGGGGCCCGGCGGAGCGCCCGCATCGCGAACAGCTGCCAGGCCAGCGTGACGACGAGCGCGGTGACGCCCAGGGCGAAGCCGTCGACCCACTCCGCACCCCGGAAGACCATGATGAAGAGCAGGAGCGCGATGACCTGCGCGAGGTACACGGCCATCGCGACGGCGAAGAAGGCGTGCGGGCTGGTGCTGCGCACGAGCCGGCTCAGCATCAACATGCCCGAGGCGTAGAAGAGCACCGAGACGACGAGACCCAGGACCCCGCCGGCGAGGGCCTCGGAGCCGCGCACGACGGTGAGGACGACGACCGTGACCGCGCCGGCCGCGAGCGACGGGACGAGGGCTCCACGGAGCATCACCGCGAACGGTGCACCCGCCTCGGCGACGGGGCTCGGCGTGGGGTCGGTCATCGACGATCGGCCTCTTCGGTGGTCGTGGCGGAGGGGGGCTCCGGGACGGCTTGTGAAAGTTATCACAAGCGTCCGGGGCGACCCAAACCCGTCCCAGGACCGTAGCCCCCTGCGCGCTCAGACGCGACGGGTGAGGACGACCCAGACCGTGCGCGCGATGATCTCGAGGTCGAGGACCGGCGACCAGTTGACGAGGTACTGCAGGTCGTAGCCGAGCTTGTACTGGGCGTCGGTGTGGTACCGGCCGTGGATCTGCGCCAGGCCGGTGAGACCCGGCGGTACCTCGTGCCGGCGGGTGTAGCCGGCGATCTCCTGCTCGAACCCCGCCGTCAGCTCGGGCCGCTCGGGGCGGGGGCCGACGACGGACATCCTCCCCGAGGCGATGTGGAGGATCTGCGGCAGCTCGTCGGCGCGGGTCGCGCGGACCCACCGGCAGGCGGGGATCACCCGCGGGTCACCCGCCTGGGCCAGCTGGGCCCCGCCGTCGGCCTCCGCGTCGATCCGCATCGTGCGGAACTTGACCATCTCGAAGGGCTCTCCCCCGGCGCCGACGCGCACCTGGCGGTAGAGCAGCGGCCGGCCGGCGACGACGAGCTGGTAGAGCGCCGTCGCCCCGAGAAGCACCGCCCACACGGGCAGGGTCACGACGAGCAGGGCGAGGTCGAGCAGCCGCTTGAAGTGCTGCTGCGAGGTGGCCATCGTCTGCGGCAGGAGGAGGACGAACGGCATCCCGGCGATCTCGCGCAGGCGGCTCAGCCCGAAGAGCGTCTCGCGGCCCCCGACCCGCAGGAGCACCGTGGCGCCGCCCTGGTCGAGCCGCCCGATCGTGCGCGGGTACCACTCGTCGAGCCACTGCGGAGAGACGAGGAGGACGTCACTGGCATGCGTGCGCTGCACCGTCTCGACGATGGCGTGGACGTCGTCGACCTCGGCGACGAGGTGGAGGTCGGACTCGTTCGCCGTGAGGTGCTGGCGCGCCAGCTCGAGGTCCTTGCGCGCGCCGGCGAGCACGACCCTCGGCGGGCCCTCCCGCCGGGTGCGCAGGGCGTGGACGATCGCCCGGTTGATCGCGACCGCGACGCCCGCGAGGACGATGACGGCGATGAGGTTGGGGATCGGGAACGGCAGCGCCCGGCCGAGCAGGTCGCCCCGCTGGCGGAGGAGCCCGCTGAGGGCGAGGTTGAGCAGGGCGACGAAGCTACCGGCGGCGAGCGAGAGCCGGGCGGCCCTCGGGAGGACGGCGGCACCGCCGAGGCGCGGCTCGCGCTCGTAGAGGCCGCCGAAGTAGAAGGCGAAGAGGAAGATCAGGGTCGCGACCCCGAAGGAGACGAGGTAGGCGGCGAGGTTGTACGTCGGCCACGGCGGCAACCCGAAGCGGACCGCCATCGTGAGCAGCGACAGGCCGAGGACGGCGAGGCCGTCGAGGAGCATGACGAGGCGGAACCCCCGCCGGTTCAGCCGCGCGAGCAGGGGTGGCCCCGGGTCGGGGGCGGGGGTCTGCTCGCTCACCGGTGGCTGCTCCGGGGTGTCAGGCGCGCGGGTAGGCCGGGAACGCCTCGACGAGCTCGGTGACCTGGCCGCGGACCTCCCGGGAGACGGCGTGCCCGGGGTCGGCGTCACCGTCGGTGACGGCCCGGGCGATGAGCCCCCCGATGGTGCGCATCTGCTCCTCCCCCATCCCCTGGGTGGTGACGCACGGGGTGCCGACGCGGATGCCGGAGGCGATGTTCGGCTTCTGCGGGTCGAAGGGGATCGCGTTCTTGTTCAACGTGATGCCGGCGGCGTCGCACCGGGCCTCCGCGTCGGCGCCGGTGACGTGCACCTGCTGGAGGTCGTGGAGCGAGAGGTGCGTGTCCGTGCCACCCGTGGTCGGCCGGATGCCGTGGTTGCCGAGGGTCTCGGCGAGCACCGCGGCGTTCGCGACGACCTGCCGGGTGTACTCGGCGTACTCCGGGGTGGCGCACTCCTTGAAGTTCACCGCCTTCGCGGCGATCGTGTGCATCTGCGGCCCCCCCTGCATCATCGGGAACACCGCCTTGTCGATGGCCGCGGCGTGCTCCGCGCGGCACACGATGGCGCCGGAGCGCGGGCCGCGGAGCACCTTGTGGGTGGTGAAGGACACGACGTCGGCGTACGGCACCGGGCTCGGGATCGCCCGGCCGGCGACGAGGCCGATGAAGTGCGCGGCGTCGACCCAGAAGATGGCCCCCACCTCGTCGGCGATGGCACGGAAGCGGGCGAAGTCGATGGTCCGCGGGATCGCGGAGCCGCCGGCGAGCAGCACCTTGGGGCGGTGCTCCTTCGCCAGCCGCTCGACCTCGTCGTAGTCGATGTCCTCGGTGTCCTTGTCGACCCCGTAGTGCACGGCGTCGAACCACTTGCCCGAGAACGAGACCTTCGCGCCGTGGGTGAGGTGGCCGCCGTGCGGCAGGCTCATCGCGAGGATGGTCTCGCCGGGCTTCATGAACGCCCCGTACACCGCCTGGTTGGCGCTGGCCCCGGAGTGCGGCTGGACGTTGGCGTGGTCGGCCTCGAAGAGGGCCGTGCACCGCTCGATGGCCAGGTTCTCGGCCCGGTCGACCTCGGAGCAGCCGCCGTAGTAGCGGCGCCCGGGGTAGCCCTCGGCGTACTTGTTCGACAGCGTCGAGCCGAGGGCGGTGAGCACCTCGGGGCTGGAGAGGTTCTCGCTCGCGATGAGCTGCAGGCCGCTGCGCAGGCGGTGGAGCTCGCCGGTGAGGACTCCGGCGATCTCGGGGTCGAAGGCCTGCAGGGCGTCGAAGTCGGACCCGTAGAACGTCTCACTCATCGTCGGTGCTCTCCGGCTGCTCGCTGGTGGGGGGCGCGTCGGTCTCGGCGCCCGTCAACTCTAGGGTGTCGGCGCGGGACCGCTCGACCACGGCCATGACCGCCTCCTCGGACAGCGCGCCGAGTCGGAGCACGACGGGCTCCTCGCGGGTGCAGTCGACGATGGTCGAGGCGAGCCCGCCGCTCACGGCGCCGCCGTCGAGGTAGTACTCGACGGCGGCGCCGAGCTGGCTCGCGGCCTCGACGACGGTGCGCGACGAGGGGTGGCCGTGGCGGTTGGCGCTGCTCACCGCCATCGGGCCGACCTCGGCGAGGAGGGCGAGCGCGACGGGGTCGTCGGGCATCCGCAGGGCGACGGTGCCGCCGGTCTCCCCGAGGTCCCAGGCGAGGGAGGGCTGGGCCCGCAGGACCACCGTGAGCGGCCCGGGCCAGAACTCGTCCATGAGCGCCCGGGCGTAGGCAGGGACGTCGGTGGCGAGCCCGTCGACGGTGCGCGCGTCGGGGACGAGCACCGGTGGCGGGACGTCGCGTCCCCGGCCCTTGGCCGTGAGCAGGGCCCGCACCGCGTCGGGTGAGAACGCGTCGGCACCGATGCCGTACAGGGTGTCGGTGGGCATGACGACGAGCTTGCCGGCCCGGACGCCGTCGGCGGCCTTCGCCACGGCCTCGCTCCGGCCGTGGTCGGTGGTGCAGTCGAAGACCGGGCTCATGGGCCACAGCCTAGGCGGGGGGATTGGTCCGTCCGCAGACGGCACACCGCCGCTCCCGGCCCCTAGGGTCGGTGGAGCCGTGGGGGCGAGAGTCGTCCCCCGACCAACGAAAGGTGAAACCCATGCGAGGCTCCGGCCTGATCTGGACGATCGTCGGCGTGCTGCTCGTCATCGCGCTGCTGATCTTCATCCTCGGCCGCATCTGACGGCCACCGCCCGGCGGCCGGTCGAGACCGTGCCGGATCGCCGTGGCGCCCCGCCTCGCGTCAGCGTCTCCGCCGCACCGCGGTCGTCGCCCTGGGTCGCCCCGTCAGGTCCCGGTGGTCGGCTACCTCCTC
>Ga0075339_1000059_pt1 | contig 12279 bp, 11 predicted proteins | sample RushMan_CattailN_4_FD_120076 | JGI IMG/M metagenome (GOLD analysis project Ga0075339, IMG submission 120076) | Natural and restored wetland microbial communities from the San Francisco Bay, California, USA, that impact long-term carbon... | ecosystem: Environmental > Terrestrial > Soil >... | reverse complement strand
CCCGGTCTGGGCGGTGAGATCGAAAAGAAATGGTTTCGCGAAAACTGGTCCGGCAAGAAGATCGTCACCCGTCAGGGCAAGTTCGTGTCGGTCGGGGTCGCCAAAGGCCGGGTCGAGGATATCATCGCCAAGGACAAGCACGAACACTACGTGGACGGGATCAGCGGCGCTACCCTCACAGGCAAATACCTCGCATCCGGGATCCGCGACACGCTGGGCCGGTACGAGCCGGTCGCAGTTAAATTCCGCAAGAATCTCGCGCACGAACTGGCGGGCGCCGCGCCCGGCCATTAGCGCTTTGCCCACGGGAGGCTCATGAACATTATCGTTGGAAAACCCTGGTATGCGGTCAAACGATCCCACTCCTACAAGGAGATCGTAAAGGCGCTCTGGCAGGCCAACCCGATATCAAAGCAGATCCTGGGCGTCTGCTCGGCGCTGGCCGTCACGGTCCAGCTTCAAACCGCCATTGTAATGGGGCTCGCGCTGACGCTGGTGGTCGCCTGTTCCAGCCTCATCGTTTCGCTGATGCGGACGAGCATACCGCGCAACATCCGCATCATCGTGCAAGTCGCCGTGATCGCCACCATCGTGATCATCGCCGACGAGCTGCTAAAGGCCTTCATGTATAATTTGAGCAAACAGCTGTCGGTCTTCGTGGGGCTGATCATTACCAACTGCATCGTCTTGGGCCGGACCGAGGCCTACGCAATGAACAACCCGCCGGTGCGTTCATTTGTCGACGGGCTGGCCAACGGCTTGGGCTACGCCTCGGTGCTGGTCGGGGTCGCGTTTCTGCGCGAGCTTTTTGGATCCGGCCGGCTTTTCGGATATGCCGTGGTGCCGGAAGCATTTTATCAAGCCGGCTACGTGAACAACGGGCTTCTGTCGCTCGCCCCGGGAGCCTTCATCATGATCGGCCTTTTCGCGTGGCTGGAGCATAGCCTGCTGGAGAGAAAATAGCCGTGGAAAACCTCATCAGCATCGGGGTCAACTCAATTTTCGTCGGCAACATCCTGCTGTCTTACTTTCTTGGGATGTGCTCGTTTCTGGCTGTATCGCGCAATCTGCAAACGGCTGCCGGTTTAGGAGTCGCAGTCATCTTCGTGATGGCGCTGACCACACCGGTCAACTGGCTTATCTACCACTTGCTGCTCGCGCCCGGGGCGCTGGCTTGGGCCGGTTTTCCGAACCTCAATTTGAGTTTTCTCAAGTTGATCTTGTTCATCGCCCAGATTGCGGCGATCGTACAGATCCTGGAGATGGTCATCGACCGCTACTCGGCGGGACTCTACACGGCGCTGGGGGTGTACCTGCCGCTCATCACGGTGAACTGTGCCATCCTGGGGGTCTCGCTGTTCATGGTCGAGCGGAATTACTCCTTCACCGAAACGGTGGTTTACGGAAGCGGCTCCGGAGTAGGATGGTGCCTGGCCATCGTCGCCATGGCCGCCATCCAGAAAAAGCTGCGTTATGCGAATGTGCCCAGCGGGCTGCAGGGCTTCGGTTTGAGCATGATCGTGACGGGGTTGATCGCCATCGGGTTTATGCTGTTCGCGGGGATCGACATTTAGTCGGCTGGCGATGCCCCCCCATCTGAGGCGGTGCGCTTCATCTCGCGGCATCTGCGGCGCAAGGCGAGCACGCCTCGCATATGGCCATTCCTCACCAACCGACGGCTTTTAACTCCCAAGGCCGTTTAATATCGTTGGAGAAATGAACGAATATTTTCTGAGTGTGGCGGTTTTCGGCGGAGTGATGGTCTTTCTGGTGGGCATCCTGTTGCTGGTTGAGGCCCGTATCGTCCAGAAAGGCGAGCGCACGATCGTCATCAACGACGACCCCGGCAAGAGCATCAAGGTGCCAAGCGGCCGGACGTTGTTGTCGGCGCTCGCGGAAAATGGAATTTTCCTGCCCTCCGGCTGCGGCGGCGGCGGGTCCTGTGGTTTGTGCAAATGCAAGGTCGAGGCGGGAGGGCGGGACATCCTGCCGACGGAGCTCGCCCACCTCACCCGCAAGCAGCGCCTGGAGGGCATCCGCGTTTCCTGCCAGCTCAAGGTCAAGGAAGACATGCGGGTCCGCATCCCGGACGAGATCTTCAACATCAAGAAATACAACGCAACGGTGGTGTCGAACGAAAACGTGGCGACCTTCATCAAGGAACTCATCCTGAAGCTCGAACCGGGTCAGGCGCTGAATTTCAAATCCGGCGCCTACGTCCAGATCGACATCCCCGCCTATCATGCCTCCTTCAGGGAGTTCAGCATTCCGGAAACGTACAAGGGCATGTGGGACCGCTACAAGCTCTGGAGCCTTGTGGTGCGGACCGAGGAGCCCGTCTACCGGGCCTACTCCATGGCCAACACGCCCTCCGAGGACCTGCTGCGTTTCACGATCCGCATCGCCACCCCGCCGCCCGGCGCCGGAGACGAGGTGCCGCCCGGCCTGGGGTCCTCCTATGCATTCCGGCTGAAATCGGGAGACAAGGTCACCCTGAGCGGGCCTTTCGGCGAGTTTTTCATACGGGAGACCCAGCGCGAAATGTGCTTTATCGGCGGTGGTGCCGGCATGGCCCCCATGCGCAGCCACATCTTCGACCAGCTGCTGAGGGTTCAGACCGGCCGGAGGATCACCTTCTGGTACGGGGCCCGCTCCAAAAAGGAGATGATCTACGACGAGGAGTTCCGGGAGCTCGCCCGGCGCTTTCCAAACTTCACCTACACCGTGGCGCTGTCGGAATCCCTGCCCGATGATAAGTGGGACGGCCCGGTGGGGTTCATCCACCAGGTGGCGCACGACCTTTACCTCGGCCAACACGAGGACCCCACCGAAATCGAATATTACCTGTGCGGACCGCCCCTGATGCTGCGGGCGGTGGAAAAAATGCTGGACAGCCTGGGGGTGGATCCCGAGATGATCGCTTACGACGAATTCGGCTGATAGCCTCGCAACGAGGCCAATACCTGCGCTGCGCATCGTTTTTTAAGGACCAGCCATGCGCCTGATTCATAACCGATGCAAGGCAGCGGCATTCAACCGACCTGAAGTTTATGTGAATCCAAGGCGGTTTGCGTCGAAGACACTTGCAAACCAAGCATCTTCGGAAGGCAGAGCATAATCATGTTAAAAAAATTGCTCATTGGATGCGCCATCCTCATCGGTGTGCTGGCGGCGTTTCTCTTCCGGCCCGAAACGTCATCCACTCGCTCGCCGCAGCCGAGAGGGGAGACGGTGATCTCTGTTACGGTGGCCCCTGCAAAAATGGATACGGTGCACGATCGCATCGAGGCGCTGGGGACCGCTTTCTCCAACGAATCGGCCGTCATCAGCTCCACCGTAACCGAGAAGGTCGTCGCCGTTCACTTCGAAGACGGGCAGGTCGTTCGCAAAGGCGATCCGATCGTCACGCTTGCCCAGCAGGAAGAATTGGCCGCACGGGATGCCGCCATCGAACAGCTCGCTGAACACCAGCGCGAACTCAACCGGCTGGAGAGCCTGTTGCAGAACCAATCGGTCGCCCGTCAGCAAGTGGACCAGCGCAAGACGCTGCTGCGCATCTCCCAGCAGCGCATCAAGGAGTTGGAGGCCCGCATCCAGGATCGCACATTACGTGCTCCTTTTGACGGCACCCTTGGGCTCCGAAGGATCAGCGTGGGAGCGCTGGTGGAGCCCGGCGAAGTCATCACCACGATCGACGACGTAAGTCGCATCAAACTTGATTTCACGGTTCCTGAAACCTACCTCGGCGCTCTGAAACCGGGTGCGGCGGTCAGCGCCGCCAGCCGGACACTGGCGGGAAAGACATTCAGCGGAACCGTGGCCAGCCTCGATACGCGGATTGACCCGGCCACCCGATCCTTCGTCGTACGGGCCGTTCTTGAGAACCCCGGCCGCATTTTGAAACCCGGCATGCTGCTGACCGTGAACTTGCTCAAGAATGAACGCCACGCGCTGGTCATTCCAGAGGAAGCGCTCGTCCCCCTTCAGCGCAGAAATTTCGTCTGGGTGGTCGACACCGCGAAAGACAACACGGTCGAGCGCCGGGAGGTGAGCATCGGAGAACGCCGCCCGGGAGAGGCCGAGATAACCAGCGGGCTGGCGGAGAACGAGCTCGTCATCATACGCGGCACGGACCAGGTTCGTCCTGGAGGCCGCGTGCGAATTTCGCAGAGCCTGAGCCGCCCGACATCCAACCCGGGCGCCTGAGTTTATTGGCCATCTGGATTGATCCAGCCCTCACTTCCACCACCCCGGGGCTTTCGCCGCGCATCCCGGAAAAGAGGATGGAGAGAAGCGGGAAAAGGTTCGGCCACACGATAACAATAAAGTCGCCAACATTCGAGCCTGATTAAATGTTTATATCCGACCTGTCCATCAAGCGACCGGTGTTCGCCTCGGTCGTCAGCCTCCTGCTCATCGTTTTCGGAGCGGTCGCCTTCATCCGGCTTCCGCTGCGAGAGTACCCCGACATCGACCCGCCGGTGGTGTCCATTGAAACCGTTTATCCGGGCGCCTCGGCCAGCGTGGTGGAGACGCGCATCACCAAGCTGATCGAGGACCGCATCTCCGGCGTGGAGGGCATCCGCAGCGTCGAGTCCCGCAGCATCGACGGGCGCTCGAACATCACCATCCAGTTCGAGGTCGACCGCGATGTGGACGCGGCCGCTAACGACATCCGGGACCGGGTTTCCGGAATTCTCGACGATTTGCCGGCCGAAGCCGATCCTCCCGATATCCGCAAGGCCGACGCCGATGCGGATGTCATCATCTGGCTCAACTTGGCCGGCGACAACATCTCCATCATGGAGCTCACCGACTATGCCCGTCGTTACCTCGTAGACCGGTTTTCAACTCTGGACGGCGTGGCCCGGATCCAGATCGGCGGCGGGCTGGAGTACTCCATGCGGATCTGGGTCGACAGCAATCAACTGGCCGCCCGCAACCTGACCATAACGGATGTCGAAAACGCCCTGCGGTCCGAAAACATCGAGCTGCCCGCCGGTAACGTGGAATCCAGAACAAGGGATTTCCGCGTGCGCATCCAGCGGGGCTATCGAACCGTCGCGGATTTCGAGAACCTCGTTCTCACGCGCAGCGCTGACGGCTACCTGGTCCGGTTGCGGGATGTGGCCCGTGTTGAGACCGGCCCGGCCGAGCGCCGCAACATGCTGCGCGGCAACGGAGTCCCGATGGTGGGCATCGGAATCGTCAAGCAGTCGAAGGCCAACACCTTGGCGGTCGCCAAGCTGGCCAAGGCCGAGGCCGCCGCGATCAATAAAGATCTTCCGGAAGGCATGCGGATCCTGCAGAGCTACGACTCCTCCGTGTTCATCGAAAGCGCCATCGACGGGGTGTACATGGCCCTTTTCGAAGCCGTAGGGCTGGTCGTGCTGGTCATATATCTCATTCTGGGAAGCTTCCGCGCTACGCTGGTGCCGGCGGTCGCCGTTCCGGTTTCCTTGGTGGCCACATTCATCGTGCTGCTCTCCTCCGGATTTACCATAAACCTACTGACCCTCCTGGCGTTGGTTTTAGCGATCGGACTGGTCGTAGATGACGCGGTGGTCATCTTGGAAAACATCTACCGCCACATTCAGATGGGGGAGGGCCGGCTGGCCGCCGCCTACAAGGGCACCCGCGAGCTTGGTTTTGCCGTTATCGCCTCGACCGTCGTGCTCCTGGCGGTGTTTGCGCCCATCACCTTTCTCGAAGGGGACGTGGGACGGCTCTTTTCCGAATTCGCCGTAGCCATTTCGGCGGCGGTGTGTTTTTCGAGCTTCGCATCGCTTTCGCTCTCGCCCATGGTCGCCTCCAAGGTTTTGACCAGCGGCGGAGGCCGCGGCCGCTTCCACCAAGGGGTCGATCGCGGATTCGAAGCCCTGAGCCGTTTCTACGAGCGCACGCTCCGGTCAGCCTTGGGCGCGCCATGGGTGATGGCCGGTCTCTTTGTCGCCGTCGGCGGCTCCGCCATCTGGCTGTTTCACAAAACGCCGTCCGAGTACGTGCCTCGGGAGGACCGTGGGGCATTCTTCATTCTGGTGAACGCCCCCGAAGGCTCCTCATTTGCCTACATCGAGGAGCACATGAATGAAATCGAAAGGCGCCTGATGCCGCTGGCCGAATCCGGCGAATTCCAACGCCTGCTGATACGTGCTCCGCGGGCCTTCGGCGCCGGAGCGAACGAGGTGTTCAACACCGGCATCGGCATCGTCGTCCTCAGCCATTGGGAAACCGGGCGCCGGTCGGGCTGGGACTACATGGCCGAGGTCCGGCGCAGGCTGTCCGATCTGACCGGGGTTCGAGCATTTCCGGTCATGCGGCAGGGGCTCGGGAGAAGTACGGGCAAACCGGTTCAATTCGTGATCGGCGGGGCGAGCTATGAGCAGCTCGCCGCCTGGCGGGACATCCTCCTGTCCAAGACTTCGGAAAACCCGAACCTGATCGACGTCGACCACGACTACAAGGAAACCAAGCCGCAACTCCAGGTGGTCATCGACCGGGACCGCGCCGGCGACCTGGGGGTTTCCGTCGAGGCGATCAGCCGCACCCTGGAGAGCAAGCTTGGCTCGCGGCGCGTGACCACGTTCATCGAAGACGGCGAGGAGTATGATGTGCTGGTGGAAGGCGAGGAGAAGATATACCGCAGCCCGTCGGATTTGGCGAACATCCAGGTTCGCTCGGAGCGCACCGGTCGGTTGATACCGCTGTCCAACCTGGTGCGGATCGAGGAATTCGCGGACTCCGCATCCCTCAACCGCTACAACCGCATCCGGAGCATCACCATCGAGGCTAATCTAACCGAAGGCTATAGCTTGGGAGAGGCCCTTACCTACTTGAGCGATCTGGTGCAAACTGAGCTTCCGCCTGGGGTGTCGATCGGCTACAAAGGAGAATCACTGGAATACATTACCTCCGGCCGATCGATCTATTTCATTTTTCTGCTCGCACTGGTCGTGGTGTATCTCGCCATGGCCGCGCAGTTTGAAAGCTTCATCCATCCATTCGTGATCATGCTGACGGTTCCGCTGGCGATCGCCGGCGCCTTGTTCGGGCTTTTCCTTACCGGTCAGAGTCTGAACATCTACAGCCAGATCGGAATGATCATGCTGGTGGGGCTGGCAACCAAGAACGGCATCCTGATCGTCGAATTCGCCAACCAACTCCGGGATGCCGGTGCCTCCTTCGAGAGAGCGGTCCTAGAGTCTTCGCGCAAACGGCTGCGGCCGATTCTGATGACTGCCATGCCCACCGCCGTCGGGGCGATTCCGCTGGTTCTTGCCGCCGGGGCCGGATCCGAAGCCCGGCTCGTGATCGGGATTGTTATCCTGTCCGGAATCATCGTTGCAACGGCATTCACCCTTTACATAATTCCGTGCACGTACCACATGCTGGCACGCGGCACGTCGTCTCCGCGGGCCACGACGCGTGAACTCGAACGTCAGCTGAAGAAGGTTTAACGGGCCGTCTGACCTACGGCCGGCCGCTGACGCAGTAAAAACGCAGACGGGATCGGGGTACGGAAGGCAGGCTCTTTTTAGGGTGCCATGCCGCCTCCACGGCCTATCTCATGAGAGCTGCAAGGGAATCCCATGCTCTTCCGGCGTTAAGCCAGGCTATGCGGGTCTTTATCCCTGTGTGTCTTTGGAAAGCTTGTTTAGATGGGTGGCCTTTTTCACCAAATATACCCCATCGCCAGCGCGAGAATAATGCCGGCGATGCCGATCAGCGTGAGCGGTTCCAACTCGTTGACTTCCAGGATGATCACCTTGCGGGCGATGGCGATCATCGCCACCAGCATCATCCATGAACGGCTGCGTTTAACAAGACGGCCCCCCGATTCGAGTCTAACGGTTGTTATGTCGAAGCAATTGGCTGAGCGGTTCTGCAAAAAAAACATCCGAAGGGAAACGGATTGTGGTATGAAGCACTAAGTTGCCGGGGCGTGTCTGAATGGGCCAGCAGAAAATGCTTCGACGGCTAAAAAGGATTGCTCAATTTGGGCTCGACCAGCGGCATGAGGAATTGCTCTCGTTTTTCGATTGCAGCGACGGTTGGAATCAGAATGACAGCTCGGAGGACCGGGATGAAGCCCTTTGTGATTGACTCTGAAAAATGCAACCGGGACGGGCTGTGTGTGGAGGAGTGTCCGGCACGCATTATCCGCCAGGATACCAAGGACGACCTGCCGGTGCCGGAAGGCGATTTCAAATCCTTCTGTATCCAATGCGGCCACTGCGTCGCGGTCTGCCCCACCGGCGCCTTCAAGTTGAACTGGCTGGGCCCCGACCAGTGCCCGCCGGCCGCCAAGGAGCTGCAGTTGACCCGCCAGCAGGCTGAGCAGTTTTTGCGCAGCCGGCGCTCAATCCGTACGTTCAAGGAAAAGACGGTCGAGAGAGCCGAGCTGGAGAAGCTTCTGGAAATGGCCTGCTACGCCCCGTCGGCCAAGAACAATCAACCCTGGCACTGGACCGTGGTGGAAAACCCGATCGAGGTCCGGCGCCTGGCCGGGTTGGTGATCGACTACATGCGCGGGTTCATAGCGGAGAAGCCCAAGGTTGCGGCGTTGCTCTCCTTCACCCGGGTGGTTTCCGCCTGGGACATGGGGCATGAGCGCATCTGCCGGGGCGCCCCGCACGTGATCATTGCCCACGCCGACAAGAACTGGGGCTTTGGTGCCGAGGACACGGCCCTCGCCCTGAGCTACCTCGAGCTTTACGCCCCGGTGCTGGGGCTGGGTACTTGCTGGGCCGGGTATTTTTACTCGGCGGTCAACGCCCATCCGCCGCTGTTCGAGGCACTGAAGCTGCCGGCGAAGCACAAGGCCTTCGGGGCCATGTTGGTCGGCTACCCCAAGTTCCGCTACCAGCGCCTGGTGCCGCGCAAGCCGCCGAAAGTTGATTGGATATGACGGTCGTTTTAAGAACGCTGTGCCATGTCCGGGTATCGCAGAAAGCCGAATATTACGTGATCACCGACGGCCCGCCGCAGTTCGAGCAATTGCAGCGCGGCAGGCTGTTCTGAGAGCAAGCTGGAGTCCTGGGAATTGGAAGAAAACCGCTGCGCCTCTCCTGATGTGTGTTTCCCGGAAAAACCGATCGACCGCGTGGTCGAACCGGTTGCCAGGTTCCTGCACGTGGAATCCGCCAGCGGTGTTGTGCTGCTGATTTTCACCGCCGCCGCCCTTGCTCTTGCAAATTCGTCACTCTCGCAGGAGTTTCTTGCGATCTGGAAGACGCCGGTCGGTCTCTCATTCGGTTCGTTTGAATTCCGGTATTCTCTGAAGCACTGGATCAACGACGGTTTGATGGCCGTTTTCTTTTTTGTAGTGGGACTGGAGGTCAAGCGCGAGATCGTCGTCGGCGAGTTGCGCGACATGCGCCTGGCGGCGCTGCCGATCGCAGCCGCACTGGGCGGCATGCTGGTGCCGGCCATGATCTATCTTTTTTTCCAATGGGGCCGAGCCGGCCAAGACGGCTGGGGGATCCCCATGGCGACCGACATCGCCTTCGTGGTCGGTTGCCTGGCCGTGCTGGGGCCGCGCGTGCCGCGCAGCCTGCGGATTCTGCTGCTCTCGCTCGCCATCGCCGACGACATCGGCGCGATCCTCGTCATCGCCGTCGGCTACACAAGCGAGCTGCGCCTGTCGGACCTGACCTGGGGATTTGCCGGAATCGGCCTGGTCATTGTCCTGATCCGGCTGGGCGTCCGCAGCCATCTGGTCTACGTCCTGGTCGGGGCGGGGGTCTGGCTCGGATTTCACGAGTCCGGGGTGCACGCCACCATCGCCGGGGTTGTCCTGGGGTTGCTCACGCCGGCGCGGCCCCAAGTGGGCCGGCGACTGCTGGCGAAGTTCACCGAGACGCTCGGCGATTTTCTCCAAGGGGAATCCTGGCAAGACACCGGGCAGCGCCACCGCATGATGCTTTCGGTAAGGCGGGCGGCCCGCGAGTCCGTGTCCCCGTTGGAGAGGGCCGAGACCGTGCTGCACCCGTGGGTCAGCTTCGTCATCATGCCGCTGTTCGCTTTTGCCAATGCCGGGGTGTCGATTCAGCTCAGCGGTTTCACCGACCCGGTGGCGGCGGCGATCATGGCCGGTCTGGGAACGGGCAAACCCATCGGGATCTTCCTTTTCAGCTGGCTGGCCGTACGCTTCGGTTTGGCGCGCCTGCCCGGGGGAGTCACCTGGGGGGTTCTGTCGGCCGGCGGGGTGCTGGCCGGCATCGGCTTCACCATGTCTTTGTTTATCGCCGGGTTGGCGCTCGGCGAAGACATGCTTGAAGCGGCCAAGATCGGCATCCTGGCCGGTTCGGCCGGTTGCGCGCTGTCCGGCATGATCCTTCTGCGTTGGCTGCTTGCCAAGGCGAGCATCAAGGCGGAAATGCCCCTGTGACGGGGGCCTTTCGACGGCCCTCAAGTGAATATGCCAATTTCGGTCATGTCACATATGGGCGGACAGTTGCAGGCATATACAACTGCCGGTCTAATCAACCATGCGGGAGTACCCCATGAAATCAAAACGGGTGGGGATCGTCATCTTTGACGATGTCGAGGTTCTTGATTTTTGCGGGCCGTTTGAGGTCTTTTCCGCAGTGCGCCTGAATGAAGACAAGCGGCGGGAGGAGCCCTCGCCTTTCGAGGTGCTGCTGGTCGCCGAGAAAAGCGCCGCGGTTTCCGCCAGCGGCGGCATGCAGGTCATCCCCCATCACACCTTTCACACCTGCCCGAGGTTGGATGTCCTGGTGGTCCCCGGCGGCTGGGGCACGCGCCGCGAACTCGAAAACCCCGCCATGCTGGACTGGCTGCGTCAGCGCGCCGCCGAGGTCGAGACCCTGACCTCGGTGTGCACGGGCTCGATGCTGCTGGGGTTTGCCGGCTTGCTCGACGGCCGGCATGCCACGACCCATTGGAAGTCCCTCGACTGGATGCGGGACTCGTTTCCGTCCGTGACGGTCGCGTACGATCAGCATGTGGTCGAGGACGGTCGGCTGCTGACCTCGGCCGGCATTTCCGCCGGCATCGACATGGCCCTCAAGGCGGTGACCCGCTGTTGCGGGGAGACGGTCGCCCGCGCCACGGCGAAGCACATGGAGTATCCATATCCGGACGCGAACGCTCGCCGGGTTACCATTTGAAGTGAAAAGCGGCGTATCGGGACAAGGGGGAAAAGTGCCGGATTCAATCCCAACCAAAGTGCCGGGTCTCAGCCTGCGGTTTGCGCAGGAATCGGACGTCGAGCTGATTCTCGACCTGATCCGGGGTCTCGCCGATTTCGAAAAACTGTCCCACGAGATGGTGGCCGATGCCGAGACCCTGCGCCGTTCACTGTTTCGAGACCGGCGGATGGCGGAGGTCGTGATCGCCGACTATGGTAAAACGCCGGCCGGCTTCGCCCTCTTCTTTCACAACTTTTCGACCTTTTTGGGGAAGCCCGGCATTTATCTCGAAGATCTCTTTATCAAGCCCGAGGTCCGGGGCAAGGGCATCGGCCGGGAGATGCTCACGTTTCTGGCCAGGCTGGCCGTCGAGCGCCACTGCGGCCGCCTGGAGTGGGCGGTGCTGGACTGGAATCGGAATGCCGTCGATTTCTACAAACGCCTCGGCGCCCGACCGCTGGACGAGTGGATCGTCTATCGGCTTGCAGGCCAAGAGCTCCAAGATCTTTCCCGTCGCTTCTAAACCCAACACGGTCGGTTGTTTGTTCAAGCTCCTTGAACTCTTTTTCAGCGCATGATAGTTGATAATCATTCTCACTTGAGCATAGAAAGATGCGTTCGCCGGCGGTCACAGAGACGCAAATGAGGAAAAAACCAATGCAAGGGGGCTGTATGAAAAAACGGTTGATGTGGGTACTATCTGCGGCAGTGGTTGGCCTGTTGGCCGGAGTTGCCTTCGCACAGTTCGCCAGGACCGAGGACGCCGTCAAGTATCGTCAGTCGGTCATGTTCCTGGTCGGACAGCACTTCAGCCGCATGGGGGCGATGGTGAAGGGCGAGCAGCCTTACAATAAGGAGACCTTTGAGAAGAACGCAGTCTTGGTGGATTCACTTTATCGAATGGGCCTGGATGCATTCATGGTCCCCGGCAGCGACAAGGGCAGCGGAATGAAAGCCGACGTCCTGACTCAGAAAGACAAATTCACGCAAATGCACAATGCGACCTCAGCCGAGCTCGCCAAACTGGCCGTTGTGGCCAAAGGCGGGGACCTGAACGCAATCAAACCCCAGTTCGGTGCGGCCGGTGCGAGCTGCAAGGCCTGCCACGACGCGTACCGAAACAAGT
>Ga0075339_1000058_pt1 | contig 12308 bp, 12 predicted proteins | sample RushMan_CattailN_4_FD_120076 | JGI IMG/M metagenome (GOLD analysis project Ga0075339, IMG submission 120076) | Natural and restored wetland microbial communities from the San Francisco Bay, California, USA, that impact long-term carbon... | ecosystem: Environmental > Terrestrial > Soil >... | reverse complement strand
GGCGGCGCGGCGTCCCACGACGTGAGGGCACGCCGGGCCCTGCCCACCTCGTCGGTACCGTACGCGGGTGCTCAGCCTCCTCGCCCTGGGTTCCTCGGTGGCCTGGGGGACCTCGGACTTCTTCGCCGGGCTGGCCTCCCGCCGCCGGCCGGCGGTGGCGGTCGTCGGCTGGACCCAGGGGCTCGCGCTGCTCGTCCTCAGCGTCGTCGTCGCGGCCCGGTGGTCGACGGTGACGTGGACCGGATGGCCGCTCTGGGCGGTGGGGGCCGGGCTCGCCGGCATGGCCGGGCTGGTCTGCTTCTACTCGGCCCTGTCCACGGGGACGATGGGGGTCGTCGCCCCGATCGCCGCGCTCGGGGTCGTCGTGCCCGTGACCCTCGGGGTGCTGACGGGCGACCAGCCCTCGCCGTGGTCGTGGGTGGGGATGGTCGTCGCAGTGACCGGGGTGGCGCTGGCATCCGGCCCGGAGCTGACCGGCGCCGTCTCGCCCCGACCGGTCGTCCTCGCCGGGTGCGCGGCGCTCGGGTTCGGGCTGGCCCTGTTCTTCCTCGACCGGGGCGCGCGCGAGTCCACGCTGATGACCCTGTGGGGGATGCGCGTCACCTCGGTGACGGTGCTGCTCCTCGTCGCGCTCCTCGCGCGCTCCGTGGGCGGGGTGACGGCCCGCGAGACCCCCGCCCTGCTCCTCATCGGGTGCGGGGACCTCGCCGCCAACGCGCTGTTCGCCATCGCCTCCTCGCGCGGGCAGGTGAGCGTCGCGGCCGTGCTCGGGTCGCTGTACCCGGTGGTGACGGCGCTCCTCGCCCGGGTCGTCGTCAAGGAGCGGCTGCGGCGCATCCAGCAGGTCGGGGTCGTGCTCGCCGTCGGCGGCGCCTGCGTCATCGCGCTCTGAGGTCGGGAGCGGCGTCGACACAGGACTTCGTCGACGTCGCAGGACTTGCCAACCCCTGCGACGTCGACATTTCGGGGTCACCCCGAAATGTCGGGTGGGGTGTCGAGGGATGCCGGGGCGGCGCGTGGGCGGTGCGAGGATGTCGGACCGTGACCACCCCCGACGCCGCCACCCCCGACGCCGCCAGCCCCGACGCCGCCACCCCGGACGCCGCCAGACCCGGTACCCCGTCCCCGGCGGACTCGCTCCTCGTGCGGGCCGCCCGCCGTCAGGACGTCCCCCGTACCCCGGTGTGGTTCATGCGCCAGGCGGGCCGCTCGCTGCCGGAGTACCGGAAGGTGCGCGAGGGCGTCGGGATGCTCGAGTCGTGCCGCCGGCCCGACCTCGTCACCGAGATCACCCTCCAGCCGGTGCGCCGGCACGGGGTCGACGCCGCCATCTTCTTCTCCGACATCGTCGTCCCGCTCGCCGCGGTCGGGGTCGACCTCGACATCGTCCAGGGGGTCGGGCCGGTCGTCGCCGAGCCCTTCCGGACCCGCGCCGACCTCGACCGCCTCCCCGAGCTCACCCCGGACCTCGTCCCCGACATCACCGAGTCGGTGCGCCTCCTCGTCGCCGAGCTCGGCGGCACCCCGCTCATCGGCTTCGCCGGCGCCCCGTTCACGCTGGCCTCCTACCTCGTCGAGGGCGGGCCCTCGCGCAACCACGAGCACACCAAGGCGCTCATGCACGGGGACCCGGGTCTCTGGGACGACCTGTGCGCCCGCCTCGCCCAGATCTCCGGGGCCTTCCTGCGGATCCAGGCCGCGGCCGGTGCCTCAGCCGTCCAGCTGTTCGACTCGTGGGCCGGAGCGCTGAGCCGGCGTGACTACACCCACTTCGTCAAGCGCCACTCGGCGGCGGCCCTCGCCGCCGTGGCGGACCTCGACGTGCCCCGCATCCACTTCGGCGTCGGAACCGGTGAGCTGCTCGCCCTCATGGGCGAGGCCGGCGCCGAGGTCGTCGGGGTCGACTACCGGGTGTCGCTCACCGACGCCGTCGACCGGCTCGGTCCCGGCCACGCCGTCCAGGGCAACCTCGACCCCGCGCTGCTCTTCGCCCCCTGGGAGGCGCTCGAGCGGCGGGTCCGCGAGATCGTCAAGGAGGGTACGGCCGCACCGGGCCACATCTTCAACCTCGGCCACGGGGTGCTGCCGGCGACCGACCCCGACGTCCTCACCCGGGTCGTGGAGCTCGTCCACGAGGTCTCGGCGCGCTGAGCCGAGCCGTCAGGCGCTCGGTGCCGGGGGCGCGGCCGGACGACGGCTGCGGCGCCACCACACGAGGAGCGGACCGACGACGACCGCCCCGGCGAGGGCGAACGGCAGGAGCGCGCCGAGGACGGTGAGCAGCACCCGGACCGAGGTGAGGAACGCCTCGGTGCCGGCCGCGAGGCCGGCGAGGAACCCGGTGTCGTCGTCCTGGGCCGGCAGGGTGGGCGCGGTGGTCAGGTGGACGGTGACGGGGGAGCGGGCCACCTGGCCCTCGAGCGCGCCGAGCTGGCTCTCCAGCGCCTCGAGGTCGGCGGTGCGGCGGGACAGCTCGGCCTCGAGCGTCACGACGTCGGCGAGCTTGGTCGCCTCGCTCATCAGCGCTCGCACCCGGACGACGCTGGCCCGGGCCGACGCCACCCGTGACTCGGTGTCGGCGTACTGCGCCGTGACGTTCTCGGTCGTGACGCTGCGGGCGAGCACGGTGCCGACGTCGGCGAGACGGTCGAGCGCGGTGTCGAGCTCGTCGGCGGGGACCGAGACGGTGATCATGCCGTCCGAGGTGACCGAGGACGGCGCGTCGGGGTCGGTGGCGTCCGGGGAGCCCGGGTCGGTGGAGATGTCCTCGGCCTCGACGATGCCGCCGAGCCCGGCGGCGATGGCGCGGACCTTCGCGGCGGCGTCCTCGACGTCGTCGACCCGGACCCCGAGGCTGGCCCGGCGGACCACCTTGAGCGCCGCGACGGCGGGGTCGACCGTGGTGACGGATCCTCCCGCGGAGGTGTCGGCACCGGCGGGCCGTGCCTCGGGCGCGGTGGCGTCGAGCTCGACGCCCCCACCTCCGTCGGCGGCGGAGTCGCCCACCGCGGACGAGGCTCCGGAGTCGTCGCCGGCGCCGCTGCACGCGGTGAGCGCCCCGAGGGCGAGCAGTCCGGCGGCGAGGCTCGTGGCGAGTCGGGATCGTGGGGATGTGGTGCGCATCGCGGGCTCCTTCGTCGGCTGCGGTCACCCGTGTGAGGTCGACCACGGAAGATGGGTTCCCGCCCGACGGTCTCGATCCGGTCACGACCTGCGGCCGCTCCGCGGTGACCTCCCGGGGCCGGTGCCGGACGCCCCGCGTGAGACGCTGGGAGCATGCCCGCCGCCGCTCTCGCGACCCGCCCGCACGTGGCCGTCGTGGGCGGCGGGATCGCCGGCCTGGCGGCCGCGCTCGAGGTGCTGGAGAGGCTCCCCGGGGCCCGGGTGACCGTGCTCGAGGGCCGTGACCGGCTCGGTGGCACGCTGCGTCTGGAGGAGGTCGCGGGGCACCTGGTCGACGTCGGGGCGGAGTCCCTGCTCGCCGTCCGCCCGGAGGCGGTCGACCTCGTCCGGCGGACCGGAGCGGCGGCGGACCTCGTGTCGCCGGCCACGACGTCGGCGAACGTGTGGTCACGGGGCGGGCTCCACCCGCTGCCCCGGGCCACGCTCATGGGCGTGCCCACGGACCCCGGGGCCGCCCTCGGCGTCCTCACCGAGGACGAGGTGGCGCGTGCCACCGACGAACGACCGTGGCCCGGAGGGACGGTCACCGAGGACGTGGCGGTGGGGGAGTACGTCGCCACCAGGCTGGGGCAGGCCGTCGTCGACCGGCTCGTCGAGCCCCTCCTGGGAGGTGTCTACGCCGGTCACGCCTCGCGGCTGTCGCTCGAGGCGACGATGCCCGCTCTCTGGGCCCGGGCCGTCGCCGGGAACAGCATCGTCGGGTCGGGCCCGGCCACGTCGGCGGCCGCCGACCGTCCCGCCGGGTCCGGGCGGCCCGTCTTCGCCGGGCTGCGCGGTGGCGTCGGGCGGCTCCCGGAGCTGGTCGCTGCCCGGCTGCGCGACCTGGGAGCCGAGCTGCGCACCTCCGCCGTCGTCCGCGGACTCGAGCGCACGGGGTCGGGCTGGCGGCTCGTCGTCGGCTCCGCGGCGCAGCCCGAGGCCGTGGAGGCCGACGCGGTGCTCCTCTGCGTGCCCCCCGCCCCGGCGGCTCGCCTGCTCCGTCCGCACGCCCCCGTCGCCGCCGACCGGCTCGGCGAGGTCGAGACGGCGTCCACCGCGGTCGTCACCCTCGCCGTCGAGCGGGCCGGGCTCGGGCCGCTGCCCGGGTCGGGGTTCCTCGTGCCCCCGGTCGAGGGACGCACCATCAAGGCGAGCACGTTCAGTGCGGTGAAGTGGGAGTGGACCGGCGCGCTGGCCGACGACGTCGTGCACCTGCGCGCCTCGATCGGGCGGGCCCGGGAGGAGGCGGTCCTCCAGCGCGACGACGCCGAGCTCGCCTCCGTGTCCGTCGCGGAGGTCTCGGAGGCGCTGGGCCGGCGCCTGCCGCGGGTCGTCGACGCGCACGTCCAGCGGTGGGGCGGCGGGCTGCCCCAGTACGCCGTGGGCCACGTCGCCCGGACCAGCGCCGTGCGCGCCGCCGTCGCCGCCCTGCCCGGTGTCCACGTCGCAGGCGCCGCCTACGACGGCGTGGGCGTCCCCGCGGTCGTCGCCTCCGCCACCACGGCCGCGCATGCGGCCATCGAGTACCTCAGCACCGTCGCGACCCCCTCAGGAGAGCCCACCCGATGACCGAGACCCGCCGACCCGCCCCCGCCAAGCCGGGCGCGGCACGCATCCGCGAGATCAACGACACCATCCGGTACGCCATGTGGTCGGTGTTCGCCGTCGCGGAGCCCCTGGGCGACGCCGACCGCGACGCGCTCGCCACCGAGGTCGAGGAGCTGTTCGCCACCCTGGCCGCCGAGGACGTCGTCGTGCGTGGCACCTACGACGTCGCGGGGCTGCGCGCCGAGGCCGACGTCATGGTGTGGTGGCACGCCGCCACCATCGAGGCGCTCCAGGAGGCGTACCACGCGCTGCTGCGCACGGACTGGGGCGCCCACCTCGACCCCGTGTGGTCGGTGGCCGCGCTGCACCGTCCGGCCGAGTTCAACAAGAGCCACATCCCTGCGTTCATGGCCGAGGAGGAGGCGGGCGACTACGTGTGCGTCTACCCCTTCGTCCGGTCCTACGAGTGGTACCTGCTCCCCGACGAGGAGCGGAGGGCTCTGCTCGTCGAGCACGGCCGGATGGCCCGCGAGTACCCCGACGTGCGGGCCAACACCATCGCCTCGTTCGCGCTGGGCGACTACGAGTGGATCCTCGCGTTCGAGGCCGACGAGCTGCACCGCATCGTCGACCTGATGCGCGAGCTCCGGGCGTCCGGCGCGCGCCGGCACGTCCGCGAGGAGGTGCCGTTCTACACCGGTCCGCGGGTGGCGGTCCGCGACCTCGTCAACCGGCAGCGCTGACCGCCGTCAGGAGCCGAGCACCAGGTCGAGGACGGCGGGGACGAGCACGACCGCGGTGGCCACGGTGGCGATGACCGACGCCACCACCGCGGCGACGACGAGACCGCGGGGGGCGGGCGAGCGCCACGCCGCGGCCGCCGCGAGGGCGAGCGCGGCGGCCACGAGGAGGAGCGTGCCGACGGCGAGGCCCGACGACAGCGCGCCGTCGGGGCCGGCGAGGGAGGGTGCGACGACGACGAGCACGACGACCAGTCCCGCGGCGACCGCGAGCGGCACCGCGGACTCGGGGTGGGTACGTCCGGTTGCCCGGCCGTCGCCGGGGGGACGGCGCACGGCGGCACCTCCTCCCTGCTACGGACCGGTGAACGTCCCCGTCACGACGGCGAGGACGAGGTAGCTGAGCAGGATCGTCCCCACCGGGAGCACGGTCGCGAGCACGAGGAGCCGGGTGGAGACCGGTGAGACGGCCAGAGCCGCCGACCCCAGCGCCAGGCTCCAGGCGACGAGCGCCATCCCCGCGGCCACCACCCCCCAGCCGTGGCCGACGCTGCCCGAGGCGTCGGCGGCGGACACGAGGGCGAAGACGGCCCAGAGCACCACGAGCGCCGAGAGCCCGGCGAGGAGCAGCGCGACGAGACGGCTGACCACCCCGGCGTGCTCGGTGGGGGTCGGTCCTGCCCGGTGCGCCATCGCCACGACGGCACCTTCTTCCGCACGATGAGGACGGTGCTCGCGCACCAGTCTGGCACCGCGCCCCGCCCACGGCTACGGGCCGGGGCTCAGGCCTCCTCGACCGGCCGCAGGGTGAGGCTGATCGAGTTGATGCAGTACCGCTGGTCGGTGGGGGTGTCGTAGCCCTCGCCCTCGAAGACGTGACCGAGGTGGCTGCCGCACGACGCACACCGCACCTCGACCCGCGGGCGGCCCGGGAGGGAGCGGTCCTCGAGGTACTCCACGCTGTCGCCGGCGAGCGGGCTGTAGAACGACGGCCAGCCGCAGTGGCTGTCGAACTTGGTGTCGGACGTGAAGAGCTCCGCCCCGCACGCGCGGCAGGCGTAGACGCCGGTGGTCTTGGTCTCCGTGTACTCCCCGGTCCACGGCCGTTCGGTGCCGGCCTGTCGGAGCACCTGGAACTCCTGGGGGGAGAGCGCGGTGCGCCACTCCTCCTCGCTGCGCTGGACGGCGTACTCGCGGTCGCTCGGTGTCTTCGTCATGCCCAGCCCAACACCGGCCCGCGCCCGAAGGTTCCCGCCCCCTCGACACGAAAGGACCTCGTCACGACCCCACCGTCGGCCTGCGTCGTTAGGCTCGCGCCATGCCCGATGCGCAGGTGGTCGAGGTCGAGGGCCCGCACGGTGTCCGCGAGGTGCGGCTCACGAGCCCCGACCGGTTGATGTGGCCCGCCGACGGCATCACCAAGGGCGACCTCGCGGGCTACGTCAGCGCCGTCGGCGACTGCCTCGTCCACCACGTCGGGGACCGGCCGGTGACCCTCCAGCGCTTCCCCGACGGGATCGAGGGCGAGGAGTTCTACCAGAAGAACCCACCGAAGGGGATGCCGGAGTGGGTGCGCACCACCCGGTGCCGCTACCCGAGTGGCCGGGTGCACGACCAGGTCGTCGTCGACGAGGTCGCCACCGCGGTGTGGGCGGTGCAGATGAACACCGTCACCTTCCACCCGTGGCCGGTGCACACGCCCGACAACGACCGCCCCGACGAGCTGCGGATCGACCTGGACCCGCAGCCCGGTCGTGTCTTCGCCGACGCCGTCGAGGCGGCGTTGGCGCTGCGCGAGCTGATGGGCGAGCTCGGGCTCACTGCCTGGGCCAAGACGAGCGGCAACCGGGGGGTGCACGTCTACTCCCGCATCGCGCCGACGCACGAGTTCCTCGACGTCCGGCACGGCGTCATCGGCATCGCCCGCGAGCTCGAGCGGCGCCTGCCCGACCTCGTGACGACGTCGTGGTGGAAGGAGGAGCGGGGCGAGCGGGTCTTCGTCGACTTCAACCAGGCCTGCCGCGACCGCACCATCGCGTCGGCGTACAGCCCGCGACCGTTGCCCGGGGCGCCGGTCTCGATGCCGGTCACCTGGGAGGAGATCACGACCGTCGACCCCACCGACTTCACCGTGCTCACCGTGCCCGACGTCGTCGAGGACCGCGGCGACGCCTGGGCCGACATCGACGACGCCGTCGGCGACGTGGCGGCGGCGTTGGACCTCTGGGACCGCGACGTCGAGGAGCGGGGCCTCGGCGAGCTCAGCTTCCCGCCCGACTACCCGAAGATGCCCGGCGAGCCCCCGCGCGTGCAACCGAGCAAGCGGCGCCGCGACAAGTCCGACGACGAGTACATGGCCCCGAAGGCCGAGCGCGACGCGGCGCTGCGTGAGGAGTGGGGGATGCCGCTGGTCCCGCCGGTGGCGCCGATGCTCGCCAAGCCCGTCAAGGGCATCGACGCCGCCGAGAAGGCCGGTGGCGACGTCGTCTACGAGCCGAAGTGGGACGGCTTCCGCTCGATCGTCTTCCGCTCCGGCGACCGCGTCGAGATCGGCAGCCGCAACGAGAAGCCGATGACGCGGTACTTCCCCGAGCTCGTCGAGGCCGCGCTGGCGAGCCTGCCCGAGCGCTGCGTCGTCGACGGCGAGGTCGTCGTCGTGCGGCCGGGTGAGGACCGGCTCGACTTCGACCTGCTGAGCCAGCGCATCCACCCCGCCGCGAGCCGCGTGCGGAAGCTGTCCGTCGAGACACCCGCCCGCTTCGTCGCCTTCGACCTGCTCGCCCTCGGCGACGACGACCTCACCGGCCGCCCGTTCTCCGAGCGCCGGTCGCTGCTCGAGGACGCCCTCGCCGGGGCCCGGCCCCCGATCCACCTCACCCCGGCCACGTCCGACCGCGACACGGCGTCCGCGTGGTTCACCGAGTTCGAGGGGGCGGGCCTGGACGGCCTCGTCGCCAAGCCCGCGGACGCGCCGTACGAGCCGGGCCGGCGGACGATGCTCAAGATCAAGCACGAGCGCACCGCCGACTGTGTCGTCGCCGGGTACCGGGTGCACAAGTCGGGCCCGGACGCCGTGGGCTCGCTGCTGCTGGGGCTGCACGACGCCGAGGGCGCCCTGCTCTCCGTCGGCGTCATCGGCGCGTTCCCCATGGCGCGTCGCCGCGAGCTCTTCGACGAGCTCCAGCCGCTCGTCACCGAGTTCGAGGACCACCCGTGGAACTGGGGTGCCCTCGAGGCGGGGGCTCGCACCCCGCAGGCGGCCGCCGGCAGCCGCTGGGCCGCGGGCAAGGACCTGTCGTTCACGCCGCTGCGGCCCGAGCGGGTCGTCGAGGTCCGCTACGACCACATGGAGGGCGTGCGCTTCAGGCACACCGCGCAGTTCGTGCGCTGGCGTCCCGATCGGCAACCGTCGGAGTGCACCTTCGACCAGCTCGACGAGCCGGTCTCCTACGACCTGTCGGCGGTGCTCGACGGAGGGCAGGGGTGAGCCGGTCCCCCGAGCGTGACCCGGACCCTGCGCCCCGCCCGCTGCGCCGGGCCGCGCTCGCGGGTGCCGCGGTGGGAGGGACCGCGGCGGCGGCCTCGGGAGCGGGGTCGCTCGCGGCGGCCGCGTACTTCGCCCGCAAGGTGCTGACCCCCGACCCGCGCCGGCCCGACGACGTCGTGCTCCTCGCCGCCGGGGCGAGCACGGTGACCCTGGCCACCACCGTGGAGACGGTCGCGCCCGGGCGGTACGGGCTGTGGCTCGACGGCGGGTACGGTCACGCGCGAGTGGGCGACGTCGTCTCCCTCGACGCCCGCCGAGGGGTCGTAGAGCGTGAGCTCCTCGGTGTGGACCGCGGCCACCTCGCGCCGGGCGGTGCCCGCTGGAACCAGTACTACTACGCCGCGCCACCCGACGAGAGCCTGGGGCTGCCCACCGAGCGCGTCACGGTCGACGGCGAGCTCGGGGCGATGCCGGCCTGGGTCGTGCCGGCGGGCGAGGCCGGGTCAGTGGGGGAGCGGTGGGCGGTGCTCGTCCACGGTCGCGGCGCCAGGCGCGAGGAGACGGTCCGGGCGGTCGGTCCGCTCCACGCCCGCGGGTGGACCTGCCTGGCGCCGTCGTACCGCAACGACGAGGGGGTGCCGGCCGGGCCCGACGGCCGGTACGCGCTCGGCCTCTCCGAGTGGCGCGACGTCGACGCCGCCATCGACTACGCCGTCGCTCACGGCGCACGCGAGGTCATGCTCGTCGGGTGGTCGATGGGGGGCGCGATCGCCCTCCAGCTGCTCGACCGCTCATCGCACGCCGACCTCGTCTCACGGGTCGTCCTCGACGCCCCCGTCATCGACTGGGGCGACGTGCTCGCCCACCACGCCCGGGCCCACCACGTCCCACCGCACGTCGGCTGGCTGGCTCGGTCGATGATGAATCGCCGCTGGGGGCACCGGCTCGTCGGGGTGCACGAGCGGGTCGACCTCGCCCTCACCGACTGGGTGCGCCGCCACGAGGAGCTGCGCCACCCCGTCCTGCTCATCCACTCCGCGGACGACGAGTTCGTGCCCGTCGGGCCGTCCCGCGAGCTGGCTCGGGCCAGGCCGGACCTCGTGACGTTCGTCGAGTGGACGGTGGCACGCCACACCAAGGAGTGGAACACCGACCCGCAGCGCTGGGAGCAGCTCGTCGGCGACTTCGCCGGCTGACCGGCGGCACCGCCCGTCAGCGCGCCCGGTGGAAGCGGTAGAGCCCGAGGAGGGTCCCGGCCTCCTCGAGCAGCGCGTAGGGGCGGGCCGGGATGCCGTGGGCGCCGCTCAGCGTCGGCCCGCTCGTGATGCGGGTGGCGTCGCCGCCCACGAGGGTCGGTGACACGGTGAGGGCCAGCTCGTCGACGACGTCGGCCTCGAGGGCGGCGCTGAGCAGTGAGGGGCCGCCCTCGAGGAGCACCTTGCGCAGCCGCCGCAGCGAGAGCTCGTCGAGCGCCGCGCGCAGGTCGACGGCGTCGCGGCCGCAGACGAGCACCGCGTCCTCGCCGAGCACCGCCCGTGCCCGGTCCAGGGCCCGCTCACCGGCTGCTCGGCAGGTGACGAGCAGCGCCGGTCCCCGCCCCTCCTTGCCGGTGCGGACGTTCTCGGGCACCCGTCCGCTGCGGGTCACCACGGCCAGCGTGGCCGGCACACGCGCGCGCCGCGTGGGCTCGAGCCGCCGGTAGCCCTCGGCGCGCACCGTGCCTGCGCCGACGAGCACGACGTCCGCGAGGTCCCGCTGGAGGGAGAACACCCGGTTGTCGGCGGGGGTGTTGACCGACCCGCTGCGCCCGTCGGACCCGGCCGCGGCGCCGTCGAGCGTGCTCACCATGTTGGCGCGCACCCACGTGCCCCGGCGCGGGAAGGCGTACAGCTCCTCGAGGTCCGCGGCGCCGACGCGGGAGCCGGCCCGGGACGGGCGCCGGGGGTCGATGAGCACGCGCATGCGGGCATCCTCGCACCGGTGCTCTGGTTGGATGCGGTGATGGGCAAGGGAAAGAAGAAGCAGCAGGCGAAGGCCAAGGCGAAGGCAAAGGCCAAGGGCAAGGCAGACGCGAAGCCGAGGGCAGCGGAGACCTACGAGGACGCCGAGCTCTCCGGCAAGGCCGCCCGCAAGAGCCGCACCAAGAAGGAGAAGGCCGCGGCGGCCCGCTCGGAGCAGGAGGTCGCGAGCAGCTGGTCGGACGTGTTGCGCGTCGGGCCCGGATTCGACCTCACCGCCCTCGACCCGCGCTCGACGCCCGGCTTCGAGGGGGGGAAGAGCGACGGTGAGGAGGTCATGGGTGGTCTCCAGGCGCGGCTCAGCGACCTCCAGGAGAGGCTCTTCGCGGAGTCCCGGGGTGGAGGCACACGGTCGGTGCTGCTCGTCATCCAGGGGATGGACACGGCCGGCAAGGGGGGCATCATGCGCCACGTCGTCGGTGCGGTGGACCCGCAGGGGGTCGACATCACGGCCTTCAAGGCGCCGACCGCCGAGGAGAAGCGGCACCCGTTCCTCTGGCGGATCCGCAACGCGCTCCCCGGCCCGGGGATGATCGGTGTCTTCGACCGCTCGCACTACGAGGACGTGCTCATCGTCCGGGTCCACGACCTCGTGCCGCGGTCGGTCTGGGCGCGCCGCTACTCGCAGATCAACCGGTTCGAGGCCTCCGTCGTCGACTCCGGTACGACCGTCGTCAAGGTGATGCTGCACCTGTCCAGCGACGAGCAGAAGGCCCGGCTCGCGGAGCGGCTGGACCGCCCGGACAAGCACTGGAAGTTCAACCCGGGCGACCTCGACGAGCGCGCCCACTGGCCGGACTACATGGAGGCGTACCAGGCCGCGCTGGAGAGGTGCTCCACGACCCTGGCGCCGTGGCACGTCGTCCCCGCCGACCGGAAGTGGTACGCCCGGCTCGCGGTCACGAACCTGCTGCTGGAGCACCTCGAGGGGATCGACCCGCAGTGGCCCGAGGCCGACTTCGACGTCGAGGCGGAGAAGGAGCGGCTGGCGATGACGCCCTGAGCCGCCGCGTCAGCCGGCGAGTGCTCGGCCGAGGAGCACGTCGACGGTGCCCGCCCCCACGTCGGGTCCGAGGGTGCCGAAGGTGGCGCCGCGCCCGCCGCGCAGGCGGCTCGCGACGAACGCATCCGCGACCGGGCCGGGGGAGTGGCGCACGAGGAGTGCCGCCTGGAGGGTCACGGCGAGCCTCTCGACGATCCGGCGAGCGGCCCAGGGCGCGTCCGCCTCGAGCGCCCGGGCCCCCGCCTGCTCGCACTCGTCGACGGCCGCGTCGAGTGCTGCGTCGTGGCCCCGGGCGAGAGCGAGCTCCTTGCCCAGCGCCGCGAGCGAGGCGGGTTCGCGGGTCAGGGCGC
>Ga0075339_1000057_pt1 | contig 12338 bp, 11 predicted proteins | sample RushMan_CattailN_4_FD_120076 | JGI IMG/M metagenome (GOLD analysis project Ga0075339, IMG submission 120076) | Natural and restored wetland microbial communities from the San Francisco Bay, California, USA, that impact long-term carbon... | ecosystem: Environmental > Terrestrial > Soil >... | reverse complement strand
TGGACTACACGAAGCAGTTCGCCTACATGAACGAGGCCTTCGCCCGGCTGTGCACGGCCGATGACGCCAAAGAGGGCGTCCAGGCGTTTTTCGAAAAACGAAAGCCGGTCTGGAAAGAAAAGTAAGCGGATCACAGGGCGGCACAGAAATGACCGACGAGAAATTCGACTTCTGGCAAGACCACTCGATCAAATACCTGGAAATGGCGCTCAAAACGGACCGCATGGAGCCGCTGGAAACCCCGGACGGTGAGGGGCGCCACACCGGGGAGTGCGGCGACACGGTGGCGATGCTCCTGAAGCTGCGGGGAACGACCATCGCGCAGGTGGCCTTCCAGGTCCACGGCTGCATGAACACCGTTGCCAGCGCGAATGCGGTCGCGGAGCTGATCGAGGGAAAACCGATCGAGGATGCCTGGGAGTTGACCCCGGAGCGGGTCATCGACTTCCTGGAGACCCTCCCCAAGGCCCACCATCACTGTGCCGAATTAGCCGTGGGAGCCCTCTACCGTGCCCTGGCCGACGTGCGCAGCAAGCAGCGGGATCCCTGGAGAAAGATGTACGCCAAAAGCGGTTAATCTTTTTTCGGGCTCGTCCCGTAAAAAGATTCCGCGAATATTTCTATCGGGTGCTTGACGGCGATGCGGTCGCCGGCCTGCGACAGCATGTCGGAGATCTGCAGCATGCAGGCCGGGCAGCCCGTGGCCACCACCGAGCAGCCCGTGGAAGCGATGCTGTCGCGTTTCAATCGCCCGATCCGGGCGGACAACCCATAGTGCTCCAGATTGAAGCTCCCGCCCATCCCGCAGCAGTCGTCGGCGCCCGCCATTTCCTTGAGGGTGTAACCGGGATTGGCACGGATCAGGTCCCGGGGCTCGGCGGACACTCCCAAAGACTTCTTCAGGTGGCAGGAATCGTGAAAGGTGACGATCCGGCCGGCCGCGGAGGGCACCGGCGCGGCAGACGCTTTGACCCGCTGCACCAGGAACTGGGAAATGTCCATGGTCCTGGCGGCCAGGGCGGCGGCGCGGGCGGTGAGATCCTCGCTGCACAGCGACGGCCAGATCTTCTTGATCGTGGAGGTGCAGGTGGCGCAGCAGGTCACCAGGACGTCGAATTCGGCGGAATCGAATTTGTCCAGGTGGTAGCGCACCAACTCGTTGAACGTCCGCGTATCCCCGGAGGAAACGGCCGGGATTCCGCAGCAGCCCTGAGCCTCGGGCAGAAACACACCGACGCCGTGGTGCTCCAGAACGCGCAGAGCGGCTTCGGCCGCGCTCGGGAAGATCTTGTCGATCAGACAGCCGACGAAGAACCCGACCTTGAGTCCCGATGCTCCGGCCGGGGTGTTCAGGGATGGGCAGCGGCGGTGGAGCGGCACCGCCGCAAGGGTCCGAAAGTGCCGGTCGGCCAGCAACGGGGAAGCAAACCGTGCGCAGGAGGTGCCGACGATCTCGTTGACCGGGCGAGTGAACAGCTTCTGGAACACCGCGCCGAATTCAACGACCCGATCCAGCGTTTGGGGGTGGGCCAGCAGCCTGCGGAACACCGCCTTCTTGAGCGGCGGCAGGCCCAGGTAGCCGGCCAGAATGGCGCGGGCCTTGAGGAAAATGTCGAGGACGTTGACCCCGCTCGGGCAGTTGGCGGCGCAGCTGCCGCACAGCAGGCAGCGCTGCAGCCGCTCCCGGACGGCTTCGGGGTCGTTTAGCATTTCCTGCATGAGGCCGTCCAGCAGGACCAGCTTGCCGCGGGCCACATCCGCTTCCCGGCCGGTCTGGGCGAACACAGGGCAGACGGCCTGGCACATCCCGCACCGCATGCAGACCACCAGCTGGTCTTCCAGCTGTCGCATCAACCGCCTGAGTTCCCGGATATCCGCCATGTTTCCCTCGTCACCGTGCCAGGGTGTGCTCCCGTTCCGTCCAGCCGGCCTCAGGCGGTCGCCGCGATGATCTTGCCGGGGTTGAGGATGTTGTTGGGGTCCAAGGCCTTCTTGATGCGCTGGGAATAAAGGATCGTGGCGGGGCTGGTCTCCTTCTCCAGGAAGCAGGCCTTGGCGATCCCGGTGCCGTGCTCGCCGGAAAGCGTGCCGCCCAGCGCCAGGGCGCGGTCGAAGATGGCGGCGATGGCCTGCTCCACCCGCTCCCACTCGGCCTTGTCGCGCTTGTCGGTCAAAATGGTCGGGTGCAGGTTCCCGTCGCCGGCATGGCCGAAGGTCCCGATGGAGAGACGGTACTCGCGGCTGATCTCATTGACGGCCTTGACCATGTCCGGGATCTTGCTGCGCGGCACGGTGGCGTCCTCCAGCACCAGGGTGGGCTTGAGCTTGGCCAGCGCCGAGAGCGCGCTGCGCCGGGCCTCCCACACCTTGGTGCGCTCGACCGCATCCCGGGCGACCCGGATGGAGACGGCGCCATGCTGCCGGCAGAGGGCCTCCACGCGTTCGGCGTCCTCTCCCACCTGCGCCGGGTGGCCGTCCACCTCGATCAGCAGCAGCGCCGCCGCGTCGACCGGAAGCCCGACGTGGCTGAAATCCTCCACCGCCCGGATGGTGAAATTGTCCATGAACTCCAAGGTGGCCGGCACGATGTGACCGGCGATGATGGCCGAGACCGTTTCCGAGGCGCGGTCGGCGTGGTCGAAAACAGCCATCATGGCTCTCTGATCCGCGGGCTGCGGGATAAGTTTGAGCGTGATCTGGCTGAACACCCCCAGGGTTCCCTCCGATCCGACCAGGAGTCCGGCCAGGTTGTAGCCGGTCGCGCATTTGACGGTGCGCGAACCGGTCTTGATCGTCTCGCCGTTCACATCGAAAAACTGAAGGCCCATCACATAGTCCCGGGTCACGCCGTACTTCAGCCCGCGCAGTCCGCCGGCGTTTTCGGCCACGTTGCCGCCGAGAGTGGAGACCGCCTGGCTGCCGGGATCCGGTGGGTAGAACAGGCCCTGGGCCTGGGCCGCCGCGGCGAGCTTGGCCGTGACCACCCCGGGCTCCACCACGGCGTACATGTCCTCGGAGTTGATCTCGAGGATGCGGTTCAGCCCGTTGGTGACGACGACGACCCCTCCGGCCAGCGGCACCGTGCCGCCGCTCAGGTTGGTGCCGGCGCCCCGCACCGTGAGCGGCAGCCTGTTCTGGTTGCACAGCCGCACGGCGCGACTCAGCGCCTCGCCGGTCGCGGGTCGCACCACCAGCGCCGGCGTTACCGGCTCCAGCGGCGCGGCGTCGTAGGAGTAGGTGATCAAGTCGGTCGGGTCGGAGAAGACGCTATCTTCGCCGATCTGGGCTTTGAATTCACGGACAAGGGCCTTGGTCAGCATGGCGAGCTCCTGTCGATGCGGTTAGACGAGATCGGCCGGACGCCTTCCACCCAGTGCGGCTTTTGGGCTCCGGGACACTTCGCTGCAGCAAAAACGGCTGCACAGATGGCATTCCCACCAATGGGTTGAACATATTGTAAAACAGACCCGCTGGCAAGGCATCCCGGTCGACCTGGAGGAAAGTCGTTTTTAAAATCCTCCCCTCCCGTTCTGCCATTGTGTTCAATCTGTGGACAGGTAGCGCCGCATGAACCGCCACAACCTGAATGCGTACTGGAAGACGGTCGTCGATTCGATCCAGGACGGGGTCATGATCGTGGATCCCGACGGGACGATTGTCTCGGTCAACCGGGCCTTCGAGGAGATCACAGGGTATCCCCACAAGGAAATTCTCGGGAAGTCCTGCACCAACTTAAGCTGCAGCTCCTGCGAGATCGCGCGCGAGGAGAACGGCTGCCACTGGTGCGTCATGTTCCGCAAGGGCAACCTGAGCCGGCAGCGCTGCAGCCTGGTCCGCAAGGACGGCCGCACGGTCACCATTCTGAAAAACGCCTCGGTCATCAAGGACAGCGATGGAACCGTCACCGGCGCGGAGGAGACCATGACCGACATCACCGATTTGGTCGCCAAGGAGACCCGGATCGAAAACTTCCGCCGTGAGCTGGGCGCGGAAGACCGCTTTCACGGGATGATCGGGGCCTCGGCCGCCATGCGCCGGGTGTTCGACCTGGTCGAAAACGCGGCGCAGTCGGATGCGGCGCGGCGGCTGGGAATCTCGCGCACCAGCGTCTGGAACCAGATGAAGCGCTTCGGTTTGAGCGGCAGGGGTGAGCCGACGAAATAGATCTGGCATCGATATTGCTTTAATCCGCTCCAGAGGAACTTGGCATTATCCACCTCCATTCCTCTCTCTCCCCCTTCCTGCGGGGGGCCTCGGCCCGGGTGGAGTCGCACCCCCGGGCCGGGTTTTTTCCTGGCATGGTTTTTGGTTCCTGATTATGGCTATCGGAAAAGCTGGCTGATGCATTTGGCGCCATCCTGTGCAAGATAAAATTGGGATGCTGTGGGAGAGGACTCTGCTCGGGCAGCGCGCCCTCGCGCTTTTCGTGAGCGAATCGACCAGACTCCAGCGGTCGGCTGGGGAGACAGCGGTTGGTGGAAGTGAACCGCTGCCGGGTAGTTCGAACTGAGCATTTTGCAAGGGATCAACGCTATAATTCGGGCATTCTGCACGAAATTTACGAGATGGAGGAGAGAGAATTTCCCTATCCCTATGTGGAAACTGCTCTTCACGTTAAACAAATATTTGTTCATCGCCATTCCCGTTATGCTGTTACTGGGGTTCGGCTGCGGGGTTCTTTGCGAACCGAGTGCGTTGAAACACGCAATCGTGCCGCTCACGTTTCTGATGGTGTACCCGATGATGGTGACGTTGAAGCTGCGCAAGGTCTTCCAGAGCGGGGACGGCAAGGCCCAGTGGCTGGCGCAGGCCATCAATTTCGGGATCATTCCCTTCGCCGTGCTTTTCATCGGCCGGCTTTTCTTCCCGGACGAACCCTACCTGGCGCTCGGTCTGCTCCTGGCGGGGCTGGTGCCCACCAGCGGCATGACGATTTCGTGGACCGGTTTCGCCAAGGGCAATGTGGAGGCGGCGGTCAAGATGACCGTGATCGGCCTGGTGCTCGGCTCGCTGGCGACTCCCGTCTACGTCAAACTGATGATGGGCGCCGACATCGACATGGATCTCGCCTTGGTGATCCGGCAGATCCTTCTGGTCGTGTTTCTGCCCATGGGAGCCGGCCACCTGACGCAACGCCTTCTGCTGCGCCGATACGGGCAGGACGCATTTCAAAAACGGATGGCCCCGCGTTTCCCGGCGCTCTCGGCGCTGGGCGTACTGGGCATCGTCTTTGTCGCCATGGCGCTGAAGGCCGGATCGATCTACCGGTCACCCGAGCTCCTGCTGTTCATTTTTACGCCCATCATGATTATCTACGCGCTGAACTTCGCCCTCAGCAGCTGGATCGGTAGGCGGCTGCTGCCCCGCGGGGATGCCATCGCTTTGGTCTACGGGACCGTGATGCGCAACCTGTCCATCGCCTTGGCCCTTGCCATCAACGCCTTCGGCGACCAGGGGGCCGCCGCGGCGCTGGTGGTGGCCCTGGCGTATGTTGTCCAGGTGCAGGCGGCGGCCTGGTATGTCAAATTCACGGATCGCATCTTCGGCCCGGCGGTGCAGGCTGCCACCCCGGCCGTGGCGCCGCTCCCTGCCGAAGCGACGGTCGCCGTTTGTTCGTTGGATCGGCAAGCGTCGGAGCCCTGACCAGACCGCCGGCAGCCGGAGGATGATTCGCCCGCAGAGAGGTGTTGAACGCAGCATGGGAAAATGCACCCGTCATCCGGAAAAAGACACGCGCTTCCAGTGCCTGAAGCACGGCGTTTGGCTGTGCGACGAATGTCTCAGTTGCCGGGACCCTGAGCTTTACTGCAAGCACCGCTCCGCCTGCCCGATCTGGTTCATTGAAAAACGCCGCAGGCGCCAGGAAAAAGAGGAACAGGCCGCTGCGGCCGTCCAACGCGTACACGTCAGGTTCGAACCGGAAGGCAAAACCGCTGACGTGCCGGCCGGCACCACCCTCCTGGAAGCCGCCGAGTCGGCAGGGGTCCACCTGAACGCCTCCTGCAACGGCAAGGGCCTGTGCGGCAAGTGCAAGCTGGTGGTGGAATCGGGAAAGCTCGACAGTGAACCGACGACGCTTCTCAGCGATGCTGAAAAGCAAAAGCGATACGTGCTGGCCTGCCAGAGCCGGCTGCGGGGCGATGCCGTGGTCCGCATCCCCCCGGAGGCGATCGAACGCAAGCTGAAAGTGGCCGGGATGGGCCGGGAAGCCACCGAGCGCCTGACGGGGTTGGTCGGCAAGATCGATCCCATGCTGCGGGAAATCCCTCTCGAGCTCTTGCCGCCGACGATCGAGGACGCCGTCAGCGACCTGGACCGGCTGAACCGCGGGCTCAAGCAGCAAGGCTGCGACATCGAGAAGCTCAACGTGGGGCTGGCGGTGATGCGGCAGCTCTCCGAGGTCATGCGGGAAGGGCACTGGAATGTGACGGCGTCGGTCGTCCGGCACCGCTGCTTCAACGAACTGCTGGAAGTTCGTCCAGGCAACGGTCGCGAGCCCTGCCTGGGGCTTGCCATCGATGTGGGCACCACGACCATCGTGGTCTATCTCGTGGACATGGCCGACGGCAGCGTGCGGGCGGCCACCTCCGCACACAACCGCCAAGCCGCCTGCGGCGACGACGTGATCAATCGCATGGTCTGCGCCGAAAAGGACGGCGTTCGGAAGTTGAGCGCCATGGCGCTCGCGAGCATCAACAGCCTGATCGGTGAGGCGCTCGACAGCGCCGGTGCTCAAGCCCGGGAGGTCAAGAACATCGTCGTGGCCGGCAACACGGTCATGACCCATCTGCTCCTGCAGATCGAGCCCCGCTATATTCGCCGGGCCCCCTACATCCCGACGGTCGCGGAGTTCCCGATCCTGAAGGCCGGCGACATTGGACTGAAGGCCCACCCCGCGGCCGCCGTGTTCGTGATGCCCGGGCCGGCCAGTTTCGTTGGCGGCGACATCGTCGCCGGCATGCTTTACGCCGGCTTTCACCGCGAGGCGCCGCTGACGCTTTTCATCGACGTGGGAACCAACGGCGAGATCGTGCTCGGCACCCGGGAGTGGCTGATGACGGCGGCCTGCAGCGCGGGCCCCGCCTTTGAAGGCGGCGGCATCCAATGGGGCATGCGCGCCGAACAGGGCGCCATCGAGAAGGTGGCCATCCACCTGGAGACGTTTGAACCGGAGCTCACTACGGTGGGCAACGAGCCGCCGCGGGGCATCTGCGGCTCGGGTATGATCGACCTGATATCGGAGCTGCTGTCCGCCGGCATCATCGACCGCAGCGGACGGTTCGCCTCCGACCTCAACCATGCACGCGTCCGCAGGGTCCGGGACGAGTGGTCCTACGTCCTGGTGCGGGCGGACCGGACGCCGGCCGGGGAGGACATCGTCTTCACCGAGTCCGATCTGAAAAACCTGATCTACAGCAAAGGGGCGGTCTATGCCGGCTTTACCACCCTGCTCAAGGAGGCGGGGCTGGATTTTTCGGCGGTGGAGCGGGTGCTGATTTCCGGCGGCTTCGGCCAGTACCTCGATATCGAAAAGGCCGTGTGCATCGGGCTGCTGCCCGACATCGACCGGGACAAGTTCCGCTATTTGGGGAACAGCTCCATCGCCGGGGCCTACCTGGCGCTGGTATCCGAGCCCCATCGCCGCGAAGCGCGTGAGATCTGCCACGCGATGACCTACATCGACTTCTCCAGCAACAGCCGCTACATGGACGAGTTCACCTCGGCACTGTTTCTGCCGCACACCAACTTGGAGATGTTTCCCAGCGTGGTCTGATGGTGTAAAGGGATCGTACGGGTTGCCCGGAGGGGTCTGGCCCGGCTTCCGGGCATTTGAAATGCACCTCCGTCAGACAGAGGACCTTTTTGGATGGAACCGGAGAGAACGACGACGCATAGGGCCGAAGAAACAGCCCATGATGCTGTTTCTGAACCCGGGGTGATTCCCTGTTTACAGAGGCCTGAAAAACCGGGGTTCATGAAACGATTCCTGAAATGGCTATCCAGGGGATCGCAGCAATTCAGGATGAGCGGGACATCGTGCCCTACCTGACGGCCCAGGCGCTGACGCCCTGCCAGGTAGGCGGGGCAACACTGGAGAAGTGCGCTTTCAAACCTGCAGGAACGGCTTGAAACGATATTGCAGCCATGGCGGCTGCAGAGCCGAAGGGCTCGAGCAGGAAGATTCCCGAAAATCCTACTACCGGCGATTTACAGGAGGAACTGCTATGTATTTCAAACAGATCACTGTTGAGGGCATGGGATGCCTGTCCTATGTCATCGGCTGCCCGCAGGCCCGGGTGGCCTGCGTGGTGGACCCCAAGCGCGATGTCCAGGACTACATCGACATCGCCCGCAACAATGGCATGAAGATTACCCACATCTTTGAAACCCACGTTCATGCCGACCACGTGAGCGGCAACATGGAATTGAAATCCCGCACCGGAGCAGCTATTCATTTTCTTAAAGGGTCGCCGGTCGAATTTGATTTCGTCTCCGTCCAGGAGGGGGATGTGTTCGAGTTCGGCGCCGCCAAGCTGGAAATCCTCAAAACCCCCGGCCACACCCCTCACTCCCTGTCGATCCTGGTGACGGATCGCGCCCGCAGTGAAAAACCCTGGCTGGTGCTGACCGGCGATTGCCTCTTCGTGGGCGACATCGGGCGGCCCGACCTGGCCGGCGCGGAGCTGATCGGGGAACAGGTCGAGAACCTGTACCAGTCTCTCTACGCCAAGCTCGGTCGGCTGTCTGAAAGCGTGGAGGTCTTCCCAGCCCACGGCGAAGGGTCGCTGTGCGGCAAGGGAATGAGTCCCAAGTCCAGCTCTACGATCGGCTTCGAAAAACTGAGCAACCCGGTGCTGAACCTCGCCCCGGACGTTTTCAAACGCCAACTCACCCAGAGTTTCCCGGAGCGCCCCAAGAGCTTCACCCACATCATCGCCACCAATAAGAGAGGAGCGCCGCTGCTTGAGCGCTGTCCGATGGTGAAGGACCTTTCCCCGGCACAATTTAGGTCGCATGTAGAGCGTGGAACGGTGATTCTCGACGCGCGGGATACGGCGGCGTTCGGCGGCGTGCACATCCCCGGCAGCATCAACATCGGGCTTGCCAAGCAAACCGCCAACTGGATCGGCATGGTGATTGATCCCGAAACCGACCTGGTGATAGTGGTTTCCGACGAAGCGGCTTATAATGAAATGTGTACCCAGCTGCACCGCATCGGCTACGACAATATCATCGGCTACCTCCATGGCGGCATCGCCGCCTGGCAAGAAGCCGGCTACCCGATTGCCCAGCTGTGGCAGATTTCGGCCGAGAAACTCAGCCGCAAGCTGGCGGGCAACCCCGAGCACCTCATCGACGTGCGCACCCAGGCCGAGTGGGACATGGGCCATATCCGCAACGCGCGCCATTATCCGCTCACCGAATTGCTGAAGGGCAGCGTCGTACTGCCGAAGGACCGCGAGGTGATCGCCGCCTGCGGCGTGGGCTACCGCGGCAACATCGCCGCCAGTTTCCTGCAGCAGCAGGGCTTCGAGCACGTGCACAGCCTTGCCGGCGGGATGAAGGCCTGGATCAACGGCGGCTACCCGGTCGTGACCGACTGAAACGAAAAGGAAAAGGATCTCAGAAAGGAAATGAGCATGCGATTCGTGGTGATCGGCGGTGATGCGGCCGGCATGAGCGCGGCCAGCCGGGCCAAACGCAATGCACCGGACCTTGACGTCATGGTGCTGGAGCAGACCCAGGATGTATCCTACAGCGCCTGCGGCATGCCGTATGCCATCGCCGACCACCGCCGAAAGCTGGACGAATTGGTGGTGCGCCGGGCCGAGGTCTTCCGGCAGAAGCAGGGGATCGATCTGCGCACCGGCCACCGCGTGGAGGCCATAGACTCACGCGCTAAAAAAGTCAGCGGGATCACCCATGAGGGTCAGCGCTTCGAGATTAACTTCGACAGGCTGCTCATCGCTACCGGGGCATCCCCGATGATCCCAGACCTTCCCGGCGCGGCGTTGCCGGCGGTCAAGGCGCTCAAGAGCCTGGCGGACGGCAAGGCGATTCAAGCATGGCTGGCCGAGCGGACAGTGCAGCGAGCGGTGATACTGGGAATGGGATATATCGCCCTGGAGATGTGCGAAGCGCTGCGGGCCCGGGGCCTGGCGGTGGACATGATCAAGCCCGGGCCCGTGCTCCTTCCCTGGCTGCATCCGGACCTGACGGCCGTCGTCCGGCAGGAGCTGGATGCCAATCAGGTGGGGATTCATCTGGGCCGGCAGCTCCAACGGATCGAGCCGGCCGGAGAAGAGGGATTCAAGGTGTTTTCGGATGGGCCGACGCTGGAATGCGAGCTGGTCCTTGTGGCTGTCGGGGTGGCTCCCAACAGCCAGCTGGCGGAAAAAGCCGGCCTGCAGCTGGGTCCGCAGAGATCGATCCACGTCGACAAGGGTTTGATGACCTCCTGCCAGGATATCTACGCGGCCGGCGACTGCGCCGATGCCGTGCATGTCGTAACGGGCCGTGACGTCTGGATCCCCCTGGCTTTGCGGGCCAACCGCGCCGGCTGGGCCGCGGCCGACAACGCGACGGGCCGGCCGGTGGAGTTGTCCGGGGTGGCGGGCACGGCCGTGTTCAAGGTGTTCGAACTCCAGGTGGCCCGCACGGGGTTGAATGTCGTCGAGGCCCGGGAGGCGGGCTTTGACCCGGTCGAAAGCGTGATTCAAAGCCGCAGCCGGGCGCATGCCCATCCCGGCGCCAGCACCATCCATGTCCAGATGGTGGGGGATCGCCGGTCCGGTACACTACTGGGAGTTCAAATGGTGGGTAAAGAAGGCGTGGCCCACCGCATCAACGCCCCGGCCGTGGCCCTGCACGCAGGCATGACGGTGGCGGATTTCATCCAGTGCGACCTGGCCTACGCCCCGCCCTTCAGCCCGGTCTGGGACCCCCTGCTGACGGCTGCCAACCAGCTGATCAAAGCGTTGTAAGGATCGTTCATGCTGTAAAAAGAAATAAACCTGGCATCGATATTGCTTTTATTTTTTTCAGAGGAACTTGGCATTATCTACCTCCATTCCTCTCTCTCACCCTCCCGCGAGACCCTCAGCCCGGATGGAGTCGCCCATCCGGGCTGAGTTGCTTTCTGGTTTTCATCCACAGAAGCTCTCATTCCGTGCGCCTCATACATGCAAAACTGATTTGATCACGATATGGATGGTGACGTGCCGTTGTGGCGGCAGCATGCAGGAGATTGCAACCAAAATTTCAGCGGTCGATGCCATGAGGCAGGTTTTATCTTGAGGTTGCGTCGCGTTCGAAAGACCCCTTCACCTTGCCAGGTTGAGGAACATGAAGGTGTAGCGCCCATCGTTGATGTCGATGGTCAGGTCGGCACCGCGGGCATCGGCATGGACTACCCAGGCGGGCCGACCGCTGCGCCCGCACTCGTAGGCAGGGTAATATTCGCCGGTTTCGGCGTTGTTCCAGGAAAGCAGCATCGCCTCGCTACAGATCTCCCGTGCCTTGCGCTTGGCAAGATCCTTGGCTTTTTCAAAATCGAAACCGGCCTCCGCGACATGCAGGCGGATCTCTTCCCTATCGCCGCCGATGCTACCGCTTCGAATCTGAACCATTCACACCTCTTTCGGCTGATGACCGGTTTCGCCGGCAGTATCCACCGGCAACTCCCCCACCCGCAGCCGCAGCACTCCCTCGATGTCTTCAAAAAGAACCACCGGCTGCGAGCCTCCGCCGCACAAGTCGGGATAACGGCTGCGCAACGCCGGAAAATCGAAGCCCTCCAACGCCAGCGTAAGAAAGCCGATGCGCGCCTCCAAGCTATGCTTGTCGGCACCCGGCCTAAAATAGGCGCCGAGCGCAAGGTTATAAAGCTTCTTGATTTCGGTTTCGACGCAATGTCGTCGGAGATCGAGCTGGATTTCCTCCATTCGGCAGACTCCCTACCTCTGCGGAAGGCTGACAATGCCTCTGTCTATCGAGCCGGTTAAGGCCTCCGTGGTTGTTTTACCGGTTTCAATAGTAATACAACACCCGGCACGCTTCAAACGCGTTATGGCAATCCGACTACTCATCAGCCTCGCGCCACCTGAGCATCAGACTGTTTTGGTGCGGTGGCCAAAACGGTCCCGAGCGCACTGACCTGCAACGACAGGCTTCTACTTTTGCCTCAAAATATAGTACCGATTGAATGGTCACCCACTTGCCAGTGTTGAAAACCTTATACCCAACGTTTTTAAAAATCGACTTTGTTCCGAGTTTACGTGATGGCTGCTGACCACTGGTAAGTGGCCACAACCGAGCGCAGCCGGATTTTGACTAGT